>QDKV01004645.1_pt1 | contig 11754 bp, 19 predicted proteins | sample 1861101 | NCBI WGS metagenome assembly QDKV01 (sample SAMN04275158, study PRJNA302643) | Fungus metagenome, whole genome shotgun sequencing project. | isolation source: fruitbody | host: Mallocybe terrigena | place: Sweden | collected 2013 | reverse complement strand
AGATATCCCGGTCTGTATACAACAGACAACCCTTCCCAATGTCATGTGTCTTCTATACGGACCGGTCACCGGTCTACGGTGTCTAAATCCGATTAGACGCGAATTCCTTCACGGACTGAAGGTGAAGAAATGACTATAAAAAAGGAATCGGGGTTTTTGGTCAGTGTTCTGAGTTTTTATATTAATTCTCAAAATTGCAGAACAGCTTAATTTCCGTGATGGAATGCCAACTCATAGCAACTTAATGCAACTGATGTCAATCATTCTAGGTCTTACCACCTATAACAACAGAATTTGTACTTATCCAATTGATGATTCAAGACCAAGCTAAATTTTATCACTGAGCTGTATTGAATAATGCAGAAGCTTCCAACAGTGTGTCCTCAATCGTTCCCGCAAGAATTGTCACAGGAGCACATGTTAGATCCTTCCTTAGCCTCCCTTGAACCGAACAAGCCACATCTCTATGTGTGTACATTCTCAACCCAATCACCACATCGTCACTGCTTTCGTGAGGAACCATGACCTTGCCTTTATCATCAGGACTAACAGTAGGGGCGGGGGGCTCGTCACCATAGTCCTTGCCAAGAAGGTGAGTAGTTCCTAAACTGCGGTGCTGACCGAGATGTTCAACGGAGTCTGGCTGATTTGGATTGTCACCTAGGTTGGTTGCGGGGGTGTTAGCCCCGCTTGGCGGCGCGGACTCGATGGGTACACCGGGTTTGGAGGAGGGAGCAACCAAATTAAAATGTGTATCAGCCAACTTCTTCTCTAATTTGGAGTCGACCTTGGTAGTAGATGATTTCTTGACAACAACTGTCTCGACCTTTTTGGTGGTAGTAGTGGTGGTGGTGGTGGTGGTGCCGTCTTCTTCGACTTTTTCCTCTGTTAGGGTGGTAATGCCTGCTTCTTCTTCCTTCTTCTTCTTATATTCTTCCAAATCATGCTTGATTAACTCTTCCAGTGTTATTGGAATACACGCCTTTTGAGTCCTACATAGCGGTCAGGTCTGCTCTTTTACATTTCCAAACACAATGACCCACTCAGCCTTGAAATCTAGAACACTTGAATTAGCTACTACTGGCGGTCAAAAAACGTGGGTCCTCACTTGCAGCAATCGATTGACTCTTCGCACGTTGAGTCAAAATACGCGACAGTTTCCTCATTTGCCACTCCTCCACCTTTTCAAAATCAGGTCCCTACATTCATTCATGAGCCCGAATATAGAAATCGTATCCCGTTCCCAAGCACGTACGCACCTCATTTCTGTCCAAAATGCGATCCAGCCTGACATAGACAACGTAATTACCCTCATCCAAATCAACCTCGAGGTGTACACTCCGCTGATAAAAGTCTGAGTGACCTGAGTCCGAAATCGGCTCTTCTTCACCTTCCTTTACGAGAGTGAAATCCATCGACCATGTCGCGCGCCCAGCGACGTCTCTATAATATCGTTGGTCAAGTTGGGAGAGGACGATGATGGCACTCGTCTGTCCGGAAAGGGTAAACTTGACTGGAAATAATCAATTCAGGTAGATGGACAACAATTAATGGCCGGGCCATACAGGATACCTGGCCATGGGACCACACGGAAGGCAAGGGTGGACACGTCACCTGAAGCCATTGTGACGACATTGACCAAGTCTCGTCAAATAGAATCGTTCTGTCGATTTGAGAGAAACAGTCCAACCAATCCACATCTGGGCAGAACGTATATAAGCGTAGCAAAGGAACACGACAGGGCTAACTCACATTCCATAAGAAACTGGCCGTCATTTCCGAACTGATGCCCCAGCTCAGGCAAGAATTGTAGCCACTCCTGTGTCCACTCCTTCGAACCATCGCTCCATCTCCCAGTCCATTCGGACTTGCCCCAAGGGTTGCGGACAACGACGAAGCGCTTTCCGTTGCATTCAACAGCACGAAGGACGGAGTACGAGTGGTCCCCAATTAAACCTTGCACTTTCACTCCTGCAATGCCGCTGCGGTCACTGTTCAGGTCATTAAAGGAACATCCAAAAAGGCGATCTTTATTCGCGAGAGCAAGTTCTTTTCCCCAGAATACGTCAATGTCAAGGATATCTTTGCTCTGGAGGACCGTTGACACGCCTCTAATAAAGGGTTTTGAGCAGTTAATTTGACGCAAATCCACGAAAGCCAGAATTTACCCCGTCAAGTCCTCGAGAGCCTCGCACTCGTGTCCTCCGATTAGATGAGAATAGTTTCCATGCAATTTTGCGTATGCCTTCTCAATTAAGGGTACCCAGCTCTCACCTGCGATACCAGATTTCGCGAAGTACAAAGATTTTCCACCTTTCCTAGCGGATTTATTGTATATGTCTTTGTCGTAGTGGTAAAGCTCCTGTTCACTAGTTTTTAACTCTTCCCATTTTGGAACCCGAGTGTAGAGCATACTGAGAAATTGATTATTAAGAAAATCAAGAAGAAAAAAAAGGTAAGACTCACTCATCAATGATAACAGTAACCCAAGCATTGTCCCTGAAGAAAATGAACCCATACACACCAACTTTCTCGTCGCGCTTCAAAATACTATTAGCCTTGTCCACAAACAATATAAATCAATGACATACTTCAACACATAATTTTTCTATCAAACCTGGTGCAGTCGAAACAGTTGCAAGGGCCGACAGGAACCAACAGTCCCCAAGGGCACCTTGAATTATATCATTCGAACTTGCCGCCCCACCGATGAAGAATTGTGGGTTGTCAAATATCTGTGTCACGCGGTGGACATCGGCCGGCTGGTGGTTTTCGCCTGACTGTGTAAAGAGACCGTAAAGGCATCGATTCTTATCGTTTTCCAGATCAAATTCAATATCTCTGAGGTGCAGAGTGAATTTCGGGGTAGTTTAGAGAGGTGTATTCAGTCAGATTGAGTGGAAGGAAAAATCCAACATCTGAGCGTACCTAAATTTCCTGTTCTTCCGTCTACAATCCTCGGCTATTCTCTTTACCTCGACTCTACATTTCTCGAGGGCTTTATCGAGTTCCTTTGTCACGAGTAAGCCAGGCTGTGGCGGATGGGATCCAGGGGTCACAGCAGTCACAGTTTTTTCAACTGTGGTTGAGGTAGTCTCCAAGTCCATGATTACAGCTGAGGCCTGAGGGATGGGCATTTCAGGCCCTTTTATATAATGCGGAGCGACAAAGAAAGGTTATTCAGCGTGAGGAAACTCAATATCTGCGTTGACACGCCGCCCGTCATCCTTGGGCGCTTGATAAACATAAACATGCCTCCAAAAATTACTTGACGTCCCTTCACATAATGTTACCAAAGTGAATGGCCCGTTGTGTGACCCACGTTTCGAACCAGCTTAAGTATTTTGGAGACCTTTTTTAAAATTTTTTTATGGATACACCTGGCTACGCTGCAAATACTGTTAATAACTCGCATCACAGCGATATTTTAATTCTTGTGTCCATTGCCTGTAATATATGTGTCAATGCTCTTGAAGCAAAAGGTTTTATGTAAAGAAAATAGAAATGAGAATTATTTGTGAATAACTAATCAAATGTTTACAACAGTGCTTGAGCAAATACAAATGTCCGACTTGTAGCCTGTCATCAACATCAACATCCGGTGGAAATCCACGACCCAAAACCAAGATGGGGCATTAATGGCGCGTGAAAAGGCCGTTCTGCGTCACCGAAGACAAACCAAAATCATGAAAGAAGCGACATATATAGAGGGAAAGTGTCATCATCAGAAATAAAGAAAAAATCCTAAATGTAAAAGCAACAAGGAGACGAATGGCACTCAGTTGAAGTTAATATCCTCCATATGCACCACGGCCGTGACCACTGCTGCCCATTGAATGCTGATGATGTTGTTGCGGTTGCTGTTGTAAGCCAGGCGGGGTTTGAGCATATCCAGGTGGAGGGGTGCTGGAAAGCATGTTTCCGCTCATCTGTCGGGAATGCTGGGGTGACACATGAGAAGAATATGATTGGTATGGCCCTGGTGATTGTCTTCCATCTTGATGAGAAGGCTGGGAATAAGCGGAATAGGGTCGGGCTAGCGTATTCCCACTCGTTTGACGGACGTGTTGTGGCGATTGCTGAGGAGAATATGCCTGATACGGTCCAGGTGAAGGAGATCGGAGCTGAGGCGTACCAAGCATATTTCCACTACTCTGCCTCGAATGTAGTTGCTGAGGTGGGTACTGCATCATTGCGTTGTATGCTCCGGCTGACTGAGTGTGCATCTGTTGGCCAGCCAACATATTGCCGCTCATTTGTCGCAGGTGTTGTGGTGACGAGTTACGACTGCCAGTGGACTCGTTCAAGTTGTCTGTAGAGATGTGCAAGGGCGTTGGCGTGTAACTCCGTTGTGGTCCCATAAGTGACTGTGTAGATGCCAATCCTTCTTGGTTCATGACAGTTGCATGAGAATCGAGCAGTGGAGCTTGCAGGGGATCCAGTCGTGTGAGCTCGATGTCACTCTGCATACCAGGGCCACCTGCCATATAATTTTCGAAAGCCCAATTTTTGGAAACCACCGATGGCGCATAATTCGACTGGGGGCCATCAGAGAGCATGGCCACTGACGCAATTGACCGTCGGTCCCAGTCAAGTTCTCCGCGATCGCGCTGATATAGTGCTGGATCGTACTCGAGATCATTCTGTAGTAGATTAAATCTAATTCAGTACGGCCACAAGTGTATATGCAGCATTGCAACTGACCTGATCAATTGCAGCAATCTTAATACCTCCCGGCACAACTTGAGCTTCCATTTGTTGTCCGCCGTATTCATCCAACCTGGCCTTCTCTTTACCGATATTGCCCTGGTAGACTTCACTCAACAGTGGCATCATATTCTTATGCAACATCGGCGTGAATAACTCCGCATGCAATGCAGGATGCCCAAACCTCTTTTCGAGGCGATTACCCTTATGATCAGCACGCTGAGAATAGACTTCGGCCACGCGCAGTTCTTCGTCTGAAGGGTTGAAGAAATTGAACGCAGGAGAATAGAACCGGTTGATATAGATCTTGTAGCCTATGACAATAAGGATGGGTGGGACACTTGCTATCCATTGGAAGGAGCTAAATTTTAGTTGAAGGCCCATTGCTGCAAGAAGTCAGTTTGTGACCTTTCTGCCAAAGGTCAATTAAACTAACTCAAAATCATCAACAGTTGCATCAAGAAAACGCAAACAAGCAATCGGTTGATGAGCACGTTCCAAATGCGCTGCGATAACGATGAGTTGAAAATGTCATAAAATAGAAGTAGAAAAATCACTCACTCCTCCGCTTTCGACCTTGGAGACAAAGACGAACATGAGTTGATACTTGTAGACCCAAGAACTCATCCAAAAAACGATGGCTGCTGCGACGACGACAAGAGGTGCCAGAGGAGCGAAAACCAATCCAACGGCACCCATAAATAGCTGAATCAACAATATCAAACTGACGTTTTAGGTCCGTAATTACGCAACGACGTACGACATTTGAGTAATAAATTGCATATTGGAATTCAGGAGGTTGTGTCCACTCGCGAATGTCTCGAGGTGTGCGACCAAAAACGCTAGACAAGAAACAAGATAAGAACAGAATTGTCGGAGATGGATCGAAACTCACTGAGTCTTGAAAGAGAGCCAAACCAAGTTGATAATTTGAGCAAGATCAAATACGACGAGGAAGCCACGTAACCTATTGGGAAAAGAATCAATAAATGCGTAAGCTGTGACTGGTTATGATATCAACGTACGGGAAGAACGTCAACCAATACGACGCCTGGTTTATATATGTTCGATTGATGACACTAGGCAGTTCTGGTGAAGTCGAAGTCAGCGCATGACACCAAAGCAGACGTAACACAAACGATGGAGGTTGTCAACGATTTCCTGGAAGCTCGCCTTTTTGCCGACGAGAATAACGACCTGCTGGACGGAGTCTAAAAAGGTATGGCAAGTAAAATCGATTCGTAATAAGACACTCACTGAAAATGACACCAATGAGCGTGAAAATAATCAACTGTGAGGCAACCAAAAATGCGAAATACCGTGCGACGACAGCACGATCCAGTTTGGAATGTGTCAAAGCCCCCATGTACTGAAAAGAAATTAATCGACATTGCAATAACACGTCAAGTTTAGCACACCGTACCTTGGCCAACCAACGCATGATGATAGGCAAGAAGAAACTGAAGAGTCCGGACACAGCGGGAGGTAACACACCAGATGCAAGTGCAAATGTTTTAGGGGACGCTTCGAACCACGTTTCAAGGAAGGGCACATATGCTTTAATCTATTGCGACTTTCAGCTGGATGATCAAAATAAAAACTTCCAAATAATTGGCATACAGATCCCAAGTTGGCAAGAACAGAAATAACGAGCAAAGGGACTGTGTTGATGAAGCAAACTGCGAAGAGCCAGCATATCCCGATTAACCGCTTATGTGCAAGTTCAGCGTCGGATTTGGTTATGTTATCCCAGATCTGGGGGCAGCAATTCGTAAACATGAGACTGTTAATTCGTGAATATAATGACTCACAATGTCCTTTGGATTGGGAGCGAGTTCAACATTGGTGCCTTTGGGATGCTTATTGCGGAGCATCTTCGCCACAACGTGTGCATAAGAAACAGCAGCTATGCTGGCAAAACCGTAATTCTCCGCCTTGCGGGAATCAATCTGGCTTCGATATTCCTCAATGGCAGCTTCTGTGCGTTTGAGTTTGGCTCTATGGAGGTGCATGTTAATTTCCCGAGAGGTTGATATATAGCTAATCGTCAGAAACGCACGTATACCAATCGATTGCGTCCTTCCTTGTTCCACCAAAGCCGCAAGTCCCTCCAATCCTGATCGTTGGCCTTTTTGATTTGATTTTCCCGCCTTTTAGATACTTAACTAAGATTTCCTCAAATTCGCGGACAGTTTGATTGTGGTACGCAATCAAATCTGGGAGCTTGCCGACCTTTCTGCCAATATGGACACTTGTGGTTGCATAGGGCACCTTGACTGATTCAAAAATAGCCTTGATCCCCTCATCGCCCTGCAACTTTTTCGGCACGTGCCGAACCTGAAGAGTACGGGCATAGAATGACTGAAGATACTCTGGTGACCTGAACCAGGTACGACGCAGACGGATCATCGCCCTCCAATGGAGGTCGACACAGAAGACAATGAGAAAAGTGACGAAATAAGTGACTATCACGTGAGCATAGAGCCAGCTGCCCTGAACATCCCGAATGGTGAGCATGCTGAGGATATCGCGTTTTTTAGCTTCAATGTTGTTGAGGTTGTAGGTAACATTGATGGGTATGAGAACAGCACAAGTCAACAGAGAGACGCCAGTGAATAACCAGCGCATGAGACGCAAGAAACGAAGGAAGGTAACTGCATCGAGACCGATCTTGTCCAGCAATTCGGGCTCTTTTGTGTTTATTAGGGGAGGTAACCAACCAAAGATAGAGTCGGATATCCGGGGAGGAGGCTTGTCACCTTCGTGGTATTTCACCTTAGGTTCGTAGATGATCTACATATAAAATTCCGAGGGTCAGAAAATTTAGAGTCGATAAACCCACATGGGCGCCGAATAGGAATAATTGAACGTTATAAGACTGTTGTTCCCTCGCCCCCAACCATGTCCTCGCTCTCCAATATTACTTTATGATCAAAGATTAACCCACCTTGTTCTTGGGTCGCAGGAAATTGAATAAAAGCATAGTCACCACCTTAAAGACGAAGGTCAATTAGTGGTGAAAATGCTTCAAGACGGACCCCAAAACTGACAGAGATGATACTCATCAAAGCTACTTGAGAAGCGACTGCGGCAGGTGCAAGCAATCGAGAACTGTCGCTGAAGACTTGGTTCTGGGTGTCGGTGATGATGCTCGACATGATGACCGGTGAAGGGGTAAGAAAAAAGAAAAAAAAGAATATCTATAAAGTCTTTAGGCAGTCCAAAAGACGGTCTAATTGAAAGAAAGCGATTGAAAGTGAATGTGATAGATGAAACAATTGTCTGTTGTTGTGGCCCAACGATGGTGAGAACAAGGAACTTGGCAGTGGAATCTGGATTGAACCATGTGGGTCACATTTAGCTTTCCCCTTCAAGCAATTTGCCGTTCGTGTGATAAATTATATTCCAAATATTTATGGTTCAGCCATTAGGGAATTTAATACTCTACTAACTTGCCCAATGCCTTCTAATACCATCTCCCAATCTTCCTTTTTCACTCTATTTATGAATCGCCCTTCAAATTTATCAGGGTGATATCGTCGCATAGCCTCCTTAAATTTATCTTTTCTATCCTTCTTTCCCCCATCCACGTCTCTCCCCGGCGAAAGGAAGGTGGAGATGGCATCCGCAGTGAGGTCATCCACCTGTAAATTTGGATTCGTATCATCCAAGCGGCGCTGGCGATATGCAGCTACAATCGGCCATGGGATGTCGCCGAAAGTCAGCTCCACCCTGGTCTGGTCCCCCCTCACAGAGTCGAGCAACGCCATCCACCTGAGGTCGTACTCCTTCCTTGCTTGCTCGAGCCTCCGCCATTTGCGTTCCGCTTCCCGCCGCTTCTTCTCTTCCTCCGCCAGCTGTTCTAGTCGTTTGCTCTCGATCTTCCGTGCTTTCTCTTCTGCTTTCCTAGTAGCATGTTCTCCTTTCTTGCGTTGTTGTTCGGCATACTCTTCTGCATGCGTTTTCCTGGATCAAGACATGTCAATTAAGTTTAATCATAAGATAGATATATGATCTGTTCTCGAACCTGTACATTCCAATTCTAATCCATTCTACATACTCTTCGTCATCCATGACACTTGGATCCATTTTCAGGTAGTCATCGTTATCATACACATGAGCTCTCGTCTTCACCTTCCCCAAACCCGTGGTTGAAGAGGAGTTCCAGTGTTCTGGAATATGTGCAAATCCATTTAATCGCGCCTCGAGGTCGTCTAATCTTTCATCCTCTCCCAGCGCGTCAAACATCTTCTCACGGAAATGACGTTCTTCCATCTCTACTTTCAGTGCATCATAATCGAGGCTGTGTGAGGCAGTTGGTCGGGGGAAATGTTCCATCTCTTCCTCATCGCTCGAGGCCCACTTTCGTGAGGGAGACTTGTCGTGACGGCTTGGATAACTCCGTTTGGAGGAGCTGCGATGACCCTGTTCGCGCCTCCGCCTCTTCTCCTTTCTTCTCTCCTTCCGTGCTTGGTGCAAGGCTTCCTCCTCTGGGGTACGCTTGAGCTTCAATTTATGACTAGTCATTAAATGAGTGTGAGAGGGCAAAGTCCGTTCAAACTGAATATGGTAAATATTTCCCATACTAGTAAGCGGACTCGGCCACGTTTTCAAGATCGACGAAGAGTTCGAATAATGGCTTTTCGTATCGGTTCGATGACGCTTCTAGAGAACATGGGCGAAAGATATAAAGATGCACCAATCCTGACTGGGAGGAGCGCCTAAATTCACATCAAAATCGTCATTATTAAACGGGTGCTTTCTGGTGCTCACCTTTGTCGCTCCGTAAGCAAAGACAGCATTGGCAACATCTCCTGCAAGGTGTCCAGACACCTTTGTCATCTCTTCGAGGTTGTCCTTTGTTCCAGGCTCGCGTTTTTCATATCCAAAGATCCCATATCTTCTTCCAATGCGAATCGCCCATCGATCGCCTTCTTCGACCCAAGCCTTCATCTTCTGCTTCGCATAGTCGAGCTGAGAAACACCCTCTGTATTTGAAGAGTTGTTCTGTAGTTGCTTGTCTTCAATGATAGAGCATATAACCCTCTCCCCAACTCCCATAGTCCTTGCGCCATAGAAGATGCCAACAAGGGGCACGATGGCAGTTAATTCATGTAAGATGCCGAAAGAAAGAATAAGAGAGGGCAATGGCGCGCCAGTACGCGTAGAGATAGCTGCCAAGGACTGCCTGTATCTTGCAAAGCGACCTCTGGGTTCTAAGGCCATGATGGGAGAGTGCGTGAGCCGATACTCTAAAATTAGCCAACACTTTCTTTCCTTACATTTCAACAAGAATTTCGGTATGCTGGCTCGGAAAATACGGATATCAAAATATTCCTTTCCTTGTCGGTCTGTACACTACCAGCGACCTCATTATATTATCCGCTTTTCCTCGACTTCAACTGCTCATGCTCCGTTAAGAGTCCTAGCCGAGGATACACCTGCAGCAACGACAAAGTGGACGACAACAAAGTCTGTCCAAAGGGAAGATAGACATCGACCTTCTGCACAACACCCGTCCACTCGGACAGCTCACATTCGCTTCTGGGAACCAGTTTGCAGTGTAGTGGACGTTTGGGTGGTTAAGCGCGCTTTAGAAAAAAGGTTTGGTGCAATTCTGGAGACACATTTCCTCAAGGTCGGTTTCCTTGCTGTTTTGCAGCACATACTTACGCATGAATTCAGGATTTTGAAGTATATGATAAATACCAAATGATGGCGTTCGTCATTTTTCGTGATACAGAAGCTTTGGAACGGATACCAGAGTCTGGACAGGAGTTCACTATCATTGCGCCTGAAATCCCTTCCAAAAAACCAATTCACGAAATCAGTTTGAATGACCTTGAGCAGTATGCTAGGAGTGAGGAGTACCAAGAAGGATTTGAATTCGACAAGCCAGAGCCGAAAACAGTAAAACGGGTTATCGGTGGTAATATACGTCGTTCAAGTGAGTAGTCTTCTCGATAGTTAAGACAATCCGTAGTCTAACGCTGCCTCTTATTCTGCTACTAATCAGCAAGTGAATTCTGCGCATCCTCAAATAATCATTTCCCTTTCCAGCAAACTTCTCGTCGAACAATGGAGTATTTTCTCAACTGGGGAGGTTTTAGCAATGCCCAATTTGACATGTCAGAGAGGGTCACTACGCCTGACTTATTCAAACCCAACGCTCGTGAACAACATACCCGTATGAAAGCCGCACTTCAGATTTGCTCTAGAAATACATCCCTTCCTATACCCCAACGAGTTGTCTTCGATGACGCTTCAAAGGATGCCGGCCACTTTGGTTCTTTGACGGAGCAGACGGCAAGAGTGTTTGCCGGTCTCTACGATAACGTGCATGCTCCTGGGAGGCTTAGCAAGGATGCGAAAGCAGAAGAAGAAGAATCCGCGATTGAGAATTCCTTTGATCAAACCCCTGCACCACGTTCGACTATCGCATCCGCTTCAACTTTAGAACCGTCGATAGATGTCTCCGACAAGACAGAGAAGGCCGATGCATCCAAGACACCTTCCGACGTTAATTCTTCCTCTCCTCCCGCGCCTCAACTCATCAAACGACATACAATCACTGCAGAAGACAAGCAAAAACTAGAGAGCCAAATGAATGCTGCGAGGTTGTTGCAAAAGACTACGACTCCCATTCGGAGAAGGCAACCTAAACCGCCTATCGTTGAGCCTCCGAAGAAGCCCAAAGCGAATCTTTTGAATTTGGACGATGTAGTTGCGGAGGACAATTTGCCAGAGAAGAAGGGTATTCTTGCGAAAATCAAGAGTCTGTTCGGGGGTTAGAGTTCAGCGCTCAGCTCGAACCTTAGAATAAATTTACAACTTATAATATTAAAGCTAATGACAATTTTTCCTTGGCCGCTATGCACGGTCCGTTCAATCTGAATTTGTGGCTGTTTGTTTCTGAAGACCGCCTTCAAAGATTATTGAACGAGGCCCGGGCCAGCAAATCTCAAGACAGAAAAATGGGTTCAACTAGGTAAGTACTTTGTATGTTATAATTCTTGTATGCGATGGGACTACATATTTCTGGTTGAA
>QDKV01004646.1_pt1 | contig 11804 bp, 16 predicted proteins | sample 1861101 | NCBI WGS metagenome assembly QDKV01 (sample SAMN04275158, study PRJNA302643) | Fungus metagenome, whole genome shotgun sequencing project. | isolation source: fruitbody | host: Mallocybe terrigena | place: Sweden | collected 2013 | reverse complement strand
CGTCAGTGGCCTGTTTAATGACAATTCTTATACATTCACAAGTTATTGCTGTGTGTTCACCTCGTCCAAAACCTGCTGCAACATCTTCATATTCAAATTCCATGTTGCGCAACAGTTCCGGGCCGACAATATCTAGGTGACTCTTGTGATTCATGATCTTGCGAACCTCGTTGAGACTCGAATTGTGTCCCCAACACGAATGATACCCTCAAAGTTGGGCTCCCGTGGCTGCCAATAAAAATCAAATGTTGGTTGAATTTTTCGAAGTGCGACCTGGATAATAAAATGATTCTCAACGAAACACAACGACTTGACTCGCACGACTTGCAACGCGCATCAAGGTCGCCAAGGCTAAGGAGTACGAGACTTCCTCGACCAGCAGAGCTCTCCCCTTACGCTCCCTCGTCCCCTATGTTCAAGATGGAGGCCAAGCACTACTATGCTGGCCTGCCCTCTGCCCCAGTCTTGGTAGCTCGCAATAGCGCCACTCCGCGGAAGGAGCCCACTGGCCCGGAAACGTACCAGACGGTCAAGGAGCTCTGCCCCGTCGGCGAACACACGCTCACGGAGGTCTGGGAAGGCAACTTGGCTCAAGCTCCACACCCTTCGATTCTTGGTATTCCCACCCTTGGCAATGAAGAAGTCGCCGGTACTCTCAGTCCAAGCTGTAGAGTGGACACAGATGGAGAGACCGAGCATAGTGGTAAGAGGGTCGCGGATATCTGCGGTAGGGTCGGAAGAGTAGGTGGACTTGGAACTGGCCCAGCGCGTAACGACCCACTCCCGGATGTGTTTGGTGAAACGTACAATGGCATGGGAGGTGTCATCGCGAATCGGTCTCCCCACCAGAATTTCGATGACAGAGCTTTCTCCGGCACCAAAAACGGCCTTGCAACGAATCAGATATTCGACAGATCAAACGTATGTAAAAATAAATGCTGACTTTTCCATATAATCCGCGATTTCCTGTTCCTTCGTAAGGGCGGATTCCCTCAAAAATAACCCATGTGTTATGAGAGTCCTCGTGAGTGCATTACGGAACTCTTCAGGGTCCCATCGAGCTTCTTTCTCAAGGAGGTTCCAAACTTCAATGCCGTCTGCTCAAATCGATCATGAGGAACTATCGCCGTGGCTCTAGGCTGTTCCCTGATGGTGTCTCGTAAGGTAGCCATGAATGTGTCGACCATCCGTAAGCCGAGATCGAGGAAATGCACTCCTCTTGATCGATCGGGGATTGGGCGGGATTGAATTTGGTCATAACAAAAGATTGGAGCATCTTTCTGGCAGAGATGGTCGTAAAAGAGGAGGAGATTCTTTTTCGAAGGTTCAGCCGGGACGACGTAAATTAGCAGGTCGATCCCGGACACTGGTGAACTGATACGGGTTGCCCAATGCTATATCCGGATGGACATTGACTTTTTTTGAGTCCGGAAGACCAACCGTCTGGTAAAATAGAGGGTAGGCTTTGTAGTATCGAAGAGGGGGATCAGGAAGAGAAACGAAAGTATTGGTGGTGATGGAACTGGAAGTATCAGCCAAGGGACTGTCGATGGATTCCATGGCCAGCTTCGTGACACGTTCTCTCATCTCGGAACTGCAGGTCGCTAATGATTATAACATTACGGTAAATGTCGACGAAGGTGGGATCTGCTGCCTCATGACTAGCACCCAGAGTGGATCCAGGCAATCCCTGCGTAATGTAGGGGTGGGGGTTGATGATGGAGTAGCAGAGCAAGGAGGGTGTGTGGTGGTGTGCAAAGATCCGTCTTGAGTTCCGCTGCGAAGAACCCAAGCCCTCTGTGTTGTGTTTCGATGGAAGTGTCCTAAACGCTGAGATTTCAGTAGATCATGATATGTTCGTTATAGAAAACGAGTAATTACCTTGTATGTTGATTCACAGGAAAGTCTTTGAGCCACGATTTCGGCTGCGCCAGGAATGTCGCCATCTCAATTTCGTTCCTACGAAGTGCCAGGTGCCCCTGGACATATGCATGTAATCTTCGAGTTTTCGGAGTGGTGACACGTCCCAGGCTTCAATAAAATCGGGTGCTCAGTATGTAGAGAGGGCTGACAGTAGGTCTATCTTCAACCAGAGCTTGTCATGGTAGCTTCGGATACTTCAGATATAAATCCGCTCATGCCTAGAGGCAAGAAACAGATGCGTAAGCTTTCTTCCGCAGACCGGACCGCCTCTTCTCACTCAGAAACCAGAGTCAGGTCTCAAGCTTGGCGACGTCGTCGAATTTGCTCAGCAAATTTCATGCGAAATTTTGGGGGAAACGCTTGGGTGATGAAGAACGAGAATGGCACAACTTGCAGTCCAAGTCCCATTCAATGGACGACGACGTGATTATGGACAATCGAGACGACGAGGACACAGACGACGCGGAAACGGATACGGACGCGGACGATGAATTCATTCCAGGATGTTATGAGCTCGATATCAGCCCAAACCCTGTTTCGAAGTTCAAGTTCGTATGGTTACTGATTCGGGCCATGCTCCCGATCATGGCGTTGACAGCTATCTCTCAGAGTTCGGCCAACATTCCTCCTTCTTCGGCCATCAAGAACCAGTCCAAGTGTGACGGTCCCGTAAATTGACGGTAAATTGAGCCAGATAACTCTACTTACGTACGTGAACAACAACTGAGTGGAATCTCTGCACCACTTTCGCCTGTCTTTCTACTTACTCCCTTCACAGATGCCCTTCTTTCCGGAGGAACCGCTACAACTCACATCCAATGAGGGATTTGGATACTTCCCATCCTACCCAGGCAATCAATTGAACAATAATCGTTACCAAGTCATCAGGAAGCTCGGATATGGACCCAGATCATCAGTGTGGCTCGTCGTAGATTCAAAGTGAGTCAGTTAATCTGTCAACTCGTTCAAGATTAAGAGGCGAATTACAAAAGGTGTCAGGATAGATATTTCGCTATCAAGGTATTAACTACCTACGAAACGGCGTTCCAGAAGTTACATAAATCGAATGGGCTGGATGCTTTATCTCTCGCCAGTCGGGGTTACATCAATTTGTACGACAGTTTCATGGAAAGCAGTCATCATGGCGATCACTTGTGTCTGGTGTTGGACGTTGTTGGATGTTCTTTCGAACATCTCAGATTGTCCTCGCCTACAAAATCGCTTTCTAGACACATCGTGCAAAGGGCAGTCGCATGCGTGCTGGAGGACCTTGAGAAGCTGCACGATTGCGGTCTTATTCACGGTGGTTCGTTTTTCCTCTCGACTCCTGAACGCAAAAATATATACTTATTTTGCGCATATATAGCTATTACAACACGCAATATTGTTTTTGAGATCGATCCAACACCGAATGAGATCGATGTCGACTTCGAATTGGCCAAGATTCCGCCTTGCACGATTGAGCACCATCTCAACGTATCTGGCGTTGAATATCCTATTGTTCGTTCGCATCCCGTTCCTAATGGTATCGATTGGAACGTCAGCTGGGCCGACATCAACAGATGCCTCGTCATTTTGATCAATCTCAGACATGGTACGTTCCTTCGATTTTGTCTCAGATCATGGTTCTCATTCCAAATAAATTAGCTCAAAAACAAAAAGATACACCGACCTGGGACAGGTCTCGTATGGATAAGTCCCTCCGTCCGCCTGAAGTTATCCTAGGCATGCCTTATTCGTCAAAAGTAGACATCTGGATGCTTGGCTGCACGGTAAGGTTCTTTTTGGGAATTCACCTTTTTTTAATCCCTTCTTCCGTTAAAGGTGTACCATATGTTAACAGGACAGCCACTTGTCCCCAGTGAAATGGCGGCGAACGACGGGACTATGCTTGGATGGCTTATTGCGATGGCCGGCCATAAGGATTATCATACTGTGCCTTCCGCGACGCTCAATACGAAATACTTTGATGAGAACGGTACTGCACATTCATCAACCTATGCTTCTGACCCTGACATTGCTTATTCTCGATTAGGGTCATTTAAACTCGGAATACCCGGTGAAACACTCGAAAGTCGGATTGTGGCAAGTGGAGTGGTTCCAGCTGATAGTATTCCAGGAATCATTAAGTTTATCCAAGCATGTCTGACTCTGGATCCTGCCACGAGGCCTTCACCTGATGATTTATTTCGGAGCGAGTGGGTACGACCTGGACTTGAGGGTTGAATACTTGTTTGATTGAAGATAATTGTTGAAAGACAACGAAATGGATTCATGTTCTGCATCTCGAATATCACTCCATGTACACTGGCAGCTGATCCTTATGTGCGACAATCAATACTGCGATCGGGTGACACGTACGAAAATTGACCCTGCCCGGTTGGATTCTCAAAAGTATGAAGTCCCATAACAAGGCACCTAACTCTATTGTTTCTCGAGTCCGCTATTAAGTTGACCCGAGGGAAAATAGAGATAGGGAATTAGAGTGCGCCGGTTTTTCTCCCATATACGCAACCAATCCATTTGGAACTTGCACACATCCAAATCCACTCAGACATTATGATCGATGGCCGAGTTTTCAAAGACCGTGTTCAAGGATCAACTCTGCCGACCTGACCCTCGATTCGACGAGTACACTATCCTTACCCACATTCACGGTCAAGAGGAGATGCCTGGCGTGGTAGCTACCACAAATCGGTCGACATGCCTGAGCGCTTCGACGTGGCCAGAAAGAAACACCGGATGGGACTACGGCAGTCAGGAAGTCCTATCACCAGTGTTCCTTTAAAGGCTTAAAGCTATGGCCCTACTTCTATTCTTTGCCGGGTTGGGGGGCTGACCCGGCAATATATACAGATAGGACCCGTGTTGGTTTGGGGGAATGGAGTATCATGCTGCGCGCGGCATTTCTGGGTTTGAGGACGAACAGCGAAAGTCAGAGTTGAAGAAGAGTTTACTGAAATGTAAAGTTCATGTAATATTGCCAAACGGATACCTGATTTACATCTCTTCGCCAAAACCATTCCTAAAATTTCTTTCTGTGCAATGCAAGAAACTTTAGTTGCTTCAAGCATCGTCGAAGATGCGGTCTGAATTGCGATCCTTATTGCTGACGTTCAACCTCAACCCAGCAAAATGGAAGACCCCTGAAGAGAAGGTAAAAAATTCCGCAGATGCGTCACAATCTCTTCCAATCCAAGGCGAACTCCATGGACTAGACTCCTTGTCATTTTTGCATACAAATTGAAACCTATTATGGATTACAACCATTATGTGGTCAAATTTCCGTCCGATCTAGTTGTAGTATGTGGCTAGTATGCGTTAGAGTAGTAGCTCTTGAACCCATCCGTTTCAATCCCTAAACAATGAACAAATTTGGGAGGTGGAGGTAGTATAAGATCTCACTCACCAAATTCCTTTTTCAACTTCCCCTTCACTTCTTCTTCCTTCACACCTGGAATAGGATTTCGATCCTCCTGGAGTACTTCTTCATAGGCTTGTGGACCATCATGCACGAAGGGACCTTGTAGAATTTGCGTAATGACGAGACAGTCGCTTACAGCGGACTCCAACCTGCGTGGTGCGGTGCAACACCCCAGTGCTATACCCTTCTCCTCGAGCAACTTCCTGAGTCGAATGGGAATATTGACATCTTGACGGTGATGGTCTGGGAGCTCGTAGTTGTAGCTTTCCTTGAACCATCTGCGGCCCTCGTCGTTTGCAATGAGAAGTCCGGCAATGATTGAGGATCGAGTGCGGGTTGGACCCTTTGTGACACCTGGAGGAGCGCGATACCACGGCGGAGGCAAAGCCCCTTTGGGGTTGGAGTTTTTGTAGATATTTACGGTGGTGGATGGAGGAGCATGCGGGGCCCCGGACATGGTCGTTCAGGTCAATGCAGATCACGGTCATGTGTGGTGTCACAGCAATCAACGAACAGCTTCGACCAAACAGTCATGGGATTACACTGCGGGCAAACAAGGATGTTCCCCTTCGGAAAATTCAATATAAATTAATTGAAAAATAATGAGTTGATCACCTGCGAAAATGAGATAATAAATTGCTTTCAAAATCATTAATTTTTATGCACATTATTCACTTTTGGGCATATGAAGATACATATCTTATCAGCCGACAACTAAAAAGGATATTTGCACAAACATTAACATGGCTCAAAAATGTTGAATACATTATTTGTTTTCCATCTGCAAGCAAATGATATTTATTAGTATATTTTCAATCAAGTAAGGTTTCAAAGAAATTTGTAATGTGTTTGATTATTTGCTCAAAGACAACACAGAAAAGACAATAAGATACTATGGTAAGTGACAAAAAAACAGTTTATGAATATATAGTAATCGGAGGAAAAAATTCATGTAAATATAATCCTTTGTTTCATGGACAATAAGCAATTCAGTTATTCATTCTATAGTAAGGAAAAGACAATAAAACATAAAATATTTATCCTTCTATTTACAGGCTGGCAAATATGAAAGAAAAGAATATGTTCTTCCATTGCATAAATTCATTAACCAGTACTTGCCCTGCAAGTGGCAAGTGCTGGGCATCTACCTGCGCATCCGTCCGACCTGCTGGGATCAAAATCTCGCTGACATAATCCAGGCTTGGCTCATGATCTAGTCTAGTCTTCACTGAGGAATCGTTCTCAATCATGTTATCCTATATGAATGCTAACTAATCCGAGCTCCAGGCTCAGCATTCTTAAACAGCTGTAAGTATTATCCAGTTAGTGAAGCTACAAAGAAGGTCGGCGAATGGGCAGCGGTATAATTAGCTTCAAGCCTTTTCGTGCCTCTATTACCATATTCTGAGCTTTGTCCGTGCTACGAAATACGAACCTTTGTTCGCTGTTCTTGCCTCCTTTTTGCACGCACGATAAACATATGCCCTTGACGGGTCCGCGGCAGTAGGCTGATAGTCACAGCTATGCTTCGCCAATACTAGGGTGTTACAGCCACTTAACTCACAGCAGGATCTCGGCGCTCGTTCTTGTCTTTTGGAACAACGATTCCCAATCCTTTCCAGATATTATCCTTCAGCCTTCGCGCATCGACTCTCTTGGCTTGCCTGGCATAGTTCACAAACTCGGGTCTGACATGGCGCGTCTGTCCTTGCGTTGGCCAGCAGATCCTGTTCTCTGGCATTGTCATCAGGGATCATACTCCCGCCTTCACCATCGAGCCCGCCGTCGTCATTAAAACCACCGCTCTGCGTCGTGTTCGCGGTTATGTTGGCTGATCGGCGGCAGCTTGCGCCCAGAAGGTTTCATCAACTTCGCCGTCATTCTCATTTAGTCGAACCCATCGTCCGCATTTTGTAAATGTTTTATTATCACGGAAGCACAGAAGTCCGAGTAGATGAAACGCACTGAGAACTTTGGCTTCAAGGATAGTGTGACAAGTTGCTGACTCGAAAAATGAACATCATCGGGAAGTCAATGATCGCTCCGTTTTCTTTCCTTTTCTTACTTCATTTTTTGCCAGCACGAAGCTGGCGCCCATTTTGACTCCTGCAAAAAGTTCCTTTGTCGGCTCTTTGAGGTCTTTCTCAGATGGGGTTATAAAATCGATCTTGACGGCTTCTTCTGACGCTTGCTGAGCTAAAAACAAATCAGGTAAGATATGGATTGTACCATAATCAGAGGGGTAGCGAAGAACCTACGTCTCCGGGTGACCTTTCTCAACTTCCAGCGTTCTGGCCCTGCCCAATTCCTGAGGACGTTCCGATCAAAATAATCTAACGTTCTGTTATTTGGCATCCTCCTCGGGTCAAAAGGTACAAAGGGAACTGGCCGACCTTCCTGTCCTCCTGCATGTGCTTCGCCGATGGCAGACTACCGAAATCATCATTGATCTGCACCAGTAAAGAAGTCTTTAACAGGGGGTAGATCGAGGTCTCCCATGTCCTTGTTGCCTCCGAAGTCGTCGTCAAGTCGAGATTCCGATGCGAATTATTAGGGAGGAGTATCGAATCCTCAAATGGAAATGTATCTTGCGAGAAGGAAAAGCCGTCTAGTAGGGGTCCAATTTCTTTGTTGTCAGGTCGGGCAGGAATTTCTCTACAGTCAAGAAATCAGGGGAGGGAAGAACAGGGGTGGAAATTACTTACTGTGCAAATAGTTAAGGTTGATCAGATCCTCTGGTTCTTCAACAACTCCTTCCTCGTCGATTGGGTCGCTAGCATCTCGCATGCAACCCTCCGAACCAATACCCAAGGAAATATGGTTCATCAACAGGCTCCGCCTTCATCGAAATCTGCATACATCTCAGCCGCAAAATCCAAATCGGGCTCCTTGTTCTTTCAGCTGAGCTGCGTCTTTGACAAGATTGGTTTCTTTGGGTTTCTTCGTTTGCGACGGTTCTACATCGGGATTGTCGGGATCTTCTCCTTTGTTATCTAGCCTTTTCCGCCAGTTTCCTAGCTGCTGAGGAGCTTTCCTGTCTCGGTGCTGACACTATCTACCCGATTTGTCCAGATTTTGACACAGCCGTCGAGTGTGCATGAAGCGCATTGGAAATTTACTCATCATTGCGAAGTAGAGACATATTATGAAAGAAGTCTATGAGGGTAAGGTTCCATGGGTTCTGGGCGTTGAAGGGATAGGAGCTCTTATATAAAGGAGTTGGTTCATTTCGAAAAAAGAAAGCGAAAGGACTCGCCTCACCTTACACCGTGCTCCACTTGGTAAGGAGTGGCGGAGTGGCGGAGGGTTTGGTCAGAGGTTGTTGGCATTTGCAGACTTCTGCAAGGTGTTAAGGGCTTGCATCGTACGACCAGGTTAATCCGGCAAAGTCTGGGTTGTTCGTGACGATCTTCAGCTGGAGGGTTAATTCCTCCATAGTACCATAGTTGTGGAACGATTCTCTGGGTGGTTGCGGTTGAGGCGGGAGTGATTTATAATGCGGCGGTAGTGGGCAGGGTTGACACCGCCCCGTCAATGATTGGGAGGTCGCCTTTGGTTCGTTCTGAAGGTCTCCTAGAGGTTGAACTATTGCCGCCGTATGAATGGTGACGGTTCGTGACACGATGGCATCGCATCTGGCTTATGTTCCATCCAGCCTCAGGCTTTATCCCCTAAAACGTTTCTGAGAACCGTGGGGTTTGCTGAGGTACCGCGACATTATATCTCGTGTCGGCCAACTATCTTGGTATTTCGCTAGAAAAGGGTATTCTTTGCAAACCTGAAATACAAGTTAAGAAAAGTGTTCTGGTAGATTTGATTTCACATACTTCCTCCTGCACCTGGGCAATGACACCGGGCGGCTGTCTGGTAATTGGACAATCGGGCATCAAGGATCCTGCGTCTACGTAGTGCTTGAGACGTAGTCGAACAAAATGCTGAACGTTGCTCAGACTGGGAAATGCACAAGTAAGCAGGAGATATTACTTGAACTGCACGGTACAGCCCCGCCTGCCAATTCAGCTGTGCTTCGAGAGAATAGCCTCCCCGAGTCAAGGCGCCAGCTTGACCAGGAGGCTTTGGAATTAAAACTTAAACGCATCAGATTATCCAATAAGAACACAAAACAGGTGGCTCACCTTGAGCGGTATCCGAGTCAGAGATGACTCCTGCTCTCGAAACTCCCGTTGCATGCGTACGTTCGTCGAAAACCAATTTCACAGCGAAAGGGGGGATATTTTGGCTTATAGGATACAACGTACTCCACTTATATTGCTGGTCCATGAAATAAATCGATCTGAGAGTGTGCAGTTTTTATCAAACAAGGCCAAATAGGAATTGCTTCGAGCGGCTCGGCCGGGTATCAGTCTGTTTCCCTTCAAAGCCAATACACCTATGATCAACGAGTATTTTGCACCAAACTAGGCTCTAATATATACTGTTTACAATGGCTGTCACCAGAAAGAAGTATTTGTCCTGAGGATGGATCAATCTGAAGTCTTAGGTCACCTGTAATTATTTCCTCTTTCATAGTAGTATTTCTTGAAACAGCTGAATAGGGGTCCTCGTCTGGCCAAGTGTATTGGAGAAGGAAAACTGTTGGCCAAAGATGGACTACGGCGGCGAGATTGTAACTCATGCGGATAAAAGAACCCGAAATATTTTCTGGGAGAAGATCAATAAGATCTAGCTCTGAAATATCGTTAGGGATCGTCATGCCTTTCACGCCGTCCTCGGTAAGGAAAGTAAGCCGAGTAGAGCTTCGAATAAAAAAAGGCTGGGAGATCGCGCGAGCTAGAATGGGGCAGCTGACAGTAAACGTGAGGGTCGAAGTGTGATGCGGGTACTGTGACGGAAGCGTTGTAGTGGGGGCGTTGGCAAGGTCGTAAAGGAAGAAATAACCATCAGTATAACATAGCAGCCTGTTGCTGGGCAATAGTGCCAACCACTGTATTTTGTCTGCATCAACAAGCCAAGTAGTACTTAAGTCAAGCTGCTCACATCTGCCCGGGTATCAGCAACAATCTTTCTGGTATAATTCAAGGAAGTAGAATTATTTGTCTTCCAGTTGACAATGATTATTTTGTGTCCATTATTGAAGGGTCCAAATTGCGAGTATGAGTAGAACAGTGAGTATGCGACTAGTTGACCTTGAAGCCTGAAAGAAATACAAGCTGGTTCATATTCCTCGCAAAAAGAGGACCGTATTTCTGCAGTTAAACCAATTGCGTCGCCGTCTGAATCGACCTCTGTCATAACTCGCCAAACTTGGATCCACCTTGCATGCTGGGGCGGTCGAGGACCATCGCCGCCTGGGCTACGACTTGTTAAGACGCCAACATGGAATGTCAAGGACTCAGAGGTTGAGTCCATATCAACCGATATCCGTGTTTCGGACTGGCCGTCAATGGGGGAAGGAATTAGAGTGGAAGCGGCTATAGCGACCGCATTGAGGTCGTAGTACTGGATGGAGCCAAATCTGGTGCCGACGAGAAGCCACCGGCCTCCTTCGACGAGATACTGTGACAGGCAAGAAGAGATGAAGGTGAGAGACTCGTCCGAAACGAAGAAGTGTCGCAGCCGTGGAATATAATTTGTTGCCCAACCCATTTTAATCCTCTTCCACCGCACAACTAGAAGCTCCAACTCTCTACGATTATGCCTGACCAGAGGCTTTTTGGGCCATAACGGTTGAGGTTGAGCAGTTGCAATATAATGCCTGACCAGTGCTAACCATACTGATTTGGAACGAGATGCCTTACACAGGCTACGGCATGTCTATCAATAGTGTTAGCGTTTAAGACTGGAAATGTTTCGCAAATCGATTAAGAACCTGTCTGATGAGTAAGACGTCATCCCACTCAAGGTGCGACAAAATTTCGGTAAGGATCTCCATTGGCAAGGACAAAAGTTGAGTATGCGGTACCCTGCAAATTTGCTTGGGCAGCTGCATACTATTCCAATCAGACACAGCCAGAGATCCCGTGTACACCGCACCGACCTGTGTCAAGCCCGTCATCATAGCCTTGGCACAGATAATCGCGATGGCGGCACAGACAAGCAGGAAAGTGAGTAAAGAGATCATCTACTTCTCAAACTTGGAAGCCAAGGTCCAAAATTCGAACATAGAACGCTGAGTCTTTGCATTATATAGGTCACCAGAAGTTACAGAAGTTGCAGCCAGCGGAAATAGCAGAAGTTGCGCAAGAACGGGAAGAACGCCAAGTTATGCAGCATGTGAGGCTATTGGATCAAGTTTGCATCAAATCTCCTTACATTATAGAAATGTAATTATGACTATATATACTATACTATTAAGCAAATCCGCGAGATCGTGTACTCATGTTTGGTCCTCCGTTCGTGACCAGTTTGACCTCTCTTCACTGCGTAAAGAACCAACAGTGATATTTGCTGTTCTCTGTACCGTTGTTTTATACTGTTTGAAACAGAATTATGTACT
>QDKV01004647.1_pt1 | contig 11807 bp, 9 predicted proteins | sample 1861101 | NCBI WGS metagenome assembly QDKV01 (sample SAMN04275158, study PRJNA302643) | Fungus metagenome, whole genome shotgun sequencing project. | isolation source: fruitbody | host: Mallocybe terrigena | place: Sweden | collected 2013 | reverse complement strand
ACAGTCAGACTCAAGCGAAGCAATTTCGTAGAGGGGTCGTATAGAGCAACATGAGGACCAACAGCAACGGAAAAAAGGGAAGAATCGAACCACGATAGAGACCTTGGAGTTTTTGACCGGAAGCTCACACAGATATCAGCTGCCAGTGGCCTACTTGAATCAGAAGCGAGTGGGAAGCAGGAGTGAAAAACAGATTTCGGATCAAACATTGCCAAGTGACCAGCGCATCACACAAAGACGCTTACCGCAGCACAGAGCACCGTCTTCACCCATTGGCAGTTCCCCATCTACGACTCGTAGGAAGACACTGCGACGCGCTGCAAGTAAATTAGCATCCGACGCATCCTCTGACTTTATTTCTTCTCCTTTGGATAGCCTCCGACCACTGGTCCCTCTCCAAGCAAATCTTCGTCGCTTACCATCTCGTATTCGTTTTGCTGTGAAGGGAGGGAATCCAAATTCACAAATGTGGGAGGGCCTTTACGTGACTGTTGGCTCCAAGAACACCTGGCAGGGGAGTGCATAGCTCGAAGCGCAGGAAGACAGCTTCTGAAACGAGAACTTTTCATCAAGTGAGGAAAGCCAATCAGAAGTTGGAGAATCTGACGAAGAGGGTGAGCTCTAGTATATGCATTTCTATTTCTCATTTACAAAACATTTGCGTTCATCAGCCGATGATTTCTTCCTGAACGTCGCATCTCCCAAAAAGACTTAATAAGTGGCTCAAGAAAAACTCACGGAGCTGTACGAATTCTGCCGATTCACTCAGGAAATCAGAAATCACTGATGCCATAATTAACGCTCGTGATGACGCTCCTGTTGCCCCTCCGTCTTTACAGACGTCGGCTCATCCGAGTATCAATCAAGCGACGAGGGAAATGTTGCCGGAGACGAGACCAATGCGCCGGATCCTCGGAAGCTTAATGGTCGCCAGATCATAAGGCGAGCCACAATGCACGACATGTTATTACAGGACCGCGGTATGTTTAGATTTGCTAAGTCACAGATCATAATTGTTAAAATTTGTCTTTCAGGCGAGAAGTTTCTGCACGGTCATCTCCCGCAACAAGTGTCAACATATCTTCTGCCACTCAACAGCTTCCAATCACTCATCTAAGATCATGGCAGGTGTCTGGATCCTTCCAGACGCTGCTTCTCCTCCTTCTACCTCCAGTAAAACCAGGGGCAAGGGCAAGTCCAAGCAAATCGAGTTCAGCAATGCAGTTGAGGTGCGAAAGGCAAAAGGGAGGAGTCTTCAGAACCGGAGTCGAAACTGTCTGACGATGGAGCGAATACCTAAGGCCAGCCCAGTTCACGGTGATTGCATAGCAAAGGTCGTGAACGTGAAATGTTGAAGACCAAGAGAGAGTGAAGACAGGCGGACCCCAGTCCCAAACATGCGACGGCAGCACACTGCAAGGGAAGCGGAGCTGGAAGAGGTTCAAAATGATTGTCAGACGACACGGAAGCTGCGAATCACGCCGAGGAGGCAGCAAAGGTTAACTTGGTAGTCTCCAGGAGTCTGGCATAGATGACGAGGAGGAAGAAGAAGTTGGTGGCATAGCTTCGTACGCAGGTAAATGTGTTTTAAGGAAATTTGTTTCTTCTTTGCTGAATCTGCCCTGTTTAGGTCGCTCTGGCTGAGGGGTTGTAGTGGAGGGGTCGTCAGTGGAAGTGGAATGGTTAGAGACCGAGGCCGAGTGGCTTTCCGTAGGCATAATGTAGGTGACAGTACGAAGAGACGAGTAAAATTGTAGACCATGCTCGGAAAGCCGCAAGGCTTGGCTTTACCGCTCCCACTGCTCCGGTTCTCGAATCCCTCCGGTGGTGAGAATTCGTTGTCTTCAATCCTGAGAAAATGTCATTGGTTGAACCGCGCGCCCGATATCGGAGAGGGTGGATCGTGGATCTTTTGTTCAACTCCAGAAATGGAAATTTGGACTTCTGAGCACGATTTCTATTTCAGGATCCAGGACAATGAGGTGGGGTGAGTTTGCTAGACAATCCCCAGTCACTCCGACGTTCTTGACCTTAGTATGTCGTTCGCTTTTCCTACATGCGTAAAATTCAGCTAGATAATGTTACTTGTTATTAAAGCCTTTAAGCAGTGAGTCATGAAAATGCGCCCTCTGCCATTCATAGGCACTGGTCTAACACGCTCCATGATCATGCCACTGATCATGTGATCATTTTCAAAACAAACTTAAACAAGCATATCTTGGCCGACCAAGTTGTTCTTGCTTGCCTTTAGCTGCTACTCGTCCTTACAGGTCCGACTTCTGGGATTACGGGTTCGACTTCTTGCTGTGCACGTCCCCCTGGATAGGCGTGATAGTGCCCCATCCTTTGCCACAAGGCTTGGTTGGAGGACAGTTGCTTCAGCTGGTCATCCCTGGTCACCTAGTCATCCCTAGTTACTGGGGGTTGGGCCAGTTGCTTCAGCTGTAGTCTATAGTTGCCCCTCAGGCTTCAGCATGGGATACTTAGTTTTAGAATACTAGTTAATTTACAGGCTTGGTGAGATCCACTGAAATTCGCTTTGCCCGGCAAATTAGGTCCGGGACCTAATTCGCACAACACTAACGTCATCAACGATAGCGACATCAGTGCACACCCTCCCTTTCCATCTTCTCAACGTGGTATATGGCGCTTTTCAAGCAAACAGAGTCGAGTCTTGTTGGCATCACCCACAATTGGAGTCTGGTGCTAATTGGTGGGTCGAGTCACCGATCTGTTGATGAAGGGCGCTCCCAGAGAAGCATCGACGTCGGCCGTCATACCCGCAACCGGACATTATTTCAAGATATGTTTGGTGCCTCTGCCTTTGCAGACGCCTGATAATCCTGCTGGTGAACCCCTAATATCATCATCCATCCCAAGGAAGATCGATTTTTCACAATTCGACGCGCCAGCGTTTGCCATTCCCTCGCTTGACGAGTTTTTCGATCCCTTTATTCGATCATTTTTGACTGTCCGAAAAAGTCAGGTAGAAGATGAGCATAACAGTTCGAAGACGATGATCTACTAAATAAGGAAGAACCCGACTCACTGGGAATCAGTCGACGATTGCCACGATCGTCTACTAAATAAGGAAGAACCCGACTCACTGGGAATCAGTCGACGATTGCCACGATCGTCTATCCCTGGTGAACTAGAACTTTTCACGAAATTGTTCAGGTCATCGAAGGTTTGTCGTCCACTTTCTCTGCTCTATTACCACAACTCCCTCTCTCTCAGGAAAAAAGGCGCCTCCCACGAGGACTAAGGAGAAGCTGAACTGGATACCGCACGAGAATATCAACGGCCCGTTACGAGCCCCAATTGTGAAGCCTGCGTCAGTAAAGAAGAAAACAAGCTGCAGCACTCATCTAGATTTCATTTTGTATTGTATCACCATCACAATTCAAACTCAGGTCAGCTACGCACCAGAACTTTTTCGGGAAATCATGTTGTATTGTTGAGCATATATCAGTGACTATTATATTCTATTTACGAAAAAGTAGGTTGTATTGTACGTATTGCACCAGGCCTTTGGTAATCAAACTTGCTTGCATAGTGCTTCTTCCTCCATAGTCCTGTAAGATGCAACTTGTGGAACGCCAAGCCCTCCCAAGGCTTGCCACATCTTGTTCTTTTGTTCTATATTTAATCTGGTAACAGTGCCATGTGCCATCCAAATTTTCCTCAGAGGACATCCCATAAGTCTCCGATGGGCAATCCAATCGAAGAATATATCCACGTCTGCAAGGTCGCATTGGCAATCCATGTAGATGACTTTAGGGCATATGAGACGTTTTGGCCGAGGTGCAGCCCCGTCCTCAGTGTTAGTTTGACCCGCGGCGAGTTCGGATTCAGGAGTCGTTGGTTCGAACTTGAGAATATCGAAAACTTCGCGGGATGTTTGCATAACGCGTAGAAACGTGAGATCAGGCATTGCTTCCAACCACCCGGCAAGAAGGGTCTTCAACTCCGGGGTAATAGTGGGACCGCTAAGAGGCACTTTGAGGAGAACGAGAATCTTCACGTTCGGCATCTTACATTTTGTGATCATTGCAGTGATAAGCCTCGAGTAAAGATTGTTCATGGGGAACATAAGGGTTAGATCGAGAACGTTCGGACAACTGATATAAGAAAGAACGTATTCGGCATATAAGTCGCTGAAACCCCCCAGTACCAGAATCCGGAGTGTCGGCATCGGAATTGGAGGTAATACTGGAAGGTAGGGTTCGTATTTGGGTCCTGCTCCATCCAGAATAAGCTTCGCCAGTCCTGTTGCTCCTTGAAGAACAGCACGGAAATCTGAAGGACTAGGTAGTAGTTCCATGGCTATACGTCGCAAGTCCAAGGTTGTAAGACGGGAGAGGATGTGCACATCCCAAAGGGCGTTGACACCATTTAAACGTAGATGTCGAAAAGAGGGTATTATAACACCACCGAAAAGAGGGTAAGGGGGGAAAAATTCCAGTGGGATTTCAGGTGAAAGATAGCTGTGGATTTCAAGGTGTTCCAATTCCATCGGAACGTTAAATTCTGCGACTTTTTGAAGGCCAAGAATGATTGGCAAGACGGCTTCTCGACCATAGATGAAAATATCCAATTTGCGGATCGAAGGAAGCTTCAAGAATATCCTGTCGATTAGATGCACCATATCAGCCCTCGTAAAGGGCTGCTCTTGACTGTCGCGGATGCGAACGTCGAGACCACTTGAACCGGCACGTTCCATGAGGGCAAAAGTCCTTTCATATCGCTTTGGGTCCACAAAACTAACAGGATTCCATAGATATTTGTCAGAAATGGAGACAGACCGCCATAGGCGACAGACATGAGTAAGGCGGACCACAGCTTTCACATCTGTCTCGACATTTGTCAAGGGCCAGACAACAAGTCGAAAGATCTCCGTCAATAGTTCGACTGGGAGGTCGTTAATCCTGAAAGTTAAGCAGAAGACGGCGCAGTATTCCATGTGAAGGGTCCCTAATGCGATCTCAAATTGCCTCATATGCGCCGCCCAAACTTCCGGCCGCACCATTACCCTCATTCTTATGAGATTGTCCCTTCGTTCTAAGACATGACGGTAGTGGTTTGCTCTGGACGCGGTCAAAAGGCGATTTCTTTCGCGTCGTTCAACTTCTGGCAGAGCAAGCAACGCTGTGAGTTGCATATGGAGACATCGGTTCGAAGTATTTTGAGTATGTTGCCCATTCACAGGTGAAGGAGCGGGGGTGACCTCAATAGACGCTGAACTCGAAGCAACAGGTTGCGGGAGGGATGGGCGAGGTATCAAAGGCCGATAGACGAGTCTGTTTCCTTGATTGGGAGGATGCTGCTGATTTAGTTCATTCATCGCAGACAAAAAAGAAGCGGCATCAGTTGAGGAGCCTGAATGGTTGGATCGTCGAGGATTCATGGTGAAACTGTCGAATATGGCGGGGTATATCTGCGCTCAGGCTTTTAAAAGACGAAAAATCGTGCCACAACTGTTGAAAAAAAAAAGAAAAGGCAAAAACAACGAGTCCTGCAAGGGCCGCAAAGCAAAAAAAGAAACAATGTAGTCAAGATAAAACAGGTTGTTAAAACGGTCCATCGATGAACACGAGACGTCAAAGCGTTCTTACCATATATGATATTAAGGACACGCTTGCGCCTACAACCAAAAAGAAACACTTAAGAAAGACCACAGTCGCTGGGCCACAACGACAAGGTTTCGAACAACGCTGTGCAAGTAGAGTAAGAAATGGATGAGTTAAAGTTTCTAGAACGGCATTACCAGCGCAAGCCTGGAGTTCACTAGCACTGTCTTGAGTGTCGTAGTAGGCGCCAATAATTCAGTAGGTCAAAGAGTAAAAGTATGGCCCTTGCCTTGCCTGTATACAGAGAACCTTCCATAGTAATAATTCTGAGTTGATGAAAGGCTGCACCGCGGCCGCCTATAGATCTAGCCGCGAATGATTTAAGTGGCATCAACTGTAGCAGCCATAGATCCTCGGTCAGAAACTGTTACCTAGATGGATGAACAATGGCAAAACCAGATAGAATGTGATTCTAGCAAGTTGAAACAGGGTGGTCCGCGAAAAACTGGAAATAGCCAAAACTGGCCCATGTCACGGGTGATCGACGGGAAGCAACTTTGGGTAGCTCAAGGTATTGAGAATTGAATACTGTTACAATGCCAGATCGTTCAATTTTCGCTATGGTTACATTCTTTCCGACATTCATCAGCTATTCAACTTCAGCCCCACAGGTTTGGGACAAAGGAGAAATACCCCAAAAGAGTATACGAATACCAAATAAATTCGTCTAGCCAAACGTTACGTGATGGTGGCCTGCCAGTGATACAGGATCAGAGATGAAGACAGATGAAAGGCGTTAAATAATATTGACCAGAGGATTTTTGCCCTTTCAGCCACTTGAAGCCTTGAATAGGAAAATGCATGATCAGACCGAATTCGATCTCTTCACACCAATCACATTCTCATAGTTGGTACACGAATACAATAGAATACAATTTTTACAGCAGAAAATACCTATTTACCAAGACCATATACAATTACACGCGGAAGAAAACCTACCGGACAGAAAACAATATTTGCATGATTTTCACCATTAAAGCCAGGCTCCAGGTGGACCGCCATTTCTTCTTGACCCCGAAGCGGAAGGTTTGGGCGGTAAGGGGATCAGCTCTTCCAAAAGGGATGTCACTATATCATCCTCCAGTTCTTGTGAAATGGGTCCATCGATAGGCAAGTGCGAAATCTTCTCTGGTAGCTGCGGATGTGAATTCTCCGTGAAACCCATCTGCGATAAAATACATATCAAAATGCAAGTAAAGCCATGAAAAACTCACATCAGCGAGTTTCTTGGTAATTTGATTCCGAGTTCGGACAATCATATTTTCAGGTTTACGGCTGAAACCATGTCCAGGATGAGTGTTTGAACGCTTTGGAACGTTATGTATGTTGGGTGAATGTGCAGCCCAAGGGTTGGTATTAATCGGCGAGATTTCGACGATATCGCGCACAGGATCGGAAGAAGTCGGCCTTAAATGGAAGGTAAGCAAATAACACCAGGAAAGAAACCCGTTTCGATCACTCACTGTCGTATTTTTTCGGAGTGTTCTCTCTGGATAATTGTGTCCTTCTCACGACGGCGGTCACGTTCTTGTCGGTACGATTCTTTCGCGGTCTTATAAGCTTGCTTTGCTTGATCAAGTTGGCTCCGCAAGTCTTCAGCAGTACTTGAAGATGGATCTACAGAAGGAAATACACCCGCGACTCCACCGTGTGGAGATGATCCGGGAGATGCAGCTGATTGGGGTACATTGAACAAGCTTTCTTCCTTACGAGATACATCACCAGGAGTCATAGATTGAAAAGGTGCATTTTCCTGTCCATGACGACGAAAAGAAGTCAGGATTGGTGGTGGTGGTGGTGGGGGGACATGAAAACCAGGAGGTGGAGGGACAGGTGGTGTCGGTGGCAGAGGTGGACGCGGAAAATGGGGAGGCGGCGGCGGAGGAGGAATAAAAGCACTCCAATGGGGCGGCGGTCCATGGACCCAAGGTGGTACATGCCAACTAGAAGCTCCAGATGATCGCGGCCAATGGTTCAAAAATTGATAGCCAGAGTTCAATGTGGATGCAGGGGTCTGTGAAGTATCGTTCAGGCGTGATGCCCGTGCATTCTGATCACCTTCCTGAGGAGTCTGCGAAATATTCGTAGACGAGAAAAAGTGGCAAATGTTACTTAGGGAATTGTAAATCCTTTGGGCCGTTTCTGCTTCCATACGTTTTACCTCGGCTTCTGAAGCTTGAGATATTCCCTGCGCAGTCTCAGATAAGAATGCACGATGGGCACGCCAATATTCCCCATTGGTTGCATTGTTAACAATATTGCGAACGCCTTCGGACAATTCTGGGTGAGAGGTTATTATCTGGTTGAAAGAAGCAAGGAGAGAAGCAAAGTCTCGATAAAGGTTTGGCGGATTGGATGTAGATTGGCCATTGAAAGTCGGTAAAGGCGGGTCCTCTGTCTCTGAAAGCTGAGGGTGCGACTCCCTGGAATTTGGGGTACTATGAAGGGGAATGGGTTCTGCCTCAGGAATGGCATGATCCTTCGGTCCCATTGATGCAGAGCCTAATCGCGTGCTCGAATTAATATCTAAGACGTGAATTGGATATTTTCGGGCTGAATCTTCCTCAACCAAGGAAGTGACTGAAGCTGCCCCAAAAGACGACTCCCTGCCTTTACCCTTATCAAGAGCAGTAGATTGACCATCCGAATTAATATCCCCTGCATCCTTTTCGGCACCAAACGAATCGCTGTTGACGATCTCCACGAAGGCATGAGGTCCCTCTGGAATCTGACCTTTTGAAACAAAAAGATCGGCCAGCGAAAACGGAGGAATTGGGTGCCAATCGGACTCTACAGTGTCGAAAAGTTCTTTGCCCACAACGTTTCGATTAACAGGAGAGGAGTTATCTCTGGGAAAGGTTAGATTAACAACACTGAGCCTGATGTCATCCCCAAGTCGATAGGAAGATTTATAAAAGTCTTGGAGTTCTTCATCTGAGCTAACAGTGATCTCGTCGTTATCGTTGTCAATATAAGAGACAGCAACAAAATCGAGAGGGATGTTGTACAGCGCCTGAAGTTTGAGCGCAAGATCAGACCAATTCGGTAGTTCCTGGAAGGTAATGCGACGAATATGACCGTTGAGTTTGAGTTTGAAAAGAATGGGAGACATGACGCGGAGGATGTGAAGGAACCCCGCATTATCGTCTTTATACCCAAAATTCAAACTCCGCGATGCGCAGTGGGCCGTCGAGTCAATGCGTCATATTGTGTATGGACCGCAGTCCGCTAAGCGCAGTGTGGTGGTACAGAAAAGGCAGGCTTTAAATATCTTTTGGACACACTTATATCCTCGAAGGTAGAGCAAGGCATTGGAATTCTGAAAATCGATTGAATGTAGTGGAATGGAGATTTCAAATGGAACTTGGACTACTTCAAGTCGCTAACCAAGCCTGAGTAATTGGAAATAGTGCACTAAAATTTATAACTCCCTCTGTGCTTGTCGCCACTAGGATTCATCGCAATTTTTCTACGACCAGCACGTGACTGTTGCCACACATTGCTTATGACCATGTATCTGATTTTCTCAGATTTGTAGGTAAAGCTCCACCATTCCTTTGCCGATGTTGAAAGCTGCGTAGCTATGCATTTCCACGTTCTCGGTGTCGGGTCTATTGGCTGTCTGATCGCACACAACCTCCGTCGCACTCTTCCCGCTAGGCATTCTGTTAGCCTCATACACAAGAACATACTTGACCAAGTTCGTTTTCTAGAGAAAGGGTCAATTACCATTGAACGTGGAGGCAACACAGAAACATCTTCCGGCTACTCCCATGAGGTCTATAACGAAGAATCACGACTTTCTCCGATGGCTCAGAAAATCCAAATCGATGTCGTAGGAGCTGCAAAACCAAGCACTGGTCCCATTCACTCTCTGTTTGTCACTCTCAAAGCGCATCATACTCTACCCGCTGTCAAGAAATTAGCACCACGCCTTACGCCCGACTCTACCGTTGTTTTATTGCAAAATGGCATGGGAGTCTACGAAAAATTGTTAGCTCAAGTCTTTCGCAACCCCACACAACGGCCCCATTTCATACTCTCTTCAAACACGCATGGCGCGTTTGCTTCGAACTTTTACCACGTCGTCCATGCAGGTGTCGGGTCGATAGAATTTGGCATGGCCCCTGATCCACGAGGTCGCGATTTTGAAGCAGGCTGGTATGATGAGAGCACCCCCACGGAACAAAAACGTCTTCGTCTAACAGACATCTCTACACCTGAAGATACAAACTATGAGAGGTACAAGAGTTTGCATACAACTGTCGCAGCCATGCTTCTGTTGGAAACCTTGTGCACGTCCTGGAAACCTTTTACAGACATACAGTTGTCTATGCGGCGGAAGTTGGCCGTAAACGCAGTAATTAATCCGCTAACGGCCCTCCTGGATTGCAGGAACGGAGATCTCTTCAAATATGAGCAAGCTCGGGAGCTTCTAATCCAAATTTGCGACGAAACTTCGGAAGTGTACATGACCCAGATGGAAGCTGAAACCCAAGCATGGCTGAAGGACCTTCGATCACATGGTGTCGACACCACAAACACAGCAACACCAAGCTTTCCCGAATCTCTTACCAGCGAATCCTTGCAGGCTGAGGTGCTTCGAGCAGCTGCAGTTACAAAGCGCAATATCTCTTCAACACTCCAAGATATACGGCGGGGGCGACATACGGAGATTGATTCCCTTAATGGTTATCTGGTGGATATCGGGCGGGAGCACGGAGTAAATACCCCAGTCAACTCGGCTCTCGCAAACCTTGTTCGACTAAAGGGTTCGTTGCCGTTAAACTTGGTATAAATCCACCTCCAACCGTTGTGGTTTATTGGTGTTTAACAACTACAATGGTTATGTAGCCAAAGTATGGTCGCTCCGTAATTGAATATCACCTCGACCTCCGTTTCGTTTGTGCCCATATTTTGTGTTTTGGTTTTCAAGCTGGTACTTCGTTATGCGACGGTGAGTTGATGACTGTAACTTTCTGGTCGAAGGTGGAATCAACACATTTTTATCGCATTCCGAATATTTTTGAACCCTACGGGATTGTATATTTAGAGACAGGTTTCTGGGGTGACTTAACGCGGGTTGCTTGTAGGTTGTACTAACCAGGACATTGCGTACTGGAAGTCCTAGGGACAGGCAGGCACCAAGGCCCTCCTTCACGAAACCGAAGCATTTAAAACCTAAACTGAGACCCAACCACTTGAAAACGAGCCAGAAAGAACTCAGAGGGCGACCTCACGGATGATTGATGTAGCTATCCTTACACACATGTCGACGGACACCAGCCATCCCAACCCAAAACACATCGAAAGCATCTACCTGGCCATGCCACAAACCGGATCACAGGAAGGAAAGCAGCTCAATATTCACCGCCCGTGCATTACATATTACTTATCCTTTTAAAAACTATGGCCACCAGCTACGGTGGCGGTTCTTAATATTGCATACTTTCAATCCCCTGCGGGCAATTCAAACTCCTTTCTCTATGTTGAACAACATATACTACCACCGGAACTCTATTATTTGTTGCTCAGATGACCAAGTCTCTGTTAGGAAGGCCCGTGAGTATTCAAATTGCAACTTTCCACAGCAGTCGGGAGGGTTCTTTGAGCGGCTCGTGACAAGAAATGAGCAGGTACCTGGCAGCCACAAGAGAATCCGATTGGTGCAGCAAGTTTAAAAAATAAATGCTGTGGCGTCAACTAAATTTAGTAGTCTTGCCTTATCCAGCTAGTTAGATTCGTGATCCACAAGCGCTACACTCATATCGTCGGTCTAGACCCATGTTATCAGAAGTCGCCGTGCACATTCGACACGGGAAAGCTCCGTTCGGCGTGGAGAAGATATTCAAATTGATTTTGAAATTGGTTTTGAAGAAAAAGAAAGTCGAAAGAAAGCGTAAAATGGACACGAACACAAACCCTTCAACAAACAGCTACTCCCCACTCGAATACAACGCCAGAATACTCTAATATGAAGGTCTGTGAAGTTGACATGTTCGCTGCTCTGCTAACTAATAAGTCAACTCGCATCTTTCTCCTAGTTCCCTACTCTCATTCTCGTGGCTTGAAGTGCCACACCGTTGCAGAAACGGGTATCCTGTTGTTTGAGCCAGTAACCGGAGGACATACACAGACGACAAACTGAGATCTATTATCCGCTTACAAATCTGGTAA
>QDKV01004648.1_pt1 | contig 11812 bp, 17 predicted proteins | sample 1861101 | NCBI WGS metagenome assembly QDKV01 (sample SAMN04275158, study PRJNA302643) | Fungus metagenome, whole genome shotgun sequencing project. | isolation source: fruitbody | host: Mallocybe terrigena | place: Sweden | collected 2013 | reverse complement strand
GATGGCATAAAGTAGATGATTCCTACATGCCTCAGATATCCTGATCTGATTGTAGGGCGTGCGCTGTTGATTCCATTTACCACATCTTTATTTTTTGTTTATTTTCCGACATGTTCCCCTTATACTCTGCTTGCCATAATTTACCACCAACTATTAATTCTCAATTGTCAAGATAATTATTTTATGACTTGATTGGGGTCGTATGATATTAATCTGTCAACGGAAATGAGCCCCATATTCATCAGCATTCGAAAGATGCCTAGCACGCAAGAGAGAGATTGCCAACATTAAGGAATTTACATCATCCCTGCAAACCTGAAGGCCACTCTTTGTAAATGAACTTCCTTGGTCATCTGCAGTCATTCCTGTTGTCGGTTCTTGTTGCTTGGCTGTCATAAGATGGGTAAGGTTATGAATTACGAAGTACAATTTCGGGTTGGAAAACTCCACAAGGAAACTCTCAAGATCTCCCAGGCTGCTTGATGAACCATCGGACTATACTCGATGAATTGACCTTTGCGATAGACTTTGAGAGTGATACGTCCCTTCCCAAACTGCACACATCAAATAAATTAATGCAATTAGTAGTCTAGTAATGGCATTAAAGCTCGTCATGCATGTATGACGCTATTTGGAAAGCATCTGCAAGTTCTGCAAGTAGATGCATAGTTAGAGACATCAAAGAACACAAAGAATTCATGGAAATGTAAGGGGAAAAGACTTACTTCGACGCAGCTCTGGCGAGATCTCGACTGGCAATATGACATTATATTCCACGTACAGGTCTCCCTTCACATCATGACGTCTAAACAACGGCATTCCTTCTCCCTTTAGCACTTGCACAAAGCCTATGAACAGGTCCTGAGTCATGTATGGACAGGATTAGAAGCATTTTACCCGGTTGTGTGACAGCTTTTCGCGTTAATCGAAGATTCCGGCCATCTAAGTGAGTGACATTCCTATCAAAACCAAGCAAAGCCTATAGCCAACTAGCAGTCAACAAGGTTCTTTCAGTAATTTAACGACGCACCTCCTCGATGCTGATTGCCTGCTTCCAATATAAGCTTGACTCTTTTCTGCTAAATCCACCCGTCTCCTTCTTACTCCTCACCCTTAAAACAATGTCTCCAGGTTCCCAATCAGGACTCTCGTCGGCCTCACCTTCAAACACAACTTCATGTCCTTCAGGCATACCTGCCTCGATGTCTAATGTGTAATGTGCCGTGTGATCGACAACCTTACTACCTCGACAGTGGGGACATGACCGCTTGATGACCTTTCCTGCCCCTCCACACTCGTTGCACGTCACAGTACTTTGAGCGTACATGCCCGGGAATATTTGTTGTTTCATAAGCTTGACTCCTGCACCATTGCAGCCGGTACACGTGTGTATGTCGCCATCGGATGCGGCTCCAGAACCTCGACAGTGGTCGCAAAGGATGCGTTTCTTGACCATAAACTTTGGTGGTGCAATGTCAATGATTGGATAATGATGAAGTGTGATAAACTCACGTCAATACTTGCGCCCTTGTACATGTCCACTAAAGAAACTTCGAATTCTGTTAGAGATGAAGGACCTCGCTGGGTTTGATGTCCAGGTTCTGATCCTGATCTATGAGATATTGAGGTCATTGACAATCACCGTAAGTACGCACGGCCACCAAAGAAAGTTGAGAATATATCGAATGGATTCTGTTGATGCTGGTGACCACCTTCGTGAGCTTTTAATCCCTCCTGTTACTTTTTTCTTTAAAAAAAACAAAATTAAACATATCACTGTGCCACACCTCTCCATGCCGGTTATAAATTTCACGCTTCTAAAGATATTTTAAAAATATTACCACTGTTCAGGTTTGAAAATAGTGGTGAGCACACACTGTAGCATCGGACAAGACTTCGTAGGCTGAAAAATCCGAAATTCAATAAAATCCGTAAGGTTTACCGCGACCACGACGTGCTCACCTCGTGCAATTTCCACAAATTGTTCCTCAGCATTCGGTGCTTTATTTATATCAGGGTGGTATTTCTTGCTGAGTCTTTTGTATGCTGCTCGAATATCTCTGTCGGATGCGGATCTGTCCACTATGAAACCACATTAGACCATCAGCAAGTTGCCAGTCTCCAACACGACTCGCCGTCTAAGGTTTTATAAAGATCTGCTGCTACAGCGGCAACCAACGCTAGTATCAGCCAAGATATCGGTAAAAGCATTGCGAAGGGAAAAGATATTCGCTGCTCACACTCGCAACGATATTTCTGCGCAGTGCGGGTATCACAACGAGAACGACATACTACAAATACGTGTCAGTGTACGCGTCCACGTGACGTCCATAATTGATTATAGACGAATGCAATCACCATGGCCATACAGTGCATGTCAGAAATGTTGCGTACTACTATCCCCAGCCACTATTATCGAATACATTCCAGATCTCCGACTCTATCCACACCTTTGAGACAATATTCAACAAAATCTGTTTACTCAGACTTCAAAAAACTCAGAGGTTCATCCAGTGTACAATCTTCGAAAAGTTCGAACGTTGAATATGTGATCTATTGCAGCATTCCCTTTCGCAATGCCACCGGATAAAGCGCAGCGATACATGGCCAAGGTTGTCGCACCTCTTTGTGCTACTCAAAACTATTTGGCACACATCTGGGCCAACTTTTTGCCAACGAAGAATGCCTTGCGTCCATTACGCTTTTCCGCTGCATATTTCCCTGCATGGATGGTGAATGCTGAGATAGAAGCTGATATAACAAATGGAGGCGTACAGGTATCTGCTTGTCAATTGCCTATATCTTTTCCAAGTCTCAATTTTGCATAACGATTTCATAACCAGCGCAAGAGCACTATTATCTTCAGAAATAGGTACTCAACACTCCTGTTTCCCGATATTCATCTCATTTTCGTCTGCAACGAAGTTACATCCCAGGTAAAGTCTAGAATTCTATCGTGTCATTTCGCCAAACCAAAAAATATGAAGGATCTCATGTACCGACATTGTCCGCAGCACCTTTGTGGTGTTTGGATTTTGAGCTTTGCATGCCTAGCGCATTCAGTACTGACGACAGAAGCGTTGGCCCGCAGCTATTTGATGCATCGATGCTCAGGCAATATGGCGAGGAAGTACAATGTATACCGTTTACAACGTCTCCCTTCGCGGTCTTGGATATTGCAAGGAATCTTTCGTGGACCAATGCGATCATCGACGAAAACCTGAAGTTCTCGCCTTCATCTGTAAAAGCCAACCTTGTAAAAAATCTCCTCAAACACCCCATTTCTACCACAATAATCATCTTTATAGTTTTCGGCCCACCCTGTCTTACTGCCTTTGTATCTTGCAATGTATGAGATAAAACGGAGCGATGGGTCGACAGGCACGGTCACTTTATGGGCTCGAGCTCACAGCGATTCGGTACGGTATTTACACATTTACACAGGTTGTTTATCCTTCATTCTCATCTCTCGAACGTAGCCCTTAATTATGATTGAAAACTTTCTAGGCAAAGTCGATGAGGAAAAGGCACAACGTTTTGTTCGTATACAGAGATTATTCTCTAAAACCTTTTCTACGAACCGCGGTCAGTAGTCTCATATTCGTGATGGAGCAGAACTTACCAAAAACACCAGAAGTTTTCCCTTATTTGTCCCCCGATCGTCAAGTCAAAGTTGACGTCCCTGCTTCTGAGAGGTCTTCTAACCCCATAGAGCAATGGTTAGAAGCGGCGCTGGGTTCATCAGCGAACGTGGCGCAACTGGCATCCACTATTGAGGATGATGACGATCCTCGAATTCGTCCAATGTCAAAGGACGAATTATCGTCACTGGAACAATACTTCGAAAATGAGAGTGAGATTTTGCTAACTAAACGCATACTTCAGGTAATACGATATTTTTGTTCCCGTTGCGTTTCCAGGTGTTCAATTGCTTGATCCTACTTGCTTGATCCTAGGACTTACGAGAAGCTGCGCCAGGTACGAAAGTCATTACAATCGGCCTAGGTACCAAGCCACAAACATCAATGCCAGAAGCGGCTACGGCTATGCTGCAAGGCCGGTTAGATCACCTGCTCGTTGACAAGGCGCAACTTAAGCCCCAGTGGTGGGCGGAATGGGAACATACTCAGAAGAACTTGCCTTAGCATTTCATCTAGAAATAAATTTACATGTTGATAAGTATAGCGAATAATTGAGGAAGCTAAATCAAACGTGAATAGGGATGTGTGGCTTGAGTAAGTACATTGAAGATGGAAGTCCAAAATAGGTGCTAGAATTAAGATAGCGTCAACATCCAGCTAACGACACCAACGGTAGTGATGATCAATCCCAATTCCAGCGTCACCAGCCACCTGGTGGCAGCGGAAGAAAGCTGCGGCATTCCTAAGGTAATGCTTGGCGATAAATACGTCTTGGTCGTGGTTGACACACGACCTGATTCTGTTGTTGTTATTGTGACCACCGATGGTGGTGGGAAGATTGTTGGCAGCGCAGAAATATTCTCCAATACTGTCGTCTGTCCGAAAAGAGGACTGTAGGTGGTATTTGCGAGACCAGTGGCTACGATGCCACCTAACACAGTTGTTACAGAAGTGTTAAATGCATAAGAGGGAGTAGTGAAAGTTGGAGTGGACAAGAGAAAGTTGGGCAATCTTGTGGAAATAGTGGCTGAATTGGCGGAGAAGAAGGATGATATTTCAGAAGGTGATTGTATTTGAGTGGTAGTGTTCGTGTTGTTCCGAAGGGGGTATAAACCAATCATGGGAGGTTCCTTCTCATTGACACCAAAACTGCATGGGAAATTTCCATTAGACACAGAAAGAATAAAACTCTGTATAGCAAGATACCTGAAAATTGAATAGACTGTGCGCAAAAAAGCGGTACCAAATTGCCAGTCAACCCCATCAGAATTCGGAGGAAGGGACATAAGCCAAGAAAGGCAAAGGTTTGGATTGCCAGAAGCGGGGCCTCTCAGATAATCAGTTGGGAGCATGTGAAATATCTTTGTTCTTGTAGTTTGGTCAGATAAAGTCTCAACCCAGTGTGTAGTTGCACGAACCCAAAAGTAAAAGATATGGGAACCATTGTATCACACGGCACGGCCCACTGGCCAGAAGAATCTACGAGTCTTGCACCGTTAAGTGCTCCAAAAAATCGAGTGACCTGGAGAATTATCAACTTGTGAGCACAAGATTATCTAAATGACTCGCGAACATCCTGATAAGGTCCATAAATGCCAGGAGTTCCACTACAAAGTAACTTGAACAACAAATAAATGGACAAGCAATTTTTGAAATTTACATGTCGAAGAGAGCCAGAGAAGGCCGTGAATAAGTTGGTATCGGCGTGAATGAGGTTTGGTTGACCTGATGGTTCATTAGAGTGGATCATAGTCATGACAAATATGACGCACTGCAAAGGCGGTGATGGGAATAGCCCATTCCAAATAACTAGAGGTGTTACTCTCAGATGTAAACGGGGGAAACTGAGCAACTGGGTTCCAACTAATAAGGGCAGGATTGACGACGACAGACGCGTCGATGGCACCCAACGTAAGCGTCCCAGAAGAATTCCTGGTCAAGCTGAAGGCGAACAATGGGTACTCCAGCAAACCATAGGCTGCCAACTTTGCAAAGAAGGGTAATGCTGTTGATCACCTCAGTGCTCATCTCGTAATAGGAAGGTTCAAAAACAAAAAAACATACCCCCTTCCTTTCGCATAGGAAAAGATGACAAACGAGGGAAACCGAGTCCCATAATTCCACTCGTCATATCCGTAAGGGAGACGTTCGTGTTGGTGACCAAAGCTGATATACTAATCAACCAAAAGTTTGGAAGGGCAACAACCAAATTTCTTACCGAACGTTTGGTTGGGAAGCGTCAAGTTCGTAATGCCGACAGTCTCTCGAGCAAAGAAACCTGATGCAACTGGAAAAAATAGTTCGAAGAGCAAAAAGTAAACAAAATTGCCGGATGGTCATCTGGGTGTTCCACGCACAAGAATCATCGGCATAATGAGCACTGAAAATCGTCGTGTTATCGTCCAATGGGATGAACGTCGGACTATCGTACGTAAGAGGGTAGGAAGGTACCATCTCGCATTTGTCCGTCGTACAAGCGGAGGAAACCAACCACAAATCAGACGAAGCGGTGTCTAAGGCAACTCGAAAATTAATCCCACCAACTTGAATAACTGTATAATATGCCCTGTATGGAAGATTGGAAATCCAGCATATTCGAGGTGCATGAAATAAACACACTGCTTGTTTTCAGATAAAGCTGCCGAAGTGAGTCCAGCACCAAAAGTCGTGTTATCGGCAGGCGAACGTGTCTCGAGGGTATGAATGGAAAGGGTAACTGGATCCAGACGAGTTCGCGAGAATAAAGAGATTGTCGAAATGATAGCTGAAACTAATCCAACCAGCTGAGAAAAGGCAAGGACGGCGGTGAAAAGTGAACAACGCGAACGACGCTCCACACCATGCCAGAGCATTGGGCCTGGTATAATATCGTTGATTTAGACTTCTGCTACGACACAGTAGACATTCGATTGAAGACAATATTACAAGCCTTGAGTCTTGAGCGCTCTTGAGGCGAATGGAGACCAGCACCCTCTAGTAAGAGCTGTCAATATGATACTTGAAAAGAATGTACCGAAAGCAAGATTGAGAACGACAATGAAAACTAAGCGCTAAGCACTTGAACGAGCTATTCAAACTTCTCGTCCAGCAACTACTTTTACCAGCATATGAGTAAACAGTCGTCAACAGATTTTCTTGCCACACCTACCAGATTTTTCCGGTCAAAATTGGGCACGATGAAATATGGGGTACTGTGAAGGACGAAATTAAGGAGAAGCTGTCGCCCAAGTTCGATGACATCGCCGCCCTATTAGCCACGTAGTTATGCTCAACTCCTGAAGGTCACCATCCATCATTCCCAACGTCAATTCTCTTGGGAACGGAAGATCACTTGCCATCCCATAGATTCTTTGTCAACTGAATTCAAGGACCCGCTTCCTGACGATCATATTATTGTTCAGCGGCCTACTTGTGAGTTGCTGAAATTGAGCTAATTACATCGTTGCTTACTCCTCAATCCGTGACTCCATTTATCGTACATCCCTCTCCTACAATGCTCCGCGACGATTCTTGTTTCCGCGATTTCATCAGCCACAATCAGTCCAAGTTCTACTCTCGATGAATTAGAGCACCTCCGCACACACTTTTGGGGTAAAAACAGGGTCCAACTGTTGACCTCTCAATTTCTAACCTCTCGCAACTCAATGCCCCCGGAGTAATTGTCATCAGGCGTCCGCAGCCGTAAAGCCTCCTTGTCCTTCAATACCGGTTTATAGCCTTTACTCTTCGTCTTGTATTCCCACTCACTGACTCCGACCTTCCCACCCAGTTCTCTCCAACTTTTCATCCGTTCCTCTGCCCTCTTCACACATCTCAACCAAACCTAGCCAGTCACGTATTCAAAGTCTTGCTCGTTCCACCATTCTCTCATTACCATGTCCGTTGTGTAGTATCCTTCCTCAAAAACCTTGGGGATTAAACTTGTCGCGTGTGATTGGGTCGACGAACGGCATGATGATCTTGAAGAAAGCATTGACCAAGAATGGAAACGTTGATGATGAGTGTAAGACCGAGTCGTTCTGGATAGTGTTCTGTTCAGAACAGCACGCGCAGTGCCGATGGCAGGGTTTTTTGCACAACCAGCGAAGTTGATTAGGAGGGTGATATTTCTTGAAACAAGACGGTTATAATCTTTGGTCGAAGGATAACTATGTCGAAAAACGCTCACTCAACGCCGGGTTCCATGAGATCAATGCAACGCTCAATCATCCAGAATGCGAATTGAATCTGACGAGTCGCTTCATCTGTGTTCTGATGACTAGGAGTAAAATCTAGGTCTACTCTTGACATCATAACCAAATGCAATTTCCTTGCCCGTAACGGCCTACAAATGATGGTCCCGAATTCTCGTCGCCATTTTAGAGTGTTCTCCAACGCACGCAAGAATCTGTAATGGCGGGCGGTAGGAATATACGCTTAGTGATTGAAATAGCCACCTTACAAACGCAAACTTACCGAAGAATGCATTCACGAGAGAGCCAAAACTTTTCATGATCTTGAAGTTCTCCCTTCTCAACGCGTACGGGGGATCTTCTTTCACAAACTGAGCTAGCACTTCGTTTGCTCTGCTTCAGATAGGACAGCATCTTCTTTGCGAGTCATCGACAGTACTTTCTTCGATGCCATTTCGACTGGTTCGGTTCTGGTCGAGGAAAGAAAAAGGGAGAACTACAAAACTCTGTTCATTCCAGCGTAAGCATTCTAATAAGTGTCTGATAGATAACGTCTTAAAATATAAATAGTTCACTGATCTGAGGCAAAAAACACGATTATTCTTTCTACATGCTCATTTTGCAAAATCGGCTTCCTGATAATTGTAGAAATACGACCCCCATATAATTACTTTTTCCAAAAATTAAGTATTGGGAGAGTTATTCAATGAGTTGATATGAAATAAGTACTCTTTTCATCTCACCTTTGTAATGTGGGTTTTGCCTGAAATAAGATGTCCCTAGCATGCAAAAAGCATCTAAATTCTATTACCTTTAACTTCAGACTGTTTGTTGGCTGTACCATCCTCAAGCACCTATGTACCATGATCACCATTATCACACAGACACCTGTACTGGTACATTGCAGTCTGATGTCAAAGATAATATAATTTAGATGCTTTCTGGGTCATCTTATTTTATGCAAAACCTACTTTACAAAGGTGAGATGAAAGGAATACTTATTTCATATCAACTCATTGAATAACTCTCCCAATACTTAACTTTTGGAAAAGGTAATTATATGGGGGTCTGCACTACATGTATTTCTACAATTATCAGGAAGCCGATTTTGCAAAATGAGCATGTAGAAAGAATAATCGTGTTTTTTGCCTCAGATCAGTGAACTATTTCCATTTTAAGACGTTATCTATCAGACACGTGATCTAGGTTCCATTTTATTTATAATTTATTTGGTCAATCTGTTAAAGGCATTGACTAGCGTTTCTCAAGTGGAATTGTCAACGCGCAAGCGAATGAACTTCGAGCTCCGGCAATTTTCTATAGCCAAGCAAGATACATTCAAAGGTGTGATAACGAGTTCTTATGCGTATGAATTGCCGAATCCTTTAATCGTGTTTTGCTCCAGGAGAGTCCGCCTCGTCCAACATATCAATCTTCTGCGAGTTCACTGTACCGTGACCAATCCCACTCGAAGCTGTATGGAAAGATTGGCATGTGTCTTTACTTCCCGAGGTCGAAGAATCATAATCGCCCAACGGCTCTGAGGTATATCCCTGCACAGAGGGACCGGTGCCTACCAACTTCACTGTATCTCCTGGCTTCGATAATTCTCCTATCTCGGATGGATTGGTCTTCCCAAACATGCCAACTAACAGTTCTGCTTGAGCTGTGAGGCTTCTCCGTCGATCGCTAGCAGATATATCCGACCCGTTCCAGGAAATGATAGTGTTCCTTGTTGACGGACGATGCTCATTTTGTTCGTGGTTCGTGTTTACGCTGGGTGCACCAATACTCATGAGACTGCACAGCTCATGGGAGCCCATAGACTCGATGGTAGGCATACGCTCGAGGTAGCCATTCATCATACGTATATGCTCCTCTGGGTACTCCTGGTGATAACCAGCCGAACGTACTTCCTGACCAGGAGCGGATGAGTAGAAGTCGTCGTCGTCATCGTCGTCGTCATACTGGGAATGCTTAAATTGAGGATGATCTGGTGTTTCGATGTCCAAGTCAGGAGCATCATTCAAGGTGGGGGATTCAGCAGAACCGTTGGAGTGATAGGAAGTGGAAGAAACGTCGGAGCGTGCAAAAGCAACTCCCTCTTCTGTTTCTCGGACAATTTGGGAAACCAGTGCGCGGAACCGTTCAATGAATGTCATGGTAACTCCTGTGTTGGCCGGTGCGACGGTATCCATAGGAAGGAAGTCTGTGCTGTCAAAGCATGGACCTCTCTCGGATGAGCGTGATTGACTGGAGCGCAATTTTAACAAACGATGTCTAGGAGAAGACTTGTTCGAGAGGCTGTATTCTGTCGATCTTTGTTGGAGTTGAGATTCTTCCCGATATAGGGGAGGTACAGTTAGTGAAGCTTTTGAAGAGGGATGCTTGGCAACAGAATAATTTGAAGGCAAATGTTGATGAGACTTTGACCCTTTAACACAACGAGGTTTTTGCATGGCGATGACTGGCGAAAACGAGATGATATGAAATACAACCTTTGTTTTTGTTAGCTCGAAATTCGTGAACTTTAACTGCACATCAAACTCACAAGGACGATCATAGACAAGAAAATACGAATTATCGCTAAAGTAATCCAAACCCCCCAAGGACGACTGACATGATCGCAGAGTGAATAAGTTATAGACCAAACGAGGTCAATATCGAGTTTGCACCGATTGTGGAATTGAACTTCCAAATTGGAAGTATTTCTCCATGCCACAACGAAACAAAAGTTGGCGATGCTGGGACCAAGGAAACACACAGACGACAAAAGAGAGGCCTGTACAAATTCCGAGGATGAGGGATGCGAGTTGACTCGTTAAACTCTCATAGATTGTAAATGCAAAAAGGTAACGAGCCATGCTGTAAATGGACCACAAAACTGATATAAAAAGCTAAGTAACGGGTAACCAAACGAAAAAGTGTGACGTACTCATAATTGTCTCTAGTACACTCTTAATCCACCGTGGTTGTTTAGTTCGGCTGCGCGGTACGTCCTTCATATTCAACGCCTTTTCGTTCCGTAGAGACGCGCTTCTAGACCTAATATCATTCTGCGACCAACGACTCGGAGCAAGAGAAAGAATTCCAGAACGTCTCGACTGGTTAGATACCACTTCATAAGCATCTGAGGAGCTCTGACATATCGGGGGGAGAAGAGGTTCGTATGGTGCCGCGTTCGTATACAGAGTTGCGCTGGACACGTCGGAGTGGTTCCTTGAATGACTGGCAGTGGATCCATGTGGCTCTGAAACTTCAGAAACAGGACTAACAGGACTAGTCGGAAAAGTGTATGTGGTGGCCATGAGAAACGGGTCGGGATGGTGAAAGGCGAAGCAATAGAGTGTACTCTTTTCAAAAGAAAAATATATAGACAAGAAAGGCGACAAAAAGAGCGAATGCAGGCAAAGCAACAAGTTCGAACTCTACAGCTAAGTTTGGTATTTACTATATTTGGAATATGAACATTCGGTTAAAACGGACCGAAGGAAGAAAGAGGTTTAGCTGCAATACCGCTCCGTCTTCAACTCACCTACTGTTTAACACTACCACATGTATAACCAGCTTGAACCTTTTGAGGTTGGAAGGCTCAGAGTTTCTGATATCCATAAATTATAGTAAGCGCCTCTGTGAGATCAGTCGCACTGATCTTACCCTGACAGGATCCAGTTACGAGATATCAGGCAAAGAGGACGGTAACCCAGGTAAACAAACATCGAATTTCTCATACTTTCTGTTCATATTTCCACATAGTTGTTTTCCTCCATGGTACGGCACACTCAAATATTTGTACAAGTCTGATGGATTTGCATTACTCATCGACTGTAGTTGCGACACAAGGGATAGAGGATTTTTTAACCCGGAAAAATACAAGGTGACCTGACCTCCATTTAAGGATTAATATCGCACTCAACAATCATCATTAGATCGTTCTATTTGACCAGAGGGGCGCAGGAAAATCAACACCGTATGTACCAGCTTGACTGCCGTTGCCCA
>QDKV01004649.1_pt1 | contig 11831 bp, 15 predicted proteins | sample 1861101 | NCBI WGS metagenome assembly QDKV01 (sample SAMN04275158, study PRJNA302643) | Fungus metagenome, whole genome shotgun sequencing project. | isolation source: fruitbody | host: Mallocybe terrigena | place: Sweden | collected 2013 | reverse complement strand
AGCAACAGATGGGTCTAGTGTCATATCTGAGACCAGAAGGTCAAACATCACAATTCGAGACGGAGGACTTTGTGTTCTCTGTGGGGAAGACCCTGTCGATGTAGCCCACATATTGGCTCGAAAAGCTGGTGATATTGGCCAGGTAACTGGAACATCCCCACTATGTACAGGCTAACTCCAATTTCGTATAACAGGTTGCGTTTATTCGCGGCTTTTCCCCATTGCTAAGTGGTTTCAGAAAGGACGATGCATTAAACCTTATCTGTTGTGAGTGTGAGCTGCCGCCATACTTTGAGAGTTCTGATTTGGGCGTGCTTGAGCATAGTGTGTCCCCTTCACCACTGCCAGTACGACTCCGGGTTCTACGTGTTTGTCCCAAGTAAAGCACAACGCGAGGTGTTGCTTAATCACGAGCTGAGAAATTTTGCACTCCGCGAGTCACTTGTACAGAATGAACGGCCAGACCCAGGACGTACGTTCCCTCAGGTGAGAGCACTTGTGGAAATTCCTTGATTAACAGCTTACTGATGCTCATCTGAAGATCACTGATGAAATTGAATACATTCATCTTCATTCAAACCGATTTCGTTCTTGTATACACAATCCAACGCGTTATGATCAAGAAATGTTTGTTTTTGACACTACCGAGCTCAATCCGTGTCGGCTTCTCCATTTCCATGCCTCCCCAATCTGTCTTATGGTTCAAGCACAGCGCAATCTTTGCAACTCTGCGCGTCTTAAAAGCAATAAGGTGGATGCTGCACAATTGGATGTTAACATACTCCTCGATTTATACCAGAGACACCCAGGACGGAGGGAGCATCTCGCCCCTGCTCCTGCTTCCTATTTTCATGCTATTACCGTGTTACAACAACCAAACACCCACCCTGGCTCACACGTATTGCCCACGATTCCAAGTTCACCACCACTCTTGCATCCTTCCTCCTCAGCTCCTTCGATGGGGCACCGCTTCGATCTTCATCCAGAAGTGCCTGAACTTACCCCTAGCTCATCTGCACGCACAGTGGATGGAGATCTTCATCCGGGAGGGCTTGAACTTTCCCGTAGCTCGTCCACAACCACGCTGGATGCATCCGAGGATACTGGAGTCGATCCTGACATGGATGCCCAAGAAGACCTACAACTGCTTGAGTATGCCAAGGAACGAGCGATGACATGGGATGATTTGAAGACCAGGCCGCCTTTATTCCCGGGACAGGATGGTGGAACTTGGCAATTTAGTAGTGCTGAGCAGATCATTCGTGGCGAGTGGCATTGATGCCCTAATTCTTAAGCCTTGATTCGCAGTTAAATAACAGGGCCGTGGTGCCGGTCACTTCTCATTTTCTCGCTTGTGATGTACTTTATTTTCTCACTTTTGATATCATTACAGTAGAAATTGTAGTAATAGGTATTGTTCGCTGTCGATTTTCCTTTTCTCGCTTTTCTAATGTCATTACAGTAGAAATTGTAGTAACAGGTTGTCGGAAAAATACAGATTAAAGATTTGGAGGTCCTAGACAAGTTCAGTATTTACGATACAGAAGATCTCGTCATCGTCTTGCCCGTTCCACATGACTGTTCAACTCCTTTCTCAACCTACTGTACCATTTCGACGGGCCTACAAGCCGCGGCTTACATGCAAATATATATATTGTATGAATAACTACATAATTATATACATCGTCGACTGAGGGGAATCTCCCTCAACGTCATTGGAAAAAAAACACGAGGGGAGATTCCCCTCGTCAGTAATTGCTGCTAGTAACGCTATGGAATGGCAATATTATGAGGAAGGGTTTGTTGCAGCTACGCCTGGCGATGACGCACGTTCAAGTGAAGAGCCACGTCAAAATGTAGTGGGGAAGGAAAAGCCAAGGTCGCTAAACCTGCCCTGACAAAAATACCGAGCTTGATCAACGCATCGGCTGTCAATATATTTACTGAAATGGCACGATTTCCTCGCTTGTAGGACGCAATACATCGGAGCAAGAGGACAATGTCCTTGGGCGTCAATCCCTGGATCATTTCTGCACTGACGGACAAAGACGGTTCAGTTCGAGACTTGGGAGAAGAGATGAACTCGATTATGTTGTCCTTGCCCTCGCGGATGATGTGGAAGAGAAAAGTACGAATATGACCATTCGTCTCCTCGAAAATCAAGTCACACTGCAGGATCAGTGGAAAATGATGTCGTCTTGCCCTCCGACGCCTTGATTTTGGTGTACTTTGAGATAAGCTTGTGGGTCTTCTCGCGATTGAAGCGGAGGAAATCCAGCCCAAGCGGCGACGGCAGATTCGTCACAGAGTCCAGGGGGTCCACGAAAGTAAGGGGTGTCGCAGCCGATCCAAGGCTCGCCTCACCATACCCAGCCAGGCAAAGAAGGCGCACTGAGACTGTCGACATTGAGGCGGCTGCTGATGTTGAGGCACCATCAGAACGTAACTGGAGAAATCCCGTCCCGACTTGAGTAAAGTCTTGACCTCACCCAGAAAATGAAGCTCCTTTCCGGCTTTCACCGCCACGTTCATAGGGTACCAAATTTGGGCTTCATCCACAATCAGGTAGAAGGGCTTCTCCCGCGATTTACAAAACTGCAAGAATGTGTTCCCATATGTTGTCCATCGAGGTCTCATCGTCTGGTTGATTTTCGCCCAGAGCGGCACTCATGTATTTGACAGAGTAACCCGCGTCGATGAGATGATCAACGAAGTGAACAGCAAACGACGTTTTGCCTGAACCTGGGGGACTTCGCAGTAGTAGAACGCGCTCTTGATCGAGCCACTGTTTCATGCGTTGAAACTTGTCTATGTCGACGACATGTCCACTGTCCGGGCCCTCTTCTCCTAATCCAGTTCGGATGACATCCTTGGGTGAAATTACAAAGGGAGTTTCTTTATTAGACTTGAGAAATTTTATAAACACAACATACCTTGCGCGCTCTTCTCAGGCCCTCCTCAAAATTTCCTCCAGTTGGACCAGTCGCTGCTTGTCCAAGATAAGCTGCTTCCTGGCCATGCGTATCTCCTGCGTTTCCAAGGTCATCTGCTGCATTATAGCGGTAGCAAGAGTCGGATCGCTCACCTTCACGAACTGGTCGTTCCTCGCTTTGATCACTTCTTGGAGCGATGAGATCTGTTTCCGTCGACGCGATGGTGCTCTTAACTCGTTCGTTCTCCTTACGATACATAGTCGGGCTATTCCGTGGAGATGGTTGATGAGGTGGCGTTGTGGCAAAGGAGTTCAAGACATACAGACACCGTAAAGATGCACCGGTCAAGGAAACATTGATTTCTTTCCTTCCTGTCTGATTCAGGATTATCAGTTGGAATCCATAAAAACCGGTACAAAAATTAAAAATATTATCGTCCTGACTCTTCCGTCAGGATCGCGAACCGTTGGATGCAAAGCTTACAACAACCAATTTGCGGTCCTGGTCGAAGGGGTCAAGTGCCAGCTGCGTGGATAAGTGATTGATTTTAGTTCACACTAAAGCTGGCCGCAGCCTGTGGATTGTAGTTGATTAGAAACAGCACCAGTGATCGAACGACGTTGGTCTTTCAACGCGCGAGAGTAGGTGGTGCAGTGCGGGGCCCATACATTACAAGTGCGTCGACGATATATGCCATAAGTAGGATTGATTAGATGGAATTCATATCTAAATGTGATCGTTGTTAGCTGAAGGACGTGATCAGCAATGAAATAACCTACTTGATCGGACTTTCTCAACGTTCAGAATTACCTCATAAACTGTGATGTCCAAACGTTAATGCTTCTGATGTGATTATGCATATGCCGTTTGCAGTTTTTGAGAGGAACAAGCCAGAGACTCACGAAAAGATGCGACATGCCACTGCAGAGCGGTGATAACCGTAACCCAAGTTTCCGACATTCAGAGTCCCGGGAAACTCACGTGGAAACCAGGCACAACGGGTCCGATAGGAATGTGTGACGGTGACTTACCAGATCAGGAAATTCTGTTTGATGATGAAATATGTCTAGACAGAATTTCAGCTGACACTTTTTCTGCAAGATTCTGCTTTCTTTGTCCACTGGAAAGGAGTCTTGAAAAGCATTGGTGAATACAACTTTTATTGCCGTTGCAATTCTAAGAAAAATTTCTTATGTTACTTTCTGATCTCCTTGACACTTAGGAAATTTACCGTGAGCTTCCGACTTTTCCCCATTTCCCAATTCGCGTGGCTCTTATTGAAACACCATCTTCCTTGTTTCGAACTACCTCTTTTTCACTTTAACCTCTTAGTTATCCTTCCTCATGGTAGTCTCAACAAGCTCCGACCCATACTCCCCATTTCATCCTGCTATCATGCCGGAAGACGGCCCACAATCGAGCGAAGATAGTTCAGGTTTACATTCACCAGTATTTGCTACGGGCCATTACCCTGCACATGGTGACAACTGTGGGTCTTCTTTCCGTCGTGTTCCTCGTTGACTGACTTTCATATTTCCGTCCTAGTCCGATATGCGCAGGACCTTGAACAACATTCTGCAACATTGATTGCACCGCAATATGCCTATGGTCATAATACGCATGCCCAACAGCCACCGATGCTTGACAGTTCACTAGATCTTCCGAACTCAAGCGCCCGTGTTCCTTTTTCGTCGCATTACACTGGCCCAACCCGCAGCATTGATTTTCAACCCCATTCCCCAGTCAATTCCAGGATTCCTTCTTCACAAGGAATTCTGCCATTGGATTATAGATACACCTCGCCTTGCGACAGGCGGCTACCGAGTGCTCCCACTCACAATAACTCGTATCTCCGTTCTACAGGACACCCCTCTGGGATATTTGTAGATAGTGCTGTTGTTTCAGCCGATATGCCTTTGGAAGCCACTTCCAGTTTCCCTGAGGCTGGCCCTTCCAGGCATGCGCGGAAGGAAACCTCAAATGTTGTCATTGCTTGTCGTCAATGGTGAGTCTCTTGCAAAGTCCAATAGCGTTTTAGAGAGTTATGGAACCTCACTTCAGTCGTGCTCGGAAAATTCGCTGCGACTCGACGAGGCCCATATGCAACAATTGCGTTAGACGGTCTAATGATTGCGAGTATGACGATAAGCCTCGAAGGAGGGGCCCAGATAAGCGTCCAGGCACACGACAGCGTTCATGCAAAAAGCGGCCAACAGATGCCTCTGCCCCTCATCCTAAGCGCAAAAAGACGACATCTGAAACACCAAACGATGAAATGGAAGAAGCTTCTACAATGAAACCAAAGGAAGAGCCTGAATCACCCACCACCTCCCGTCTTTTGGACCGCTACCCTCCAGATTTTCAATATTCGCCGCCTTCCCATCCACCCAACCCTTCTGTTCCGCTTTCCTCGGCAGACTTACGATTTCCGGATCCGAATCTCCACTACAAGGTGTGTCACCTTTGGGCACCAAGTACCGAAACTTATACACATATTGTAGCACGAAATATCCGCTCCTTACCGCCGTGTGTGCGATCAAGGTCCCTAACCCAAAATTCCCTACCCTTGTCAACTTGACCAAATCTATATTTTATTCACAGATACGCAACGCGACTCAATTTCCATTCCCCGTTCGCTTGAACCTAAACAGAAGGCATGGTGGGACAGAATACTCAGATCACATCCGTGAGTGGGCATTTCAATGTCATTATGCAATACATTTATTCTGGTTCAGTTTAAACTTGATATTTGATGAAATTAGCTTTCTGTAAGTCTACTCTTTTTACTTGTGATCCTAAACCACTAAAATTGGTCCAGTGTTCATAACACTGGCCACCTTCTCTCTTTTGTAAACCTAGATCATATCATGAGCCGTCTGTATTCAGAAGACCGACTTCAAATTCAACCAGCTTTTGTTTATGCCGTCCTTGCCATGGCTAGCCTTATGAAGTCAAGCAAACTCGAAGCCGGATCTGTCGGGTTGTCGCAGGCCATGGACCTTATAAACGAGGCCCATATCGCGTATAAAGACGCCATAGAACTTCATTGGTTGGACGTAACATTGGTTGAAGCTGCTTTTGTGTGTTCGTATCTTCCGTCGAGTACAGAAGTTCTGATCACTCCTCATGTAGATTTTGGCACTTTTCGAAACATCCGTTCACCCCCAGCACTCCTCTGAACGAACCCGAACTTCCCTTATCAATCTTGATACACTTATTCGAAATTTGTCACTCACAACTATCGATTCTCATGATCGCACGTCTTGCCGTTTTCCTCCTGGACGTGTGCCCGTCATCTTAACCGACACACCTGTGGCAAGCTTTTCTAAGGACCATAAGTGTTCTTGTGAAGCCGCTTCACCTGATCACCACAAGGCAACCCAAGACTATCCGCTACCATGGAATCCCAGTTGGTCGCCCCGCGAAATCGGCGACGAAGCAATTCGTCGCCTTTGCTGGGCGTCTTTGAATGTCATTTCTGACTATATCATGTTATGTGAGACATTTAACGAAGACTGTCCTCGCTTCTACGTGGCTGAGCCTGCCAATGTAAGTGTGGCGACATTCTTCGTTTTTGAATTGTCGCTTAAATATCTATGGGGTGATAGTACTGTCTTCTTTTTCCTGGCGAAGTCATCGATCGCGTTACACCTGCTTACCGTGCTCGTGATTCACTCTCACCAAAGGAGTCTGTCTGGGCGCTGTACTGTCGCAGCATGCTCCTGTGGAATTTTTGCCACTCCCTTCGGGCTACAACTCATCCTGAGGAAAGGATCAATGAGATTCGTGAGGTTGTGGTTGAAACGCAAGCAATTGAAAATACCCTCAATGTTCACACTTTCCATGACATGATCTTGATGACACGTTGTCGGGAGTACATCCTCAAGTGAGTTGATTCTGTTGTATTCAAATTAAATAAATAGACTCTCAAACGGTACACTAGTATACGTGTTCTAATTACTTGGACATCCAGAAGGTCAGATTTTGCCTGATATTTTTTAGGGCGCTTGAACTGAAAATTTGAAGTAATTATTCCGGTATCCCTTCTCCCGTGCTCAGACGCAAGCAAGCTCTGGATTGGCGTGCGCACGATTTTCTTTTCCTTCAAGCTTTTTTATCAATTTATTACTTCAGTGTCCCACGAGGATCAGGTTTTCCAGAGGTTGAATGCCCTGATCCATCAGCTGACACGACCAGAGGGGTATCAGCTGAGTCGCTGCCCATTTCAAATCACTTGGCTAATCAACCAATTAGCAAGGTATGTCTGTTTGTCATTTTAATCCTCATTGTATTAAAGGATCATTACCAGCTGTTTGGCGCTATGGAATCATGATACAAGTCTGGATGAACCTTTGAGGCTCGGAAAACTTATTCTCAATGTGACAGACGTCGTGAATGACCTATGGCCCTGTCCAGGTATGTCGTGATATGAGATTCTGATCGTTGGTGTCAACGTTGATGTTTCCAGTTGTTCAACACAAATGTGCTTCCTTACGCCGGCAACTAAGTGAAGCATGCAGCAGCAAGAGATTAGATGGCCCCGTCCCTGAGGGCTTTGCCTTACCACACGTTCTTCGCGTCATGCGTGGTTAATTAATAGGATACATTTTTAACTTCTACATTTCTGTTCTTTTACTGTATACGTTAGTTTGTGACAAGCTATGTACCTTTACAATATATATCTACGACATACCTCCGCATGTCTTCGATTTTTAGAGTAATGATTGTTTGAGTGTTAGTATACCTTGATTACTTATAAGACCCTTGATATAATTTGAAATGTAATTCCGGAGCTTCCGCTTCTTTACTCCCTTCCAAAGTTCATGCACCAATCAGCTTCCTGGAGAACGTTCCAACTAATCCAAGCTTGAAGGTATTGAAAGTATCTTTGGAGACGAAGAAAATTGCCATTTACAAACTCGCAGGGAGCGTCGCCGTCATCGCTAAGAAATGTCCCACCGCCACACAATTAGTGAAACCGTTCCGTTGCCTTATATAGGGCGTAGTTTGATTCACTTTCCAGCGCCTCGAGTCTCTTCGTGTCGTCGGCTAATGTTGTCGAAGTAAATATATCCGGGTCGTGTTGCAAGACTCTCGAGCAATACCAACAGGTGGGTTCGAAGGAGGGGTTGGCGATATACTAGAGCATAAGGGACGAAGTTCATTCCAATCGCATCGGGTCATTCATTGAGGTGACAGATCCACGGCGGAAGTCAGATCCAAATGTGTGCCTGGCCACCCATGACCGGCATGGCTCAGCAGATGTGGTGTGATCGGTCAAAGATAACTAAGTCGCTTAGAGTGATTATTATTCAGGAGAAAACATTTGCTTGTGGTTGGTAATAGGAATAACCATCACTGGCAGTCGCAGGCAATGGAAATGGCAGGTTACCCAAGTGACCATGGATATGAGAGCCCTTTACATGGACAGGTCAGGTGAAACTTGAACTAGACCATTGGAAAAAGACAGGCACTTACCTGTAAATCTTAGACATTTATTTGTTGGATTGGAAGAGGACGCATGAGTTTGATGCCGAACTGTTGGCCGAGTTTTGGCCGCTATGGTAACTTGGTGTCAGGTGAGGTAACGTCTTCATTGGGAATTATACAATTACATCATAGTTCTACTAGCTCTTAGAGCCTTGGGCCGTCTTGCCTGAAAATAAGAACCATCATACATATACACGAGGGCAGGTGAAGACATATTATATTGCTTTATACTATAATAGTGTACTATGGCAACAATCCAACAAGCTTTGTGTCAGAAGATGAGAGTCAGTGGTCTCCGGTACCGGCCGTAAACGTTCAATGAAAGTGTCAAGTTTGACCCCATGCGAGACGTGATGGTACGAGTACTGGAAAAAAGCGGGGCAAAGGGAAATCGCCTCAAAGACTGCAGGAAGAAAATGACGACGAAGAGAATAGCTACCAATGAAACTAATGGTATCAAGAAACAAGGAACTAAGGGGAAGTAAAATGTGAAGGATAGATATCAAGTCATGTAGGTAACCCTTTCCGAAAACCGTGTATATGAAAGAACATTGGACCGGCAGGGAAGGCGCCGTCGGCATGTTTGTCATGTTGAATAATATAGTGACACATTAACAAACCAAACTGCTTTGAGAAATTTTGATATCCGGTGATGTGGTTTTACTGAATTATAGGAGGCCACATTCTCGGAGGTGTAATTGCAGTAGAATGTCTTGAATCGCGCTCAACACGACTAGAGAGAGAAAAGTGAGACATCAAGTATGAAGCTTTCGAAAAAAAAAATTGTTACATTTGATCTGTTGTGTGTCAGTAGCACACGTGTAATGTGCGTAAATTTGCTTGGTTGCTGCGCTCTGGTTTAGGCTCACAAATCTGTGAAGGAGGTAGTCGCAAGCGGTATCATAATTGTTGCCGCCAGTATAATCCGGGAAGTAGTCCTCCAAGGGCGACCGAGGCAGCTTTTCTGCGAAGAGGTCGATTTTGTTCAAGAAGAGAATCTTAGGGAGGATCAGTCAACATGCACACCAAAGAACGAAAATCTTACAATCGACGTCTTAACAAACCATCGTGAGTTACATATGGAGTCAAACAGGGTAAGAGCCTCTTGCATACGGTTCTGAAGGCATCCCGTCAGATTGATACGGTCTGGAATAAAATGACACAGGAGAAAAACATACGACACTCTCATCCTCGTATAGCATTTGATCGTACTCGCTCAAGCTGACCAAAAACACTAGTGCTGTGACGTTCTCGAAGCAATGAATCCACTTCTTTCGCTCACTCCTCTGACCACCAACGTCGAACAACTTATATGTGAGCTCGCCGACCTGGAATGTAGTTTCTGTGATACCAGTCGTTTTCACGCGACTCCGCAGAATATCCTGGTCCGTAGGCTGGTATGTAGGCTGAGACATGCGGTCAATTGCGTTGAAGTAGTAGATAGCCGAGTCATTCAGCTGGAACTCTCTTGCACGGCGGACGGCTTCCTGTACTGCAGGGTCACGCCATAATGAACGAATGGCGTCTGCAACATCCCGAGGCATTATGTCCGCCTCAATTTGTGCAGGCATAGAAAGGACAACGGAACGACGGGTGTCGTTTTGGGGTACCAGTGCAAGGTCGAGTTGTGGCATCGCCTCTAAAATAGCACTATTCAGATTTCATAGGCGTCAGAATATGGAGTGCTATAAAAACATGAAGAGACGAACCGCATGGACTGGATGGTGTTGGAAAAAATGATCTCCTTGTATGATTCTCGTTCCTGTTCATTATATCCCCCATGATGGATGAGCTTCATTTGCTTGAGAACGGTGGACTGCAGAAAGTACAGCTAGTCAGTATGCTTGTCGCGGACCAAGTAGTAGCATAGGGTGGAAAGACAGATCTCACTTTGCCCGACTCTCCAGCCCCCAACAGCAGCATTTTGATCTCATTCTTTGCCTTGATCCGGTCCCTCTTCAACTGGCTCTCAATTTCGTCGTTACCTAGAAGAGAAAAAAGTCAGTAAATTGTAGATTATAAATTGGGGGCGAACAATCTGGGCAAGACAGGGGTACAAAGAATGAGCACTCACGGGCCTTGGCTTCGTCATGGACACCAGTAGACTGAACACAGCCCATTTTCAGATAAATTATTAGAAGATGAGCGAGGGGAGAGGATGGAAACGCGACGGGCAGGAGGAAGGAGAGTTGGACAGCAAGGGGGGTTGATGGAAGGTGTGAAAATATCCGATCAAATAAGGGAACTTTCCTGTGAAAATCTTTCTGCCTTCATCACGGCATTACATAATGATGCCGTTCAAATTCTATGTTTCGCCTTGCTGGGGAACAATGCCAGGTCTTGTTCTATTACTCTAACCATCTTCTCCCCTTCGCTTTGTTTCCCTTTTTCGAATACTTTGTTCTGTCTTTACTGTCAATACTTTCGTTATCTTGTTGTCTCCTTGTCCTTTGTATGATGACCGCCAGTCATCAGAGTTTGATGTCACCTCCATTCAGAATCATTCAATGGTTTTGTTCGACTGATCTAGTCACTCTTGTGGGCTTCATTTCTCACAGGCGAGTCCGTATGTACGTGTCAGTGTACACTGATGAAACCAACCAGATCTCTTGTAACCAATGTCATACAGTCCGATGAGACACATCAAAATTGTACGATCAATTTTGTCCGCATTTAGATCTGACCATATAACACGACATGGAAATAGGGTTAAAATGTCCGCATAAATCAGAATTAAACTGAAATCAACCCTAATCAACTAAAGGTAGTGTCTAGTGTTGACAAAGGCTTCAAAGCTGGCTGCAGAGTAGGTGTAACAAGTGAGAAGGGGTGGCCCTCTGGAGTCATGAGTTCCTGTGATGAAATGTAGAATCAGATCATTACAAACTCGGAAACTCTCCCATTCAGTAAGGTCTTAAAGAGTGGCAGGTTGTGAACATCAAGAATACGTAGAAGCAAGAACCAAAACACCTTCCCGAATCTGATATCCCGACAATTTATCAGTTGGCTGATGATACCACATTCCAGATAAGTCATAAATTGCCAAACTTGAAAGCGATGGCAAGCCTTGGCTTGAGAAAAAGATTTTGAGGTAGCTGGCCAAGTTTCGACGATTCTGTCCGCATAAGGATCGAAGATGTATTTTGGGACCCATTTCCGTCCGCATAGGGATCTGACATATCTTCGGAGGTGATTTGTTGCCGTTCCGGCCCGTCAGACTCAAAGCAAATAAAAATATTACCCATCCTATTTCCAATCTGCTTTTATGTATTTCTAAAAATTTACGACACTAGTCCGAATAAATGGATCAACAGTGAGTCCTTTGCAAGTAAATTAAATTTCAAATCCTAACAGATTTCTTCGTTGTAAGACCATGGCACCTAACGAGTGCGTTCATCACTAAGCATA
>QDKV01004650.1_pt1 | contig 11849 bp, 14 predicted proteins | sample 1861101 | NCBI WGS metagenome assembly QDKV01 (sample SAMN04275158, study PRJNA302643) | Fungus metagenome, whole genome shotgun sequencing project. | isolation source: fruitbody | host: Mallocybe terrigena | place: Sweden | collected 2013 | reverse complement strand
TGTCTCACTTCTCTATCTTCTACCTGTATTGTCTTGCTCTATTGTACTCATGTGCTGAATAGACACTCATGAATATAAACAATCCAATAGTCACCCTTACAGTATTTATATCACATTTGATAGAGTCCTTTCGGATTTTGGAAGATCTGTAGGATAATTTTGCAGGCAGGAGTGAAAGATGGACAAATACTATTTGTTGAATAGAAGTTGAAACTTGACAGAAAGGCTCTACATTTTCTGATGCAAAACATTACAAATCAAAAAATATTTCCATAGATAGTACTGGCCACTGCTCGTCCATAATTCCAAATTGCTGAAATAGTTGCACCTGCTCCTGCAGATTCTATCCAGGTGGTTACCACTGCATTTAATGTAGCAACGTCATCTAGAGCAGGCGCTGCAGGTGGAAAAACAGGAACCTCATTTAGATGACTAGGTGGTCCTATCTGCCGCATCTGTGATGATACACCACTATCTGCTTGGCCACTCTCACGTACTGATTGAAGAATCCTGGTGTCTTGAAATGCACCCCAGTCCACACCATAGATTTCTAGCTCCTCATCTGTCATCTCCGCATCTTCAGTTGGCAAATGGTCACCTCGAAGTCCATGAACTAACATGTCAAACCCAAACATATCAGCTGGTGAGCGATTAGGTCCAACTCTTATCTGCAGCTGATGGAGGTTCCAGGACTCAGCGAAGAAAGAAAGCTGCTGGTTGAGAGTCTGAAGAAAGAGATGGTGTAGCAGCCAAATATGATGGGTATTGTTGATATCAAGACCATGGTAGAGTTCAAGATCCATGAATGCTTCTGCCCAGGAAGCACCAATCTGTGCAGTTATATCAACTCACAACCTTTCAATACGAATATTGTGCACACTTCTAATAATGAATAACTTGAGATATTAGTGTGAATGATGTTCCAAGAGTACATTACCTTCCCCATATATATGACCCTCGTCTAGTTCCCCTGAATTCTTCAATCCAGGCAGCAACTAGTATATTCTCAACACCATGATCACCTCGCAGGCGGAAAGGCACACCATATACTGCACATGCCTGCAAAAATAGTTCAAGGACTGCTTGGCCTGTGTTGTTGTTATTTGCACGGAGGGCTGTGATTAGACGGGAATATCCATCAATGAAACCGTGGATGATAATTCCCCAGCGTATAAGCCCTATAAATACAATAAGTATGGCAACCTGTGGGATTAAAAATATCTTAACCATGCTGCCCATCATGGTGCCATAGTGCATTAGGTCCAGCAACATTATATGTGCGGCGGCGGATTCTGATACGGCTAAATATGCGCTGGACTGGATCAATCCGGTAAAGAGATTGTTGAATGCGGCTCCTAGAAATGCGGTATCCAAGACGGCGGAGCATGCCATGAAGCATTGTAATTCCAGCACGGACGAAATTCTGGCGCAACTGCAATATCAAAGAATCTAGCTCCTCGTCTGTGATTGATGAGAGAGGGCCTGTATAAGAAATGATCCTTCTATTTTCCTGCAGCTCAGTTGTCTGGATAGGCATTTGCTGCAGAATTTCTGCACGCAGATCCTCTGTTGCTAGCATTGGCAAAATAGGGTCTAAAATATTATCTTCAGGTGCAGGCTGCAGGACACTAGGAGAACCAGAGCCATCTGTTACCATACCACCTGGAAATGGATTGGTCTGTGGCTGTGCAATACCATGTTCAAGCAGTGCAGCTCGAACAGTACCACGGCTAACACCAAGGAATCGGCTGATAGATGATATGCTCCGGTTACCATAAGCTCACTCCAAAAATTGTGGATCAATCTCAGTTGATGGCCGGCCACGCTCGCCTGTGTATATTGTTTGAATTATAGCTGGATGACCATGATGACTTAGATCAAGATGTTCATGATAAGCCTGATTGACATCCTGATACAGAAGATGAAGATTTGTGCAGATGACTGATGATTCATTTTCATCAAAGAGATGTAAATGCTGGAGAATTTTAGTACTATATTCACCAGGGATGGAGGAATGTTGTCACTAACCTGGGAAATCTGATTCTGATACTCATCAATTTCATCACAAATACGAGCAAGAATGGAGGAATCAGATGTTTCTGCCAGAACTGATTCTACGTTTTGCAGCAGCTGAATATAGACAGATCGAAAAGCCTGGCGAAGGCTATCATCCGGAAATGAAAGCTGTGTGGCCTCAGCCATAGATGACTGTTTGCAGATCGTAGCAGAACAATGCCGCTGAGCATTACAGCATCAACAGCGTGACGTGACTAGGCAGATTACATTACTGTACAAATAATATAAGAAGCACCTAACCCTTTCAAAAAATGTACCATCCTCTGGACCTCTAATCCTCACCCTATCCATCCAAGTGTGATCCAAGATGAGTGTGAGCCTCGACATTCATTTTTGAGGGTCGCGAGTTGATGCAGTAGTGACTAGTGGTGGTGGCAGTCAGAAAAGGATGACGAGATGTGAGAAGTAGCAGCTGACAGTGTGACAAAGATCCGCACAGCGCATTTCAATCAAAACAATTTTTCTTATGATTAGAAAGTATTAAGTAGTAGTAACATCAAGTGAGAGCAAGTGAGAGCAGCAGTATTTACAAATAGAACAAGGTCTTGGGCAAGTCAGAGCATTGTGTGACCGCCGATAGCTGTAATAATTTCACACAGAAACCAGTGCTCGAATGCCTCCTGAAAAGTATGGGGTTCGGTGCTTGAAGGATATACTGCACGAGCGAGTTTGAGAATATATGAACCAGGAAGTCGGGCCTCTCGCATACATGTACGGAAAGAAATTTTGCCCTGAGACACCATTAGAGCACGGTTCGTATCAGTGCCATAGAGTGCGTCTGTATCCGTTGAGATATGAATCTTGAAACAGGCATTAATATAGGCCTCACTGCTTGTACACGGAAATGACTTACAGAAATGCCGCCCTCCAGGCTAGGATCAACCGAAGGGGAGCCTGTAGTTGCCCAAAGAAAGATCCGGGACCGGAAAGCAGGGGAATCAATAGTATCAAGGTTAACGAGGGGACTAAAGCCCTCATTAATTTCGGCAAAAAGCCTAGGGCATGGTACACCTGTGCCCTGTAGGAAAGTTTCGGTTAGTGAGCGGAATGTGAATGTGTCTTGCATTGCTGCCTGAAGTTGACTGGTAAAAGTAGGCGAAGGTCGGCCAAACGCAAGGGATCCCTGAATACTGTCATAGCCAGTTACAACCGCTGTCCATAAAAGGCTTATAAATGCCTCAGAACCGCCCTCGAAGGCAGTCGCAATCTGTCATATACAAAGTCAATAGCTAAATAGCCTTAATAAGATGCACAATTACATTGAGAAAACTGAAACCGTTACGGCACTTCAGTGTAAATCCCTCAGCGAAGGCTTTCCATTCCGGATGAAAAGGAGGCTCAGCACCAAAAACTGCATAGTACAGAATTTCGGGTGCCATAGCCATATGTGAGGCATTATCACAATCACGAAGGACAGAAATCTAGTAGATAGATTGAGTAAAGAACTGTCAACACTGTAGAAGAAAAAACATACATCCATATCATGATAGGAAGCAAAGTGTGCACGAAAAGGTTCAAGACTGCCCCCTGAGCCAGTATCAACCCAGCTTTTTAAATGACTATAAAGAGTGGGGTGCCATTCCTGAACAAGACCTTGGTGGAGACAATTGAAGTCACAGTTATTGATAATAAAGTGGAATATGAGCGGGTTCAATGGCTCAGGACACATGCCATGAATTAACATAAGGGCGCAAATAGCCCCAAGCTGTTTCATGGACTGAATGCGGTTTTCAGATACTGCACCTGTCATCGCTCGCCAGATTCCACAGGTTGTTTGGAGTGAGGCGCGTTCATCAAAACGTGGACAGAACCAAGTACCGAAAGATTTGAGGTAGCGGTTAAAGGCCATATAGATGACTTCTCGCTCAATTCCTGGCCCAAAAGTCTGGGGGCGAGTTTCGGTAGTACTACACTTGTACATTAGAGATAAAATCTGTGATTTAGTTTTAAAACTCACATTTGGAATGTGCGATGAGACAGGAGAAGTGGGGTAAAATCACCTGAGACAGTACAATCAGAGATAATAGCTCCCAAAGAAGCTACCAGTTCATCAATGCTTTGTCCCGTCACTAAAAGAGTAGCATCAGGATTTCCTCCAGCACCCTCAAAAACTCTTTCAGCAATAGTACCAGCCGTGACTGGATTCAAGCTGGAAAGAGGTTGCTCCCACGGAGATGCCCAGATTTCAGAAGGAAGAAAACGGGAACCTCGCATGAAAGACCCTTCAGATATAAGACCCTGGTTATTTGCCGAAGCAGACTGAAAAATCATCACCAAAGGGAATATAGAGCAGATAGATACATCACAGACCTGCTGAACATCAGGCTGTTGGACAACCACTGGTATAAGTTCACTATCATCCTCTGTCAATGCCTCACCACCAGATGTCTCATCATTGGCTTGGATGCCAGGTGGGAGTATTCCACTATCACCTGAAAATCGCCGATAGAACCTGTACGACAAACAGTTTCGGTGGCAATAATGATCATGAATAAAGCTAATTGGCGCGCATGAAATAACTTTGAATAAGATGAGATTATTGATCTGGCGTGTAAACAAACTTAATAATAATCATACCGAAATAAAGAGCCCATGTATTCTCCTCAATACAGGGTTTTCCAGCGAAAACAACCTTGTCTTGCATAATTTCGGAAAGTACCTGTCCCAGCTTTACAGGTCGTGGGCGAAGGCAGACCCGTCCATCAGCTTGCCTTGGTATTCCTTTTCTTGATAAACCAAGCGGCTGAAGAGGAAGCGCTTCGTGGAGTGCAAGTGAGGTGTCACGGGGTGGAGGAAACCGGTACTGCATTGGTGATAATTGCATAGATAGCGACACTGTTTCAATCAGTGACTGGTGAGTTGTGTTGATAGGAAGTCTGTAGTGATACAATAAATGATGTTCCTCTAACCAGGAGTCGACCGAGTTTCGAAGGGCCTGGTAAATCAAATAGTTGTGTTTCAATTCAATCTAAAAGTATATAAGTCTATCGCTAAACTTTAAAAAAAAGGAGACTCTTACCACGGGTGGGAAAACCCGGACTACAACGCGGACTGTTAGAATAGCTCCATCATCAATAATACAATTCTGGATAGAAATTGCAGCCAAACGAGGCAATGCTGGAGCTTGGGGAGCAACACCTCGGCGACGACCACGTCGAGAAAGGAGGGGCTGTCGAGGAAGTGTAGAGCTAGCCGAAGTGAGTCTAGCCTGATTGGCCAGACTTGTATTTGGAAGACTGAGGCCAGTTCCGATAAAAGGATTGAACGACGGAGGCTGTGAAGCACGAGGTGCTGGATGGCCCTGCTGGACTTGGCTGCCCTGATATAGCTGCGTGATAGGTGGAATACCAGGTCCTTGAATCTGTGACAGTGCGGATGGTACTAGATGTGAAGGAGCAGGCGCATATGTGGAGGGTATCGGAATGCTAGGACCCGTCACTTGCAAGGATGGTAATGGATAAGCAATTGCTTGAGAAGCCTGTGCCAAAGGCTGAGTAGAAGAACCTGCAAGTGAAGCGCTAGAAGCTGCTAGCTGGCTGAAAAAAGCATGAAAACGAGTGACTTCTTCAGGAGAGAAATTCGACATAGACGTGGTGATAAAATAAAAGGGATGATATTAAGAACAAATTAATTTATTAAAGATAGAAAAGGAAGAAAGGGAGAATCAAGACTAAGGTCCGTCCAAGTCCCAAAGCCTTAAATGATTACAGATATGGTCTGTGCACACTCAAATGCGGAGAGGCTAGGAAGTTTAGACGGATGAACTCGTGCTGAAAGTAGTTAAGTCTCAAATTTGAAAGCAAACTATATCCTAATTAGCTGTGCAAGAATTAATCATTCAGCCGTGAATCTGCCGAAAATAATTTGATCATGCACTTACTCTGTTGTCATCCATCCAGTCAGTGCCCCTCATCCTGTGCTGCTTTCTGGCGAAGATTAGGACTGTATGATCAACATGAAAATATCACGCTTACCCTTTGGGAGAATAAGTGCAATAGCCAAACATCGTCGTCCATGAAGTCAGAAAGATCTACGTGCTACGAAAATCTGCATGCCACCCTGGAGATGATGAACCAATTCCCAGCAAAGTTTCTGGTGAAAAGGGATGCTGTGATGTGGTCAGTATGAGACTGCGTGATCAACGTGGAAACAACATGCTTACCCTTTGGAGGATAAATGCAACAACCCGACATCGTCATCCACCAAGTCGCGCGACGGCCAAACACCATCGTCGGAACATCTTTACGAAGATCTACAGACCACCATGGAGATGATGAGCCGTTTTCTGGTAAAGCTTCTGGTGAAAGGGGATGCCGCAATGTGATTAGTATCAGACTGCGTTATCGACATGGAAACAAGATGCTTACCCTTCGGGAGGATGAGCGTGACGCGACAGCCAGAGATCATCATCAATCAAGTCGAAACGTCTTTACGAAGATCTGCATGCCACCATGGAGATCCGTTTTTGTCGTAAGGAACGAGGGGATATATAGAACAGTTCTGGTCAAGAGAGATGTAGTCAGTATCAGACCATGCAACAACCATGCAATCGACATGGAAATGACGTGCTTACCCTTTGTACCCTTCGGAGGATGAGCGCGACAGCCTAACATTGTCATCCATCAGTTGGAACATCTTTCCAACGACCTGCATGTGATGTGCTTACCCTTCGTACCCTTCGAGAGGTGAGCATAACGCCTAACATCATCCATGAGTTGGAACATTTCTCCGAAGAGCCGCATGCCACCACAGAGATGATACTTGTGATCGCGAACCTACACTCTTGTATTGTGTTGGAAAATGTGGCGGACGCAAAGGGATATTGATTCCATCATCTTACAGAAAAGAGATCTCATGAATTGTGGGGAAGTATACGACGAGAACTGAGACTCACATTAAGACTCGGATAGAGAACATGAAGATTAAAAGGAATTGTAGGTCTCTATTTTGATTGTGAGGTGGAGAACCTACACGAAATGAAGGAGAACGTACCTGTGCTGCGAGGATACAAATTGAAAGAGGATATGAAGGTTGGATACGAAGGTTGAGCAGAAAGCAGCACAGGGGAGAGATTATCAACAGTTCTCACGCGCCATCATCATGATATCAACAAACACGGCCCGGGAAATGAAAGCTTGAATATTTTGTGGAAATTTTGACAGGTGGACTGTCGACCTGGACTGTAGACTTGATCCGTGAATTTTTGACGATAAATAATGTCATATTCAGGTATCACTGGCTGGGTAGACCTCAAGATAAGTTACAACTCGAAGATTTTTCTAATCGACATACCTCTGTATCATGCTCTTGCGCTCTGCCTTGATCGGCCTGGACTTCAAAAGTCAGAGTGGAGGAGCTAGATAAGGTCCAATCTGACCTTAGCGTTTTTCTTCACCAATGTCGCAGGCAGCATGTTCCCTTCATCTGAAGAGTTGATCTCTGAATGAGGGGATTTGTGTGCCAATTTCGCTTCTCGATGGGCTTGAAAACAATAAGCAACTTGAATGAAAAGCTTGAGATGGGATAGAATAAGATGTAACCTTGGCACTCGCATTCTCTGGTGAAACGGACAGCAGAGTGTTAGGAGCCAAGTAAAACCGTTTGCGGTACCTGGGCAAACTGGATTGAGAAGAGGATGCTATCTCAACAATGTTGTCAGAAATATCGGAAGGCTTCTCAATGGTGGTCGGAGCAGAGATAGGATGATATTGGCCGCTCGGCGGACACCCTTTATCGACGATAATCACAGGAAGCTAGTCAAGTTAGTACATATTACAATCGAGAATTTGGGTAAATACCTCATTCACAAAATCAGGACCTAGATCACCTTTGTCTTCCTCTACTTCGTCTTCACCACTTTCTCCTGAATCAGAAGAGCTTGAGCACTTGTTGTTGTTGTCTGTTCCAGTCGACTTCAACTTAGTACCGACATCAGTACGTTTCTAACTCACGATGAGTGTAAGAATACTAATTGGACTACAGACTCACCCGAGATGTTGTCGCCTTTTCATCAGATATTCTGCGTCACTTTTTCGATCCTTGGTCACTTTTGCTGCTAAAATACTGACATCAGCCATCCATGAATATAGGATACTGCACTGACTGCATCTCTTTGGTCCCCGGGTCTTTTCAAGTTTCCACACTAAGTTAAATGGTCAGTACAAAGCTCATTGCAAACGGACCCGAGCCTCCCTGGGTTCTCTAGAGCTCTATGCTTTGCTGCCCATCCCCCTAAGCCCATGATCCGGTTTCAGTCAACGCTCAAAGACATTACATCCTTACCTGCCGTCTCCGCAGTCAAGTGTGCATTCTCCTGTCGCTCACGCTCAGCATTCTCGGCTCTTGTTCTGGCTGCTTTCTGCTGGGCCTCCGCCTTTCTGCCCATTGTGGTATTACGATGTAGAAGTGCGATGAACAGTTCGCGCTACGAATCCCTTTTATTCTCTCATGCTTGAGGAGTCATCGATGGTCACAACTCCTGACTCAATTGCTGGGTCCGGTCCGACGGGCCATCAATAACGACATACAAACAACAAGCCAAGTGGCCTTCATAAAAGTGGAGGTAAATCAATAGGTAATTTCAACTGTGAACGTTCGGCACCTAGAGGACAATAAATACTGGTAGTACATAGGAATAAAAGAGGGAGTTAACAATAGTCATCGGGAGTCGGTGTACCAGGAAACTGAAAGTCAAAAGACGGCCAACTATTTGACATGGAAGAGGTGGTTTCCTCGGAGCCATCAATGCTGAGGCCGGCATTGCTTTGTATGTCACTGTCATTGCCAACATGAGGTTCGACGGGTGGCGCCAACATCTCAATAACTTCTGCCACTAGAAGCTTCTCGTAGTGCTGAACCATCGAAGTCAGAATGTCGGAAGGAAGCCAGGATGGCAACTGCACTGGAAACAGGACAGGATGGCGGCCACAAACTATCAGCTCCTGTGGGGCCTGAACCCTGAGCAAGGTCAAGAGGTCCCAGCAGACGGGACAGCAAAGCTTTGAGACAGAAATTATGGAACAATCCAGGGACTGTATAATCCTTTTAAATGATGAATAGAATAGCAACAAAGTGGAAGCCATACCTGGGCAAGAAGTCTCAAGGTTGTCGAGTCTTGTCTGACATAGTCTTGATAGTATTTCATGAGTAATGCCAACAACACCTCGCAGTGCAGATTTCCAGGAAATTCTGTCAGATTAAAATCTGGCGACTTCCGGAATTTCTTGAAGATAGAATCGGTGTATTTGTTGTCTCTGATTGCCTCTTTAATGGCATCTATAGCGCCCTCCACATCGAATTTTTCTGGAAAGTGGAGTTTCCTGAGCAATTCGACCCAGGGTTCCATTTCACAATCCTGACCCTGAGGGTGTTTCACTGTAACGACGGAGATCTTGACCTTTTGGAGGATAGTCTGGGAAGTGTCACGTACGGGTGAAAGTATGTCCTGCCCGATTCTGTGAGCGACTTGGAGTTGCATCCATCTGAGGAATGATTTGTCTAGGTTGGGGATATCCTTCATGGACCGGAACTCTTCAGTTTGTTCCTGTTCGTCTTCGACTAGTCCTTCCGACACTTCATACTGCACAAGTTCTCCGTAAACCTTGGATGAAGGTTTCGCGTCACTTATCGTGGGATGGTAAAGCCAGTGGGTTGTCTTCAACAGCTTCAAATGATGGCGAAGGATATTTGAGGATGTAATGCGCCAGAGTAGGTGGGAACATCTGAAAAGCTGTTCCATACCGTCCTTTAGCTTGGATTGAAGTTCGGGCCGTTCGGGGATAATAGCTCCCTCGCGCTTGTCTTCGAGCTGCATATTAACTTTGTGAATGATGTGAAGGGCATTTGCATAGGCAATGAGTGAGGAGATAATGAGTTTATTAACTTCATAGCAGGTATCCCCCTGATACCACCCGGTCCCTGGGTCTTCCTCTGAAGCGTCGAAAGCAGCTGTTAGTTTGGAGATGTTTGGATGGAACTCAGAATGCGGACAGAATTGTGTGAGCAAATCGACGACATTCTCGTCATTTGTCTCCTTCCCCTTCAACAAGGCCCCCAGCATAGAGTCCCGCCACACAGGTTGCGAAGGTTTACAGTCGTCAAACCTTTCCAGAAGGCCTTGCTTAGTCACCTGGAAGAGAGACTCAACAATAGCCCGTGAGGACCAATGCATCATCCGCCGGTACATCTTTTCCCAACAACGTGAAATGATATATCTGCTGAAACTTCCGACGAGCCCCTTGTCTCGTCTCTTGCTGGATTGTCTGAGAAAATCTTGCAATGTAGCAACATGGTTTCGAAACGGTCAGTTGGCCTGCATTGTCAGATCAGTGAGCCAGGGCTGTTAATGATGAAGAAACCTCACGGTATGTTCAAGATTGAATCCCATTTTCCAAAGCCCTCCTGGATATGAGAGGTGCCACTCTCCAAAAGTAATTAATTGTCGTTTATGGAAGGGTAGTGGTCATTATCGCGAGGGTTTGTGATGGCCACAATAGCTGGGGTATGGGAGGATTCAAACTCGGATTCAAATTCGGATTCATGGGTGTCGGACTCCGAGAATTCAACCTCGGATCCATGGTCCTGTGATTCCAAGTCCGCTTGTGCATCGCCTTCCCCCTCAGGCTGGTGAAGTGCCAAAACTTGGTAATAAGACTCACTGACCGCAGTTGCGACGACATTGTGGTTTCGCACAAGAAGGGAAGTAACAGCGTTCAGAGTTCGCTTGATGGGTGGCTGGCTTTCTTCGAGGGCACCTGGGTATGTGTATTGCTTTTCTGAAATTCTTGGGTAGCCATTGTGATTGATTGCAGAGACCAAAGTAAAGAGCGTTATAACAGAGCGAAATTGCCTGTGGAGGTCATTGAGGTTCCCTGTAACGAACACCATTTGTCACAAATTCACGTAAATTATTTGAATTACAAATGTCACCTCCACTTGAAGGATCCATGATCTGCACTCAGCGCCTACAAGGAACTTCTCACGAAAGTATCTGGCAAGGATTTGAAGCCCCTAGAGATGGGAAGAGGAAAGGGAGAAATAGGAGGAAAGGGAGGAAAGGGAGGATAGGGAGGAAAGGGAGGAAAGGGAGGAAAGGGCAGTCCATTCTGGACACTTACTGATATAAAGATAGATAGATAAGAATGCATATATCGGAGTTCCAAATCAGCAAATGGTTGAATAAGTAAATCTATCAGAGAATGAATTAAAATAGAAATCTGAAGCGGTTTCTAATACATTGCTCGATGTCCACTCAATGGGAGCAGCAGGTCCAAATGCAGGTATCAAATGAGCACTCTGGTAAATCAAGTTAATGGGAATAATACTGGAACATTGTTTCCTATTGATTACCCGCCGTGAGACTTTGTACAAGCCATGGTCTCTCCCAGGACGGATGCTTGCAAATGGAGTAAACCAATCAACATATGCAAGATGAGAAGGAGATTCCGGTCCTGGAAACCATGATTTGAGTGCGACGGCAGGCAGGACAAAGACACAATGTATCTGTCCTATGCAGAAACCTAGAAAGATGAATTTCATGACAAGTAATAAGCATTTCCAACACATACCTTTCACTTCTCCGCAATGGCCATTTCCAATATTGATAATTGCTGTATCTGACCGCCCTGGTATATATATACCATATTTGTTGATATGCGATGCCTCACAATGAATAGAATCAACCACAATGTCAGAAGACGGATCAACGCTGTAAGGGGACATTCCAGTCACCCTTACTAGGTACTTTCGCTCTTCCGCAATCTCCAACCGTCTTC
>QDKV01004651.1_pt1 | contig 11851 bp, 10 predicted proteins | sample 1861101 | NCBI WGS metagenome assembly QDKV01 (sample SAMN04275158, study PRJNA302643) | Fungus metagenome, whole genome shotgun sequencing project. | isolation source: fruitbody | host: Mallocybe terrigena | place: Sweden | collected 2013 | reverse complement strand
CTGCGTACCATCGTTGTCCCCAACCCAAACCTATGCAACACGAGATTTATGCATCATGACATAATGCATTATGAGATAATCAACTGTACTATGCAGCTTACTTTCTGCTCACCCGCTTGCGTTCTCTTGTTTTCGATCCCTGGCAAGAGTCGCAAATCCAACCTCTAACTTGATTCTCTAGACCTATGCAGAGAAGATGGTACTAATAGACATGTAAGCACGTTTCTGGCTTCATAACAGTAAACTTACCAATTGTGTTTCACAACCAGCTCGTTTACAGTCGATCGTGTTCGGTTCCCCTGCAGAAACACCCTCTCCACAATTGCAGACGTTCAAGTCCCCAATATATCTCTTTGTACGCCTTCTTTTATGTTTTGTCGGATTGATCTCTTCAGTATCAATGACATCCGATGTCTGAGGTGCCGGTTGGTTCTGGGGTGGAACTTGAAGTGTGTCGAGATCGGCTTGGGATGAATTTGTTGAGGGATGAGCAACACCATTAGGTGTTGTTTCTGGGGCCTTTGAACATGATTAGTCTGGACCGAAAACGGTGAGTAATATCCTTCTGATCAGATGACAAAGGGACTGACTGCTGTAGCTGTTCTGCCTGCAGTCGTGGCAGGAGTGGAATGATGAACAAGCTCGCCCTCATCTTGTGAGGTGCCTTCGTCATCTTGTTTATCGGTAGATGCATTTCTTCGCGGTCATCTGAGACAGATGGTGCTTTGAGTCTGGCGTCTTCTGCTTCTTCGTTACTCTCTTCAGCCAAATCGAACGCATCAGGATCATCTTCGTTGGATGGTTGGAGTAGTGCCAATCTGGAAGAGTGGGCTTCTGAAATTTCCAAGGTTGGTTTTGCTTTTTTTGATTTCCGAGACTTCTTTACATTCTTCCGCGTTGACCAGATCTGTTTCATCGCGGCTTTCTCAGATTCTAATATTCTCCAAACTTGTGCATGTTCTGAGAGGTTCACATATAGGTGTTTCGTCCTGATATGCTCTTTCATGTTGTACATCCAAACGGCAGACGCAGAATTTGGACAGAACGGACATGGTGATGGAACATTGGAGCAGGGATTTGATGAACCAGATACTTGTGCGACCCCATAGTTAAACTCCATACTGTTGGAGCATTTTGACGTTGCATAATTGATTTTGAGGTTTCCCTTCGTTCCTTTGGACTTCGTGAGATAGAAGACACATGCTGGCGAAGGCTTCAAGCAAAGGCCACGTGGTTCAGATGTTGGAAGGACTTTTGGGTCGAAGAGAATGTGAGCGCCCATGTGCTCGAGCACTCGCTGGGGTGTTGAAGGAAGATCCTGTTTGCAACCTGGACACTGTTTCGGAGAAATGAGTTCTTGTTCTTTGGTAATGTCCTCGCACAAGAAACACGCTTTGCTGCTTTCTTCGCGATAAGGGAAATTAATTGATTGTTGAATGGTAGGGACATGAGCAGCATCTTCGCGGGTGATTCGCTCAAGTAAAACGGCGCCAATTGTCTGCAGTGTAGCACTGTCAAAGAGGTAGCACGGCTTTCCTGCCTCTCTGACCACAATTCCTGGGTCAATAAGTTCAACAAGCCTGCCTGGCACCCGAAAGGTATTCCCTCATTGGAAAGACCAGCGCCAGTCGTGCTTTAAACCCGGATCGTAGTCAATAGTGGCCGGAATCAGATAGAGCAATTGATACGTTACGAACACTGATGGTTCTATGAGGTGATTGACATGGATCTGCTCGACATGCGCTGAGTCATTAACAAGATCGTTGACTTCTCCAATGCAGACAAATAGTCGATCATCACAGTTTAGAAGTGAAGCAATCGGATGGTCCAGCCTCACCGTTGGTCCGTTCTGGAAATCATCATCAAGCCCAGAGAGTGAAGGCATCGTTGACTGCTTTAACGCATATCGTGGAATATTGGCATACCGTTTGAGACGATCTTGGGAGCTGGGATTTCTGAAGGCTTTAAACCGCTCACTTAGGTACCGTCCTTTCCAGACTTTCTGGCCATCCAATTCGAAGCATGGATCATGAGCTTGATGCTCGCTTTCTTCAACCGCTGCCTCCTCAACATCAACATCTAATGGACGTGGACCATTCTCTAGAGTCTGGTCACTCTCGTGATAGTCCTCCGCTGTATCGTCGTAATCATCTGCTTCGCGACTTGCACGGAGAATGTCCTTTACAAACGGCTGGAGGATGTTGACCTCCAAATCCGTGCGCCTCAAGATCAACAAGGACTGTATTGAGTCGGGGGATGGACTCAAGTTCGCGTCGACCAGCAATCCAACATGTGAGAAGATTTACGCCACTGACACTCACATCCCCTCGCCATGATGCCGGCTTGATGTGGTCAATGTGTCTGTGAATATCAAATCCATCCTTTGCAAGAGCAGGGAGATTGAGTCATCGGGGAGAGCGGTCCCATTCCGGATGTTGGGCAAGTATGCTTTAAACTTCAGTTGTTCCCCCCAGCCGAAGAACAAGCTGTAGAATATCAAGGCTGGAGTCTGTACCCACCGTTGTCCGAAGAATTCTTCAAGACGATCCGTACCCAAAAGAATCAGGTAGAATTTGCTACTCGGCTTGTCAACCTTGATTTTTGCAACGCAAAAGTATACGTTCTTGATCATGATCATTATATCAAGTTGTGTCGGCATGAGTTGTGTTCCAGCGCGATCTTTGTGAGCCATGGCCAGCAACATATGAGCAGCGGCACTGAGATGGATCAGTTGTTCAGACAGTGAGAGGTCAATGCAGATGTATGGTAAGAGAAGATGTCGGAGGAAGGATCCAAGGGTATTCAAGGCCGTGCGTGTATCAGCAAAGCCAGGGCGCGATGAGTCAGGTAGTGCAAGGAGCATCCAGATTTCACGAAGAAGGTCGTAGGCTAATTTGACATCTTGCTTGTCGTCAGGTTTCAAGACACTATCGATGTGACTCTTAGCAACTTGGTTGTCTGAAAGAAGGACCGAGGGTAAAATGTGTATGCCATGTAACTTAATTCCACGTTTTCGAACTGCAAGATTTCGAGCTCGCTTGAAAATATGCTTAAAATCCTTATCCGCCGTAATATCATCGTCTCCAACCTCGAAGGCAAACCATGCAGTTGGTTATAGATATTTGAATGTGGTTCCAAGCATCGATTGAAGGTGACACGAACAAACGCTTCGTGACGTCGTGATTCACCATCAGATGAAATACAAAGTGTTTGGAGTTTCGATTTTTTGCAACCGTCCAACGTCGTCTGGATGATTTTCGCATGCTCTTTCCCACTCTCACGTCCACATTGTCCGGATATTAAGGCAGGAAGAGCACTGTAAAGACGGTGGTTTTCGCTGAGGATCCCAACTACCCCAACTGTGGCCTGATATTTAAAGCAAACAAACGGGTTAAAGGTGAGTTTCTTCAGGATCGGATAGCATATGAATCTTAAATTTGATGCGAGATGAACCTTTCCCTCCAAGATCTGCTCAAATAACAGATTGACTTCAAGATTAGATGTGTAAAGGAGACTTGCGTGTTTGCTATGCTCACGACATATTCCTTGTATGTGATTTGTGTGATCGTCCCAGCGAGGCCGTTGCTCAATTTTGATCTCGTCGAACATAAGTACTTGGTGCGTGACTTCAGACACTACAGTGCCCTCATTGAGCGATATCAGACAAGCTGATATATTTTCCTCCACCTCCAGTACAGTTGGACAGGCAGACGACGAAACCAAACGTGGGATGATAGTGTTTCGGCGAGGTGTTCGTACGCTGGGTAATCCCATGGAACGATGTGCAATGTCAGCAACTCGAGAACCGCCTAGACGCCAAAGGAGTAGTCCCCAGAGCATTTCTTCCTCGTTAAAGCCCCTCGGATGGTAGACATCATTTGCTAGACATCCAGGAGACCACGAATTCCGCGATGATTATCCAGTGCCACCTTGACGAGACGGTGAATCCTTTCAACTCGTCCACTGCCCACAGCCATGACCCATTCCTTATAGCTACTGACAGTTGTTGCCTTTCGGAGTAGCTTCCGCGCTTCACCTAGGCGATTAAGTCGTAAAGCACGGACTTGACTTGTTTTATCCCGAAGAATCTGGACCGTACCACCAACACCGTGACAGTAGAAGGGGCAGTGTGGTTTAACACCGTCCTGAAGACAATCCAGAATGCCAAGAAGAGCCGTATTTTCTGAGAGGGACACACGTTCTGAATACATCCCATGGTGTTGCCGTTCTGGTCCTGATTCTGAATCAGGGTTTATGGAAATTTGGCGAAGACAGGTACGTGCGTGCAAGATCAGTTTTCCAGAGATAATTGCAACATTCCAGGGATCTCCGAGACGTTCATGGAGTGCAAATGGATAGGCAGAACGTGGAGTCGTCAGACAAGGGAGTTTGGGAATGAATCCAGTGCAGGCCTTCCGAGTTTGACGTGTTGATGATTTTCGATTCGAAGTATCTGGGAGCTCATCCACGTCAATAGGGATGGCAGCATCACGTCCTGCAATGGGTCTGTCCGTGTTCGTGGTTGCAAAGCGGTCAGGTCCTTCTGAGTAATTCTAAACGCTTCCTGGCTGAGACCGAGTAACAGAATCAATTGCTGTAAACATGTCAAACGTGCAGATGATTGCAGGGTCACACCACATCACAATCACCCGACATTGTGACAAAATAATAAATAGGCAACTTTTCTTGATTTTATTACTCAACAATTAGAGAAGAGAGTGTTGCCGTTTTGACAGGTAGAGAAGACACCAAAATGAGGTCGCAAATCGTACATAAGAAAACGTGCGTGACCCTTCATATGTTTAGATTTCGGACCTGGCTACATACTCAGATAAAATTTCTGTCTGGAGGTGGCCATTTCAAAGGACATATCTGAATTGGAAAGAGCGGCAGCAATTCCTTGTGACTTTGAAGTTTGTTCGGACGTCGTGTATATACATCAGAGCACCTTTTATATCTTACAAGGGCTTCTACTCTTATTGTCTTCAGTAGGTATGCACCATGCAAAACTGCCTACTTTGTGTAGGTGTTGGGGGTCGGAGAAATATCTCTTTCAAGGTGTGGAATGAGGCGCGCCACTGTTGCAAGGCCATCGAGTGACAGCCGCGACAGGACTTTGTCTGGAAAACATGATGATCGAGCAGCGTCCAAAATTGACCGTCACTTGCATTAAATATTTTCTGAATGCCCTGGCCTTTTCGAAAATTTCTAAAAAAATTTGTCCAGTTGTTATCAGGTTTGCCGACCGTTGCTCAGGGTCCTAACAGTTCCCAACCGAAATTTTGAGAAAGTACAGCAAGATGGTGTGTAATATACAAGGCGGCATGAAAAGGAGTGTGATGTAATTCGTACGCTTCACCAACCCAGATTACACTTCGCTCGATTCACTTTCAGAAGGTGAAGATGTGTCGGACTCAGAGGATTCTTCGCCCCTTAAGGGTCGTCGGTTGGATTTGGATGAAAGGAAGCCATTTCGAGTGCCTGAGCTGTATAGCTTGTCCCCCCGGGTCTTGCCGAGCTTTGTGGGTTCGAACTCTGCCCTCTTGTCAGTAGGAAGCAATGGATGAGACAGAGATAGCCGACCTTTGAATTGGAGAGGCTTCTCCTTCCTCTTGATAGTAAAGGCTCTGTCACCAAATGCAAGGGAACCATGCATCGAAGCATCCAATTTGGTCTGTGCCCAGTCGCCGTAGCAAGCCCATTGCTCTTCTCCAAAGAGAAGGTCCATCTGCCTCTCCACATCTGAAGCCTTGCAAAATCTGAGCCCAGACAAACCTTCCCCGGTAGCTTTCTCCTTGTAGTTGAGGATTGCGCAGCATTGTTGGTGCAGATACCGCCCAGCGAAGTGGCGCTCAAAGTCAACAACAGGCTCGGTGGCTTGGCCGTAGGTGACGTCGTAGTTGCAGCCTATCCAGCTGATGAAATTGCGTGCGAGGCCTCGAGTGTAGGTGAAGTGTTCGCGGTCAACAACGGACAGAGCGTTGTAATCCCACTTGGCTCGTTGATCATACTCACGGGGGCTGGGGGCTTCGTGGTCATCCAGGGTGGGAAAGCTGTAGGTCCGAAAGTCAAGGACATTGGCGAGAATGCAGAAATTACATAGTGTTAGAGCGTCAATGAGAGAGTCGTTTTCCAACATATTTGGGATGTGGCCATTGCTGTACTCTGCAAGGAAGTGATCAGACTGATGGCCAGGTAGCACCACTGAGAGCCTACCTTCTGGATTGACCCCACTTACAAGGCACTTGTAGAAGTACTGCATCATGCGAAGTAAAAGGATTCGGGTTCTACAGTGCTCCACGTTTGTGACGAGAAAGTTACCCATGAAGCAGTGGACGATGGCAAAGAAACTGTCCTGAATGTTACTGGTCGAGTAGAAGTGTCCCCCAAGTGCAATGGAGTGCTCTGTGGTGAAGACCGCATGAAGTGTATTCGGTTTCATAATCCTCAAAGATGTTTTAAATCCATCTGCAAAGAGAAAAACAGATGACTTACAGACGTGTGCCTGGTGTTAGGTATATTGCTTCTGCACTATAGCGACCAGGAGGGTTGATGGTTTCAAATCCGTCAAAGAACTGATCAATTGAAGCAAAGATATACTTATCCTGGCCTTCGAGTGGGGTAAAAATGATCCACCACTTCCCTCCGCAGCGCACATCAATGAAGGTGGCAAGACCATCGCTATCAATGTGGACCCAGTGCCTTCCCCCTCGCGTCGCAGCCAGACCCCATCGCATGTCCCCAATTGGAAAGGAGGCTTCAGCATTGCAAAATTTCATTCTTTCAGTGAGACGCCATGCCTCAATCTCACTGCTGAGTGCCGAGCACCTCATGCCGGCAAGAGCTAGTGGAAAAGAAAGTGCGTTGAGGATTGGACCGTCCTGCGAGCGAGCGGAGTCGAGCACGTGGCGAAGGGTGCCGATGCAAAGCTGGCGAGGAAAGTGTTGATCGGATGCATTAATGGATTGATCTTGATGCACATGAAGGAGATGTCAGAAGTGTCACTTGAGCAAATATAAGCCCAAACCTTGAAGATCAATTTTTGCATCGAGGTTGGTGAGCTCACACAGGCCCTTCTCATCAAACATCAGGGGGTCGAGCGGCATATCCGTTACAACGATATGTTTATGGCGAAGCTGTCCCTGTACGTCCTGTGCGGACAGATTGGCATACTCTGCATGTGGCAAAATCTTGAAGCAGGAGGTCTCGGGGGCAGCCGTGTGAAGTGGGGCACCGCCGACAAATGATTTTTGAACCTTTTCATAAAACTGTTGAAACCCTTGAAGATCGGTGGGGTACTTGGTAACCCAAAAGCTAAGAAAGTCTGACAGGGCCGAGTGCCAGGAAAGGGGCTTACGTGAAATTCTGGGGTCCAGCGATAAACTTCGCCAGATGGAGTGAACAACTCGCAGGGCTCGCCGCGAATGCGAGATCTCGATGGCATAGCATCGAATGTAACTTGTGGCACTGCCTAAGCCGGGGTATAAGCGTTGATCGGAATAAGCAGGTTGTTGCCCACCGTGTAGCTCTCCAGGTTGATGGGCGCCAGGTATGTCCCATTCTCTGCCTGTTGGTAAGGACAGAATTCCACCACCTTCTTAGCGTTCGTTGCGTTCCTCAGATGAAGATTTTTTTTTAGTACAACTGATGGCGCTTGTTAGCAGTGCCTCCAAAAAAAAAGGGGACTAAAACTTTTTCCAGCCGAAGCCGGGGGCTCTGGCTGCCTCTGCCGATTGCCAATTCTTCCTGAGCGTCGCGTAGGTTCTAATGGAAAATTTATGGTGGTGCCTCCTAGACTACTAGCCCTACCTACCAGGCCGCCTGTTGCCGGGGGTGAGCAAAGATTTTTTTCGAGGACTTATCCCTGAGACAGAAGGTGTTAAGCAAAGGGTGGGCTACAGTTGTTGGAGAAGTACCTCCAGAGGCCGACTGCTGCGGAGGCATTGGTGGGTCTAGCTGAGGCGATTCCACTAAGAAAAACATGAATGCGATACACTGGGTGACGGCGGGGATGTATCAGAGCTTACAACCTGGGTCACCTCCCTGCCGATCTTCATCCACTGAGTTCAGGAGGAAACAAGGGGGCACTTCATAAGAGCGGGGGGCGAGAGAAAACAGCACTTACTAGGCTCGTCCGGTCCGCCACCTCCCTCATCCCCTTCCATCCTGCATATTAGCTAAAAGGAAGAGGAAGGCGCCGGAAAAGAACCTACCGCCACAGGCACCGCCCTCCTCCATACCCCCGCCTGTCAATAAAAGCTGCCGACCAGGAATGCCCCTTTTAGGTCTCAAAGAAGCCAGAGGCCAGTCGTCTCCAACAGCACTTTCAGTCTCCAACGAGAGAAGGGATATGGGGACGCTGGGAGGGGCTTCATCTGGTGGCAAGGGTCAAGGACGGAGCATCAATGAGCTTGGTAGGATAGGTACCTGGTGAAAAGAAGGCCCTGTCCCCGGCAGATACCTTGTCAAGCTCTTCCCAGGGTATACTGGCAAAAAAGGACTGCATCGCTGGAAAGGCCGTAACTTGGCCTTTTGCAATGGATAAAAGCACCCCCCACAGCTCGCGCTCAATACTTGAGAGGAAAGAAGGCCTCTGGTTTCCTAACGCCTTAGCGACCTTGGGGGAAGAAGATAAGAGCAGGGTTAGCACTCGTAAAAAATGCTGTCACCTGTAGCATGCCCCCTTGGTCCCAGGGGTTAGCAATTAGTTTCTTGTCTGATAGGAGCGAGAGGGGCGATATCAACAGAGCGACATAGAGCGGGTATCGAAATCTGTGGACGGAGTGTTTCTTCGGAATAGCTCTTCTGGGACCCGACTCCTCCACGGTCAAACTGGCTAAAGAGACAACGGGCCTGCGAGCAGAAAGCTGTTATGAGTCATTGAAAAATGTTAAGGGTGTCAAAGGTTACGTCGGTTCGAACCGGTTAACTTCGGCAGGTAGATCAGGCAAAATCTATGCAAGACTGAGATTGCACAGCCAGAAGCTTTTGAATAAACGCACCAGGTCCAGCTCTGGACCCTCTTGACCAGTCTTCAACATACAGGCGAGGTGCAGAGCAGCCAGCTGAATATTGAACAGCATCTTAGTACCCTTTACTTGCTCCGACAGCAAAAACAAATCTCGAAAGAGCTTTGCTTGAAGAGAGGGGTCGTTGGGGTCGGTTAGGCCTGTCGTAGGAACCAGCGCGGTGGAGGGCTGCGTCATTTGCTGGAAGCCAGCCAAGCTATTTATGGAGACTTTACCAGATTCGAGGTTGGCTACCCAATTTTGAATGGGCCAGATCTAGCGGCAAATTTCAGTAAAAGGGGAGAGGTAGGCTGCCGGGTCAAACTACCGGACTCTCTGGAACGCCTATCGATTCCATTCTTGAGTACTTGGGGTTCCTAAACGAAGTCTGAGGCAACCGAATGGAGTGAAGGACGTCGACAAGCTTGTAGAGGCAGATGGCGTTACATAACCTGGAGGGCATCGGCTTATGCAGAGCGGTTGGCTTGTTTGGAAATGGTCCTGAGAAATCGACGTCCACGACGGAAAAAGCTTGACGAAACTCAGAGGCCAGTAGGTTAAGTGGTTCATCAACGGCGCTCTCAAATCGAGCAAGCCTGTCTAGCAGAGGCTGGCAAGGCAGAAAGTCAGCCTGAATGAACTTAAGTTCAACTGAATACGAACGGCGAAATATGGGTCAGAAATCACATCCTGGTGGTTGCTCAAGAGAAAGTCAGTCGACCAAGGGAACGTGGACAGAACGGCAGAACGCTGGCGCATTGTGTTGCAGGTTTGGGGTCAAAGGGCGGAGACAAAAAACTAATTCACACGCTTATCAACCACGCTTCGCTTCAAAAAAAATTTTTCGACTACTTAAATTTTTGCCAATCATGTTCGGATTGGAGAGACCTGTGTGTCATCAGGGGTCCTCTGGGGGTGTATTAGAGATGCGTCATCCACAGCATAAGCAAATCACACCTACATCGTTTATGTCTAGACCGGTGCAGCTGAGTTTAAACTGGGCGTACCTGAAGAGAAATCACGTGCCCCCAAATGAACGGCGAAATCTACACTACTGAGGTGAACTTATGTTGGTGCACCACAAAATTCTTTGCAGTGAGATGAAATTTAATAAATGAATTTAATATTGTACATAAAATTTTGGCTAATGCAAATGTCAGATTAAATGCAACAATTGGATATAATTTAATTTGTCAGTAAAATTGTTATTTAATTTTGATGTTACGACTGGCAGAATACTTTCTAAATATGTCTAGTAAATCACATTTTGGACTTCCCATAGCCGTAACTTGAATGTCTAACTTCAACTTGCTCGCATTCGGGGTCCTCGGCCGAGATGCCGTTGATGAATCTGTCAAAAAATTTATCTAGACCACATTCACATCGATGTCGCTATCAATAGTGCTCATGTACTTTATTACAAGCTAACTTTTGCCAGTAAGAGGGTCACACTGCTAGTTTGCAACAACCAGTTTTGCAGTTGCAAGCCTGCTCCTTTGATCCACTACATTTTTTCTTCTTGCAAGTTGCCACTCATCTGGATCTCAGCTTTTGGACCCATGTCATCATTCATTGGGAACATGATGGCAATCGACTTTCCAAAATAGATTATGGCTGCCAATGGTGTCATTGGCGGGCAGCAAAAGTAAACGCCTATGATAGGACGTCACATGACTTTCCAAATCAGGTATTAATTTTGAACCACAACTGAAAACGGCTAATCGTTGTGGTTTGCTAAATCCAAACTTCAAGGAGTTGAAGTTTGGATTTAGCAAACCACAACGATTAGCCGTTTTCAGGTGTGGACCGTGTGGTTCAAAATTAATACCTGATTTGGAAAGTCATGTGATGTCCTATCATAGCCCGCCAACAGTCTAGATCTTGAGTCCCCTTTTACATCTCGATCCGGATCTCACGATGACGCTTAACCATATATAGAAATATCAATCAGCTGACATACCTCGCGTACGCACGGACTGTTGGGCCAGCTCGGTTACGATTTTCCACCACTCCATGTTGGCAACCGTTGTTAGCCGTCGTTTCACAATGATTCTCACTTGCCTCTCGCTACTAGTGTCGTCTTCAATCCACAATTTTAACATGAGTGCGGGCAAGGGGATATAATAGATTCTGTACTGTATGTTCTCATGCCTTGCTACTTCTCTGATATCAACTAACCTATTTCTTGACAGTCGTTGTATACTACCTGTGCATCTAAATAGTAGCTTTTCCTTTCCCTTTGCGGTCGCACTTTCAGAACCACAAAAGAAGCGAAAGAAGGTTGGGTCCTCGTAGGGCTTTTTCCCGTAGAGTCACGTTCAATAGGGAAGTTACCAAGTCACAGAGGACTCCAAGTTTTTAGCTAATACCAATATTAATAACCACTATATGCAGTTTTCGTAGCTTGTCTATACCTCAAATTCATGTTCGGCACATTGGCAACTGTCGGTGGTTCATAAAAGCTGTCGGCAATACCCGCGGTGGTTCATAAAAGCTTGTCTTGTTCGCCCGTTGATCGGGAGATCCCAATCGAGATGTAACAGGGGACTACTAACTCGCCCGCCAATGACACCATTGGCAGCCATAATCTATTTTGGAAAGTCGATTGCCATCATGTTCCCAATGAATGACGAGTGCATGGGTCCGAAAGCTGAGATCCAGATGAGTGGCAAGAAAAAAAAATGTAGTGTACCAAAGGAGTAGGCTTGCAGCTGCAAAACTGGTTGTTGCAAACTAGCAGTGTGACCCTCTTACATCCGACTGGCAAAAGTTAGCTTGTAATAAAGTACATGAGCACTATTGATAGCGACATCGATGTGAATGTGGTCTAGATAAAAGGAGAT
>QDKV01004652.1_pt1 | contig 11873 bp, 14 predicted proteins | sample 1861101 | NCBI WGS metagenome assembly QDKV01 (sample SAMN04275158, study PRJNA302643) | Fungus metagenome, whole genome shotgun sequencing project. | isolation source: fruitbody | host: Mallocybe terrigena | place: Sweden | collected 2013 | reverse complement strand
AACGTGATCGTTTGTTGGGCGACTTCCCGGTCGTCTTGCCTGCAGAGCGTTTTTTGGGAACTTCAGCCGCCGAGACCTGTTGAATTAGAGGGTTGACAACGATATAGCGACAAGGAACCGGGGAAGACTTTTGCGCAGTAGGATCAGATAAATGATTGGCCAATAATTCACGATATTCCGGTGCTAAGATACCATGTGAGAAATATAGGTATGAAGGGTGACAAAGCACTTTGTCGTGTTCACCGTTACGACTTTATACAGCCAGTGATTGAAGCCAGAGGCCGCGAGAAGGAGGACCGAGGAGCGGCCTCAAGGCAACGAATGGGTCTTTCCGTTACGCAGTCACGTTCTGTCACTCGAACACACATGTGTCACGCGAATCCAGTCACTTCTGTTCTGGACGTCCACGAACTAGGTCAAGCGATGTGGAGCGTTCGGACTTGATTGACACGTACGTTTAGACCCTCAGCTTTAAAGCTACTCTAATATCTGCATAGGTCATACGCTGATTTAAATACTCAACTCTCCAATCCGAACCGCACCTACCCGCCTGACCTGGTTCTAGAATCCCTAAAGCTTCGCGAGGTACAGCTCAGTCACATTACAGATCCATTCAGGAGACCCTCCGATGCGTCGAAGAAGAAAATCGAGACGGGAAATGTAACCCTACTGGATGGCATCGCAATTCGCGTCGGCGATGTGGCTATTCTGGCATGCCAGATGTTTCAGACAGCGAAGAAGCAGCAGCCGAACTTGCGGAAGCCATTGGAAACTTCTACTTTCTTGATCGTTTGAACAGTATTCGCCTCCTTATTCCTCTTTTTCAAGCGAGGGAAGATGATACGGAACCTTTTTACAAAGTTGCTGTCGATTTCCTGCCACAGATTATTCCAGACGCTCCAACATTCGCTCAACTACCTATTGATGAATACCTGACAAAAACGAAGGCGATACCTCCCGATACTTTTCAGGAGCATCCGAAGGCCGCATCTGGGCGGGCAAGACTTCCCGGTTTTGAATCATTCGTGGAAATTTGGATCGCCCTTTACGGCCGCAGTGAGGGTCATTCGGTCGCAGGGATCTGCAATCAATTCTGGCGAGCCGATTGGCAACATGGCATCGCGAGACGAGCCATTTTTGATGTAGCCCGGTCTCGATTTCCCCTTTTACGGCTACTCCGGGTTATGACTGACTCAGGTTTTCTCGCCGCCGATCCGTGGCATATCGCGGACGCCAGTCAGGACCACGTTCTTTCTGAAGATCGGGATCTCTGCGGTAGCTTTGTTTATCAGTATTTCCTGAAATTGTCCTCTTACACACAGGTTGTACCGATTTCTGCCTGTACTGGTCCACATGCACTCTACGAGAGGCAAACAGAGCGTTTTGCAGATGGTGTAAATGTTGCGGAGTGGATGCAGCTCTCGACCAAATAAGCGTGAAGTCCATACCCCAGGAGCAATTAGAGTACTCACAAAGCCACCAGCTGTTGCGGCGACGTGCCAGTTGCATAGTATTCGGTTGAGACTAGAAATTTGGCACGGATGCAATTGTTGAACACTTCATGAGTTGTTTCAAATGTAAAACATAGAGGGACGGGGCTTTGTAAGCAAGCCAAAAGCCCATGCATTAGCCGTTACACCAAAAGGTCCCATAACAGATACCTCTTCTGTCACCCAGGGCTATATATGGTGTATAAGAATGGTAGGTAAGAAACATCCTTACAGGCTTTGTCAGATAATTGGGCGAGAAAGGAGGCCGCGGTGCGAGTATATACGTACTGTTCGCCTTGTGTGGGTTGCGCTCGGGGGCCAAAAACTAGATTTATCATGTTCGAGTTCGTGCCTCCATTGGCGATTGACACTATCCACCGGCATTCTCCCTTTGATAGGGTAACCTCTGGTGACATTTTATAAGTGAGGACAGCTCCAATTACAGCCATTTGCATCAGCATCTTCTGATTTACAGTACAGGCAGACGACCGGCGATTGGCCCGTCAAATATCGCTAATTTTGGATGAATGATCGGACGTGTGCTGTAATCTAAATATATCGTTATAGGCTGCACTTCGGCAAACTTAAATTTGAACCACAATGTCTTCTCCAGGCTGTTTCCATCCACTCTTCGTACACCTGGCCCACAGATATGACCAATTTGACTCCAAACTGGTAATACCACTTGATGACCTAGTCATCCACAGTCTTTTCGGCCAGCGAACACCGAAAACACTACGAAGAAAACATAGCATTCAAAATATCGGCCTGAATTTTCAAGAAGATATGGAATTGTTGAATTTAATATACACAGGCTTTGAGAAAGAGAAGCATCAGTTGGAGCCCAGTAATCCCACTCAATACATTTCTGTCGTGAAAAGCCTTGCGCTTGCGCTGCATCGTGGCAATTCACTTATAAAACGCCTCAACGCTGCGAGGGTGTTAGATTGGTGAGTGTACATATAATTTCTATACTGAAATCACATAAATAAAGAGCATGTAGGATGCTGTTGGCCTACTCCATGGTTATCCACCCGTCCTCAGCTGTGAAACTCAAGGTTACTAGAGTTGGTGCAGACCTCGGCTTTTCCATATTTGCAGCAAGGAACATCAAATATCATGAACCTATCTACGAGTTAACAGGCGCCATGCCTGGTGACTCTGAAGCCCAGCACTCTGAGTTATCAGCAATTACTCCTCACGAACACCACAGTCTTCCAGACCTAGACACCCGAATCCTTTTTGGTCCTGCACGCTTCGTCAACCATCTGTGCAAAGACTTCAATGTGGAAGTATGTATTGTCTTCTTTCGATCCTGTATTGTCTCATGGTTTTGTTAAATTTAAGCTTTGCTGTGAGAAGGACACAGTAGCATACTATGCTTATGCAGCTCGCGACATCCAAGAAGACGAAGAAATCACAATGGACTACGGACCAGACTATTTCGAGAAATGTCCCTGTTTAGTCTGCAAACCAAAACTGCCGGACACATCCGATCACACCTTGGGAAAGAGAGCGCGTAAAAGCAAAGAGGAAGTTGAACAGGAAAAACAGGAAAAGAAACGAGCAAAAAGACAGAGGCAAAGGGAGAAAAGAAAACAAACCTGCACCCTCCAGCCATGATTTCGGTACTTACTATGCAGAAACAATGTGGAATGCCTTATTAGTTATCTCGACGTGTTATATGCCTTGAAAATAATTTCTGCTGGTTCTATCTGAGCAGCAAACATTATTAAACACTTGAAACATAGTTCCCCAGCATGTACTAAATCAATCACTCCGAATTACCATAAAAAATTGTTTTAAAACAGCTCCATAATTTGCTAAATGTATGCTCCTGCAATGCGGGTCGCCAAGAAAAATTGCCACCGCACGATTTGTATGAACTCCGAAAGTCTGAACAATATTTTATTGATGCTTCCCTTTCTATTCTTTTTTCCTTTCTTAAAACAACCAGTACTCTGGTCGGACAAGAAAAGGATCAGAATGGAGGGAGGCTTGCGTTGCCACTTTCAACTCGCCCGCCAAATTTTTTTTGATGTACCCACGTCACAGTGGCTGTCCGCGAAGGCACTTTTGCACCTCGCGGACAGCCACAAATAAAATCATTTTCATGACATCGTCATTTCTGACTGGTGGATCATGAACAACGGATTGTGTGACTAATTTGGCCACTCTTTGGACAAAGCAAACGTGATATGCAAAGCCATCTATAATATTTCTTCTCTGTCTATGGAAGTTTGTGCTATATGCCGTCGGCGGCAATCCTCTTTTCAATGACATACGGATCTATACTGATCCACAGACCGGCTCCCATTGGGAACTTCCCGACACAAGACTTCCATCTGGGCGTCGCATCTGGTCTGATAGTTCTCTTCTACCACTCTCGATCGCCCGCCAAATTCTCATCACGTTGATGCCAAAGCAGGTATTCGAGTGCCAACAACTGAAAATTCAATCCCTGCTCCTCTACCGCCGCCACCACAGGTTACTGTAGACGGCTCCTGCCCCTGCCCCTGCCCCTGCTCCTGCTGCTCCAGGAGTGCCATCGCTCATGGAGATTTTTATGATGACTCAAATGACGATGCTTCAGCAAAAAATGTCTAACAATACTAATGCCGTTTCTGCACCGGCTACTCCTTTGCTATCTGTTCCGAAGGTATGACTATGTTTACCGTTTAAATAGAGCTGACAGGAGTGGTTTATTCCCAGCATGGATTAAGGTAGCAGTAGAACCACCTCCATTACTTGTGTACAAGGTTTGCATCGTAATGGATCTTTCGTAGCTTGACTGACTTTTTTACACAGCGGTGCCAAGGTATCAATAACTTGAGTGACATTTGGGAGACGAGTGAAGGTGAATGCGTCCTAATGATCGAGATCGTCCTTTCAAAGGTTAACGAGAAAATTGCTTTGACTCTTCTCAATCGTCTACTTCGCCTCATTCTCGATCACAACCTCGCGGATTACATCACGGCTAAGAACAACACTCCTTTAACTTACAAGGATATAGCTCATGTCAATGCTTTTGGTCTCATCCGCGGTATTCAATTTTCTGCTTTCATCTTCCAATACTACGGCCTTGTCCTTGATCTGCTTATTCTTGTTCTTCATCGAGCCAGCGAGATGGCTGGACCCCCTCAAATGCCTAACAACTTCCTGCAATATCGGGATGCCGCCACTGAAACTCGCCACCCTATCAGGCTCTACTCCCGTTATGCCGATCGTTTGCACATTCACTTCCGCTTCACTTCGGATGAGGCTCGCGATTTACAGCGGTTTCAGACAAATAAACACAAAGCAAGCCCTAAACTAGGGGTTTGCACTGAAATCAGCACAAAACACCCTAGAAATTTCTTAGAATACATGCATATTGAGCTGTTAGGTGTACCGCATCCCCTGGAACTCTAAAATACACTGGATGACTTCCCGTAGGAATCTGAAAAAATCTGGATGTTTCAGATGTCGCCTAAAATTTTTATTTTTGAGTCTGAAAAAAAATTCCAGATTTCCAAATCCCGTGGACCATCGATTCCCAGATAAATTCACGGTAAAGCCGGCAAGCGTCAATGCCCACAACCGCGTCACAACGCCTTCTTCAGAAAGCAGAGTAGATGTTATATTTTCGCTGCTGACACATTTATCATTGAAGCGAGTTGTTGTTGAGATCGATTCTAAGCTCGATACTCTGTTGACGAGCGCCTAAGTTCATGCTTCAAGTCTGTTATACGAACCCTGCTAGCGCTACAGTCTATGAACGCTATTTTTACTGTAAGTAATTACTTGAGTTGGTATCTTGTATGTAGTGGAAGAAGGACCTAATGTCAAAAGCCGAATTTTAACATGTTATCTGTCGTCTTCCCAGAGAAAAGACATTTGTAGTAATATCGACGGCAAACTGGAAGAAGCTTACTCATTATTTGTTCATATTGACAAGTGGATTAGTAAGATTCAAAGTGCGGACAGATCCGACGGTCCGGCAGACATCCGCAACAGTGGACATCAGTCCCTTCATATCACATCTCGTATACTTGCTCTTGGATCTCAGGAGTCCATTCCTATTCCCCTCTACGATGGCCCTACACCATACCGATACAATTCTCAGATTCCTTTCGACAACCGTACAAGCGGGGAGGTACTCGAGAATCATAACCTCAAATTGGATGCAACCGTGATGGATTTCCCTTGCGCAATCTCCAGAGATGGCTCACATTTCTTCTTTTAATAGAACGGCTCTGCAATCGCTGGTCTTTCTGCCGTACGTGAAGGACAGCACGTCTATGGAGGCCCTCCTGGAGAGGATAGTTCGGATGTTGAAGCTGAGGACAGGTCTTGCAAATCTGATGATACCACCCAATGCCAAACAGTTCAAATCCATCCACAACTCGTGAGCCGATATGACGATATCTCTTGATGGCCCTCCACCCTCTGTCGACCACTCGAAATTCTATTCCCGTGTTTACAATGCCACGAAACCTCAACAATACGCTAGTGGTCAAAATCTGTTCCGCTACAATGGTCTATGGCAAAAGTTACGAAGGCTGTCGCGCTAGGCGATTTGAGCAAACAGATTGAAGTCGATGCGTGTGGGGAGATATTGGATTTGACAACGGAATGGTAATCAGGTATAGTCATGATTGTATTATGGATAGCCGCCACGGGCTTACACCTCCATCCTGTACAGGTTGAGAGCTCTTGCAGCTGAAGGCCCGTTTGATGGATGTAGAGCCTGAGAAGGAGAGAGTCATATCGCGAGGGAATGGAATGGTGCCGGTCTGACTGAGCCAATCTCACGACGGTATACGCTCCTATAAGACAACGTTCTCCTCAGTCGTTCTTCTCCCATTTAGCCATTGCGCATAAAATGTGTTTAGTGATGACGAGTGATCCTTTTCCTGGGGAGAAAATGTGTTTAGTGATCCCACAACTTAGAATATAATTAATCATCTCGCACGGACCGGAAAAAGCAACCGATTCTACCACTAGTCCATCTTGACTTCTAACACGTAAGCTTGTTACCGACTTGATATAACGCTGATATTCTGAAGTTCGTTTATTCTCTACGTCTCCCTTCACTCCAACTATGCAACCGGAAAAGCAAAAACGGGGCTATGAGTCTGACTCGAGCATTGTCAGCCTCTTCGGACGAGAGAACAAAAGCTCAACTTCTGAAAACGATGGCCATGAGTCTGACGCGAGCATGGTCAGCCTCTTCGGACGCGAGAATACAAGCTCAACTTCTGAAAACGATGGCCATGAGTCTGACGTGAGCATGATCAGTCTCATCTTCGGTCACACGAATACGAGGTCAGAGTTCCAGCATGAACATCTGGATGGCCAGGAGTCTGACTCGAGCATGGCCAGCATCTTTGGATGTGTGGATACCAGTTCTGATTCCCAGCCCGGCAACCGGACTGTTCGTGGCGGTGGTTCAAGCATGGGAAGCCTTTTTGGATGCGGGGCTCGGAAAAATACAGGTAATTCAGATCATGCTGCAATAGGATTCTGCGATAGCGTTTCTCACAAAAGCTTCTATGATTCAGACCTCAATGAATACGAGGAGTATAACTCTGACGACGAAGAAGCAGGTTATCTTTCAGATTCCTCAGAGGACGACGTACTTTCCGGTGGCGTGGTTGCCAGCGAAAGTGAGACCTCTCCAAAAGAGTCCACTTCTCAACGTTCTCGGGTTAAAAACCCTGGAACTCGTGGACCAAGGTTACCAAACGTCACAGTTCCACCTCGATCCATAAACAACACAAGTACCGGCAGCTTTCATTTCGGAAGAGGACTCGTTTGTTTAGGTGGAGATCATCTCTCATCAGGAAGCATATGTGGCGTCTTAACTGTTTTCAATCTCATCTATGCACCATCTGTCGAGTGCATCGTCTGTCCTACCCATGGTGGTGGATGCATCATACCACCGAATCTCTTGCGCAAACACATTACTGATCACCATGTCTCCGAAATGGCGCAGTGCAGTGGCGTAAGTAAGACCATTCTGCCTGACAAAGAATGGCTGCGTATTATCGGCCACATCACTACCTGCTACGATCTCAATCCCCAACAATCATACAACGATTTAGTCAAAGCACTTCCATCCTCACTTTCTACACCAATACCAGTGTCAGGTGGCGACCCCAATAAATCACATGTTGGCTCCTTTTACGAATGTCCCCAGCCCGAATGCGAACACTACGCTATGGTCCCTGCCCGCGATCCTTCTAAAACGGCTAATATCTCACGTCACATAAAGACTTGTCACCCCGAGGTCTCCATGCAAAACATCTCTCACAAACTACCAATACTCATGCAAAAAATGCAAATCTACCCCGGAACAGCATTGAAGTCGGTCTTCTTTAAGTTGGCTGCCACGCAGGAAGGTTCAACCTCCGAAAGAACAGACGACCCTGCTTACTTGGCCCCCACTTTCAAGGGAATCGAATTTGAAACTGCTGAGGATCACGGTGTGTGTGAAGGCCCGTGGTTGGATCGATTGGGGTGGCCAAGCTACATGAATTCTCTAGGCAAGGGGACCTCAATTGATGCCTTGAAAGCTCTTGCTGTACTTCCCTCCGCCGCGCGTGTGGGCGAATTGAAAGGGAATGCACAGCAACAGTGGATTGAGCGAGGACTTGTTACACTGCGGAGAGAGTCGGTTGTGTATTTTCAATGTGCTGTCGAGTTGCTCAATGTATCCAAGCAAGTAAGAAAGGAGGTCATTAAAGAGTAAGCCCCAGGTGTCTGATATGATCTGTATAATTGAAATTCCACTGCAGCACAAAGCGAAATTTCGGGCTTATTGTGGCGAAGACGGTCAAGAAGTATAGTCATCCGATTGTTTCTTGTGTTGCGATGATGGTTCGCTTCTTGAACGCCGAGCTAAGTAAAGATGTACAACTGCTCCGTTCTCTCGGCAACTTCACATTGAAAGCGGCCGACAATCAGCTCCGTTGTGCAACTGATCTTCGATCTTGTTTTATCATGTCGAAGGGTGAACCGGACTCTATTCAATTGCAGCAGCTCATGCACGCTGCATTTGATGCGCTTTTGCGACCGTCTAATCACCTCTCAGGGGGGTTCATCGCATGTCCAACCAACCAAGCACTCTTGTTACGCTCTTTGGTCGATGAAGGCAAGTATACCACATCAAAAACGCTAAAATCCGAGTGCGCGGCACTTCAATGGACGTTTCAGGCAGTTCTTGTTCAAGTTGCCCGCCTTCGATATTTACACCTAGAACAGTATGTTCCACCAGACCCCACAGGTACCGCTCTTCTTGGCCCCCTTCATGAGAGTGGAAGGGCTTCTCATGCTACAGTTGGTGGGGAGAAAGATCACGTCTCTCCTTGCCCTGTTATTCCGTCGGTTACTGAAGGCACTACGGGGATGGACGAAGATTGCAGGGAAGACTCCGATGACGGTTATGGTGACGACACTGCTCCAGATGATATCGAGGGAGAACAGTATGAACAGAGTGTACAGGATATCTTCTCCATTTCTGATTCCGGTAAAAGATATCCAGTCAAATATCCAACATTTGGTGGCCTGATTCAATGACTTTTTAGATCCATCAAAGGTGCAGGAGGAAGGAGAGCAGCTGCATTTGGCCAAGCAGATAACCGAGTTCGTCACTCCGATTTGCTGTACCGTTAATCACTGAAATGCCAAATTTAGGTATATCTATGAGGAGAAGATGCGATGGTTGAACAACGACCGGCTGGCAATACACACTCCATGGAAGCAGATGAAGGATGTCATTTTTGCTATTACTCCATATGCTCGACACATATCTGGGACATCCTCTGTTACAGTCAGTCACGACGGTCAAACATTTACCATTTCAGACTCCATTTCGACGTCACTTGAAGTTCCATTAAATAGGTGGCAGGAGGTCTGCCGAGAGCTCTGTGACTCACTCTCGACTTATATCTCAAAGATGATCGACATCTCACAATGCGCCCAGGGATATCGCGAATTTGGTGTGAGCAAAATTTCTGATGACCTGTCCGATGTGGGGATTCATCTACAGCCGAAAAATATCGCAGAAACGGCCTACATCCGAGGCGCCATGGTCAAAAGTTTGACCACTTGCTCTGGCTCCACTCTCGATAAGTGGTTCTCCTATGAGACAGATATCCTCGAGCTCCTCGCGGTGATTTTTCATCTCGCTTCTGGACCGTGCTTCCGCAGCTTCCAATTCGGAAGTCTCAAGTACGATACACACTCCACCTATGGACGTCGTAACCTCTTTTTAATTACCAACCCCACACGGCGTCAGTTTATTCTAGTCAAACCAAAAGCAAAGCTAAAAGATGAACAATCAAAAACCCTCCTCTCCTTCCCTGAGTGTATTACAGATACATTAGGCTTCTATTTCTGTGTTTTGCGCCCTGTTGGAACGGAGCTCACTTCATCAGGCTCTGCTGTTCCTCAAAAATTGGCAATGGGGATCGATCTATACACTACATTTATATGGGGTCCAAGGTGTCAAAAGACATGGAAATCCAGACCTCCTCGTCCTTGGAATGGTCCTGAAATTGACGCAGCTTTGATGAAGCACACTTTCTCTGCTTTCAAATGTAGAATGACAGGTGGTATTGTACGTCAAGTCGTCCATGCCGTGTTTCGAGAAAAATTCCCTTCATTATTCAAAGGCTCACAGAACACAAATTCCTCAATCGTATCCTCGTTAGAGTCTGGGGAACTGAAGGTCTACATGTCCGGTCTTCCTTTCCCAGCGTTTGATGACATGAGCCAGGCCGAATGCACCTCCCGCTTTATTGTTTCCGAAATATGGCAGGCAGCATTGGGACTTGCAATGCTGAGTTTGCCGTTGAGGAAACTGGTTCCTCATTCTCATCTGTTTCCCGCAACAGAATTCTACACTACTGCTATCAATAAAGCACAACACTGCGCCTTGCAACCTGAGATTCGGGATTTCCAAAAATGCTTAATCCGACTGTACCAGGAAGACAATTCGATGGATGGAAGAGATGTGAGTTCGAACTTTGTATTTCCTGTCGCTGACAATTATAATGCATTCTCCAGATAAATGATGCAGCGGAACTACTTGATAACCCACTGACGCTTGATGTCACACATGCGGTATTATTTGGTACCACGAAGCCACGGCTGCATTCAACGCCGCCTATTGGCGGTCTTCACGCACATGATGTTGCACTCGCAGTCTTCTTGGTAAGATCTCTGGCTCTGTCTCCAATTATCAGTCCTCATAAGTTTAGCTTGAACATGTGAACGGCACTGAATCAAGTTTCGATCTCGAGGCCTCACAGATCAATGATATGCGACTTGTGAGTCATCAACAGAGAATGTGCGAAGTGAAAAGAACCTGGCCAGCGCAGTGGGTGAGATTTAGTGAGCAGGTGTATGTGCATGGAGAAAGAACATCCCGACGAACAGGAGATGTGACAAATATTTTACTTAATTCAATATTCAATAAGCTTACATAGCACTATCTCGCATCATCAGGAATGGTAATCACGGACAATATATTCGGTCTCCAAACACAACTCCTAACACTACTTGATTCGTAGGTTATGAGCCTCGACGAACCTTGGAAATGCAGCAGTAAGCGTTGCTAGATTCAACGAGGCCTCGAAAAACGTGATAGAGATGAAAAAACTGTAGTATCAATGCTGCGAACTTTTGTGAACTTAAACTCGAATATGTACACCACCTGCCACAGCAAACCTTGCAGCAAGCAAACTTCAAAAAATACCTGGGAGAAAGTAAAACCGCCTGCGTTACAGAGTCCAGACCCTGCAGCGTGCGGGACAGACCACGAAATCTGTGCCACCTTGGCAGTCTCCGCACTCGAGAGCCTTTAAAGACCTATCACAGCTACGCAAACCTGTTGCCTAGTACACAGTGAAGAAAATCAGAACTAACTGTAAGATCAGGGAAATAGTCCCTTGTCAAAACAAAATCAAGCCAAAGGCCAGACACTTCCCGAAATGTATTCTACTAGCCTTATCCTACATCTATTACTTCTCGGGTCGACTCTTGCCACCCTCGCCTGACCCTCAAACTTTCCTTCCGTTCCGACCTCTCGCGCTACCCTCGTCACTTCGTCCGCAAACACACTCAAACTCTCCGTCACCGTTTCCTCCAACTCTAGAATCTCTCCTCGCACATCAATGATCGAGCGCACGTGATTGGTCAAGTTCATGACCATCAGGTTATCGGTTAGAACCTTCCACATTCAAACATCACGGTCACGACTTACGACTTCACCCCTTTCCTGTCTTTCCGTTTCCTCTCTTATCGTCACTCCCACCTGCGCTCCCCATACTCGTCGTGCCACGACGCGTTCATCCCGTTCCTCCCATTTGGTCGATCTCTGCGTGCATTGATAGCACT
>QDKV01004653.1_pt1 | contig 11876 bp, 11 predicted proteins | sample 1861101 | NCBI WGS metagenome assembly QDKV01 (sample SAMN04275158, study PRJNA302643) | Fungus metagenome, whole genome shotgun sequencing project. | isolation source: fruitbody | host: Mallocybe terrigena | place: Sweden | collected 2013 | reverse complement strand
AAGGTTTTCTTTTAGCACTACCTGTCTGCTGTGTTTTAATTGGCAGTTTCTTTCGGAGCCCGTCGCCTCTATGGCGACCGGTTTTCCTCCGCTATCACTCTTGTTCACCGCGTGATCCGAATTCCCTTGCAAACATTGGTTCAATGAAATCATTGCCCAGCCAAAATGAATTTAAGGATGTGCCAAAATGTAACAATTGGGACAAACTTAAATTGTTTCCAAACTTCAAATTTTCATTTTGTTTTGGGAACAATAAAATATCTCTTTTCATACAATCCCAAAATTGGATTTACGTGCGTTTAAAAATAGTGACCCAGCACAGCCACGATATTCAAATGCCATGTCATCAAATTTAGGAATACTCTTCGCTACTTTGTTACAACCCTCTTCGCTACTTTGGTAAAACCCTCTTCGCTACTTCACTATAGCCCTGTTCGCTACTTCACTACAACAATCCTTGACAATTCAAATTCTTTTCTGGTCACTATGCCGGAATTGACTAGAACCCGTCTGCGTATAAGTAAGTCATTGACCTACATAGCTAAAACCATAACTCAGACCTCTCCTCTAGGAAAGAGAGTACTTATATCCTCAGACGAGGAAAAGGAGATTGAGATTAACCTTGCTGGGTCTGGTTGTGTCGGTATGTTTTGTTTATTTCCTTGTGAGAATTAGTCTAATATCAATATCAATGAAGAAACCGAGAAACCAAGGGAAAATAAAAGGAGGAAATCAGCGAAAGCTAGGGGTAAGCAGAAGGTTGATTACCCAGAATGGGAGGAGAGGTTAGCGAGGGAGGCTGAAAGCGTTGATAAGGGGATGGATGATGACGAGGCAATCCGAGTAGCTTTAAAAGAGGATCCAGGTCTCTTATGGCTTTGCAAACAATGTAAGCAAAACCTTTCCGTACAAATTCTGTTAGTACTTAATCAAGTTCCCTAGACGATGAAGGCTGGGAGAGCTATTTTCCGGGGGTGAATGAAATGCCAAAAAATTGGCCAGGTAAGGGGTCTGAAGGTGGCCTCCGGGTAGAGCACCTTGGTCCCAACTGTGAGTCGATACTTGCTAACGTTTTCTGAACTCTGCTAAATTCTGTTTTAGACTGGCAGTCGGATGAATACAAGGGACAAAGGGACAGGACGGGTTTTCTATGTGTTCAAGGTAATATTCAATAAAACAAAACAATTAAACAAAATAATTAAACTGGATTTTAGGAAATTTGCTGAATCCAGTTAGTAGTTCAACTAGTTCCCAGGCCACGCCACCCAGCGATTTTTCTATACCCACTCAACTACCTTCGGAGGTTGAACATGAGGTCGAGGCCATTCTGAGGATGAACGGCATCGTATCTTCCGTAGGTCGGGTTCAAGTCTCAGCCAGAGATATTAGCAAATTGAAACCTGGACAATGGTTGAACGACGAAATCATCAACTTTTACGTCAATTTGATTCAATTGCGGGCGGGGCGTGAGGGTCCTTTGAAAGTTTTCTGTTTTAACTCTTTCTTTTGGACAAAACTAGCTGGAGGAGATTACAAGAAAGGAAACCTGGGTAGGTGGACAAAGACAGTAAGTATAAGTCTTTCTTCATGAGAATCAGGTTGAACAATTTTCAGGTTGATATCTTTTCTCAAGATGTCCTCCTCATCCCTGTCCACCATGGCATTGACCATTGGACCGCAGCTGCAATCAATTTTTGCAAGAAGAGATTTGAGTCCTACGATAGCATGAAAAGGACTCAGGGTCATGTTTTCAAGGTTTGCTATGCAAATTGATTCCATTTTCAAACTCATCGGTCCTTCAAACTCTAGGGTATGCGGGCCTATGTAGACACAGAGCACAGAAATAAGAAGGGGAAACCCTTCGACTTCACAGATTGGGTGAATTGGGAACCTCAGGTGACGATCCTTCAATTTAAAACCGAGACCGCTAAATAACCAAAACGCTTGAAGGACACTCCTCGACAAGAGAATATTTATGACTGCGGCGTTTTCACATGTCAATTTCTGGAAACTATTTCGAGAGGGGAAGACCAATTCTTATTTTCTCAAAAAGACATTCCGTACTTAAGGAGAAAAATGATCTGGGAGATTGGGAATTCTCAGCTGTTCTAAAATTGGGGTGTGTCAGGGTTTGCGACGGCTGATGGACATGTACGAGGATTTCAGGTTTGAGCCCACAGCCTTATCAGCACCGTATCAGGTATGGTGATTGTATACTGTTTGTACAGATGATGATTCTCATCTCCTGGACTACCTGCACCTGGTAGGAGGCAAGGGCTCTACATTACATTATGTATACAAATAAATTTGTGTACATCAAACTATCCCTCCTAATCGCAATGATTTGACGAGGGCAGACACGTGTTTCTAGTTGTCAGCAGTTTAAGACCCTCTGTACCAACCCAGTACCCTGGGGTAAAACAATTATCGGGAACCGTCACATTTTATTTTATTCTATCTCCTCGACATCCGAATCACGAGAATTTACATATTTACCGACACCAATCCGAACTTTCGTCAGAAGGTTTGAAGATAGATGACAGTTCCTCTATTTAGCCATTTGGCATCATGGCTCTAAGTAATTAACTGGCTTATCAACCCAGAGATTCAAGGTTGCTCTCCACCTCACCCCCCCTTATAAAGTTGATTTTTGTGAATAATTTTGGTGGAATTAGGTAAATCTCCAACCTGGGTGAGCTTCTCTGCCAGCATAACCTCTTAACAGGATAACACCACTGCCAGAGCAACTTACTAAAAAACAAATACCAGGGTTCACTCAACGTCAGGGTGTCAAGGGTGACACCAATACGATAGGAAAAACCTCACAAGTGACATTTGTGTTTGATATATCACCAGGTCACCCACTTAATTAGTAGTAGTCGTAATTTAAAATTCATGACAGTAGCCAGACTCACACAAGGTATCCGATCAAATCCACCTCCACCTTTGTCAAAATTAAGTTCCTATAGCAGCATTCCTGCAGCTATTTCAAGGGCATGAAGGAAGGGGTGGTTTGAATGACAGGGAACCCCACTATGTGGTGCGCGCAAATCATCATTTCACCCGCCAGCAGTCAAGGAACCCCCTTTCGGGTGCGCGCTAAACTCCAGCTCGTGCAGACTTCCAGGACGCCAGTGTGGGTCAATAGGAAAAAGGTCAAAGGCGACGTAAACGAACATCAACCAAACATCAACCAAACAATCATGATTCGGATTAGCAAATCAAGGTTCATCAACCAAACAACACGTCAGCCAAACAACACGTCGCGTAGAATCGATATTTGGACCTAATTAAAGAATTACGAGCTATGGGAAAACGGCTTCAACAGAGACGAACGCCATTCGGCAAGATCCCTTTTCTATTGTTAGATTCAACTTACTGAATCCCAGCAGAGAGCTCAAAATCATCCAACGCCGACTTGTCGTCGACAGAAGGTGGCGACGTCGTCGTCGTCCACAACCCACCAAAGAGGCGACGAACAGGCAAAAAACGAGAAGTAGGTAAGTTAAAAGTTATTACTTCTATAGACAAATAGGGTTATGACCCGTTTCTACACCAGATTATGCAGAACCTCCAGAATTCCCCAGCCAAACCCCAGAGGAGAAGGAAGAGGATCGTAGGTTTATTGAACGATCCGGTAACGTTCTACGCTTTGATTACCTATTTGCTGTGAAACAAGGTAAGATCTTCTAGCTCCTATCTTCTTACCTTGTTTCATCAATGCCGGTTGTCTTGAAGCTGCAATAAATTGGCATGAGCACTTTCCAGCATACGACGGAACCGATACTGATTGGCCTGGGCCTGTAGATATGGGATTAGCTAGGGAATTATTGCTACCCAAAGGTATGATATCTAACGTGTCGATTTGAAACCTAACTGACATTCCAATCAGAACCAGGAGACACATTGCCTGGGAGGAATAAATGGAATGAGTTAGAATAAATATGTAAATCTTAATTCATTCACTGTACAATGGTGGCTGTTTATTAAGCAGAGGGCTTCACGGAATGGTTTGTGACCTCTACACCAGACAGCGGAATCGACTAATTCGACGGAATCGACAATGTCCGGCGGAATCAACCAATTCGACCATATTCGACAGATTCGACCATATTCGACCAATTAGACGGAATCGACCAATTCGACCGTTCCCGGGGCGCGCGATGGGTTAGGTGAGGGCTATTCAAAAGAAGTCAAATGGACAAGGTGTATTGTTCAACACAAACACTGAAAATAATTCTTTGATATTCAATTTCACTCAATTTTGTGAAATGAATTTGTGTGGAACCATGCATTAACACTGACAGAATAGGAATTTTGACATGTGTAAACTGATTGGCATGTACGATTCAGAATAAACGGATGTGAACTAAAGGTCTTCCTTGCTTGACATGCACCTCGTCTTTGAATTTCATGGAAATATTCCTAACCGGACAAACCGGCCCGTTAATCGTGAGGTCGCGGAAACCTGGACCCCGGGCCATAGAATATTTAGCGTTCGTGTTTCCCATGTACACGTTGGGATAGGGCGATTCAAAGAAGTATCACAGAGCAAAAGTGGGCAAAGCAACTCACTCACTTGGGAAACATTTTCTATGTGAGGTGCGGGTGTTGCTGGTTGACGCGTCGATTCCAGCTCTAGATGTAGATGTGTCTCCCAATAGTCAAGATTCACTCGAGTACAGAGGTCACAGAGTATTCGGATGTTTATTCCCAACTTAGACATAAGGATACACGGGCCGGTTATCCGTGTGTGATACGCCATCGATCCTGCTGTATCAGAAATCTTCATCAAATCCTAATCAACGCTCAAAAGCACTGAAAACATGTCCACATCATCTAGGTATTTGTTATCAGGTGTTGACTGAGTGCCTACCTGATCCTCATCAGCAGTTCTTCTACACCGGCGAAGAGGTGTGTTGCCTCCTTCTTGTGATCCGGTTATCTAACCAAGAACTATAGTTCTATAATAATGAGATCTGCTCTGATGTCGACCTTCCCATGGTTCACAGACTTCTTGACTAATAAGGATGGAGAACTAGAAAAACAGGAAATCTACAAGGTGGATGGATAAAGTTTTATCTGGAGACTACAGCCATTGATCGGTCAATGAGACAAATCAGTCAATGAGACAAACACATTTTTTGGGCTCAAATCCTAGTGAAATGCCTCGGACTTTTTTTAATTCTCTTCGTTAATTGCTTGAACATTTGAATCCCAACCTGCTAAGCAAATATATTTTTTGATCTGCTGTTATTGAGTGATCAAGCCTGTATTGAGACAAAATGCAATATATATCTCAAAGATCTCATTATCAAATCCTGCAAAAACATGGGTTTCTTTTGCTCAATGCCTCAAATATGTTGTACTCTTTATTTTAAGATTGTTTTTTACCTGCTACAATCCGGTTCCAGTTGTGAATTGAGGAAAAATATGGAGGAGACCTTGATATGGCTGAAAATGATTGATCGCGATCAGTCACATCACACCTGCCACTTTCGGAAAGATTTGAGGGACACAGAAAATGGTCAACCATGTGAGGTCCAATGCGCTAAAAACCCAAATTATAAGAGAAAAAGGAGCTCAGAAGCCCAAGGTATCAGATTTTGTCGATGAGAGTGAAGAAGAGGGCGACATGGATGACATGGACAATGAGGAAAACGAGGACGGCGATGGGAGTGATAGTGACAGCATTCCAAATCGGGTGATCACTCCATGATGTGACTCTGTCTCATTGACTGATTTTGGCCTGATATCAACTTTTGAAACTGATTACACCTTGGAGGTCATTCAACACTTAATTCCTAACATTTTAAATAGACAAAAGTATTCTACTAATGTTTTTACACCTTTCTACCTACTTAGAACCTTTGTTCCTAGGTATATCATAGAATCCGAGCCCAATCTTTATTTGGTTGTCTCATTGACCGATCAATGACTGTATCTATTGATTTGCCCTTTGAAGATTTTGTTCCAGAACTTGACCAAATTTGAGGTTTCTGTTGAAACCACAAAGGGACATGATGCAGACGACACGAAGACAGCTTTGGGGTTAGTGGAAGGTCAGGGTGATATGCCCAAGATAATATTGAACAGGCCAACGAGCAAGCGGGTCGTCGAACTTCTCAGCCTGTACAGGCTGGTTGACATTCTACACGCCCTTCGTGGCCATGGGGCACTTGCTGGGAGCAACCCACGCTATTCCAGACTCCCACTTGCAACGCCAAAGGAGGAGAGGGTGAGTTACTAATCTATACATATCTTATCTCGATCTATATACACCTTAAACAGGACTGGCCCATGAATCGATGGATTGATGCCTTGAGGAACGCTCGTTCTTCCATGAAGAGACTTCAGGCGATGTCATCGGATCCTGACCCTCTGAAACCTTTGCAAGCTCGGCTTCTTGGTGACCTTCACCATATTTCGGGCCAGTATGACGGGACGAAAATTTTGTTCAACGTTCAAATGGCTGCAATAGGGGTATATTTCATGCTACAGGGTTGCCGAGCGTCCGGTGACCTGGTACGTACTTCAGAAATTGCTATTAAATCTTGTAACGAGACATTATGTTAGGCCCTGCCTGGTTTTCCGTCAGATATTGCGCAGGTTGCCAATGTGTGAGTTTTTGTTCTGTGTGCTATTTCTCAAGCTGAGGTCTTTGTGACTAGTTCTGACCTCCCGACCACTGGATTGGTAGCCCACTCTATTTCTGTAAGTCCTTGTTTATCCAGTGGACTGTCACCTCACACCACGGCACAGGCAAGCGATCCATTCGATGCCAGTACCCCTTCATTCATCGGGTCCTCAGCTACCCCTATCAATGATAGAACCACCAACCCAATCGAGACTCTCATCCAGGTGCAGCTGGCGGCGGTGCTGCCTCGTATTGTCGAACCCTACCTCCGTCTTAGATGCGATGATCTTTCAACCGTCATTCAATCCCGCATTTCCTCGGTGCTTTTGGACTCATCAGATTGTAGCCACGATGCCGATGATGAGGAAGGACCGGGCCTGAGCACTGGCAGGAAGCAGCGGAAAAGACCTGCGGCCAGAGCAAGAAGGCTGAAGAGGTCTGGGAATGACAGATACGCGGGCGATGATGGGAATGGGGGCGGGGACGAAAGTGACAGCGGCGACAGCGGTGACGACGGTTCCAATAGCGGCGGGGCTGGAAGTACCAGAACACCCGTTGTTCTAAATGTTAGTAAAGCGTTTTTATTCCCGTGTTACTGATCTTCACCTGTTGTATTCTTAGCAAGCTCTTCGGGCGTTCCTTCAAGGTCGAGGCCTCATGGTGAAGGAGGAAGCTGGCATTCCGGTTACGCCATTGCCACCATGCGCTCTCCAGGAGATGGTAAAGCCCTTTTCAGAAGGAAGAGGACGTGGTCCGAGCCTCGAGAATCTGCAGTTCAATTGGAGAAAATGCTTGGGGATTTGTAAATGGAATCGGCAGGCGACATCCCTACTCGCGGAGGACTATCTCCAAATGTTCCAGTCCGGTCAGATCAAGTGCCGTGGTCGTGCTTTGCCTTACGATCCCGAAATCAATATCAAACTCGTCAAAGACACGATACGGCTGAGACTAAAGCGAACACAGATGCACTGGAGGAACGAGAACATTATCACCCACGATGTCAACAATGACGATACCTTAAATCCCCCGGCCACACGAGAGGAGCGAGGGGTTCGTACGACAGATGCAACTAGGCGTCGGAATCGTGCAATACAGGTAACGGCTTCTCCATCTTTCTTCCTGTCACTAATCCGTCTACCATTAGCTACTCAAAAATAGGAAAAAAAACGTCACAGGCTATCTTGATGGCGACCTCAAGGATCAGCTGCTCGAAATGCTAGCGCGGCTTTCGACGAAGGGGATGAACGGCTCATTGACCGACTCTGAGGCAGTAGAAAGAGTACTCCGCCCTTGTAGGCAGCGCTGGCTTGCGCCTGAAATATTTCCGATCCTTGAGGCATTGGATGAGCTAGGAAAGCGGGCTAAAGCTCGACGTCTCAAAACGCGGAGGGGGAATCGGCCCTTGCCCCAAACGGCCTCGCACAGGGTTCTTATAGTGGATGGCACACCTGTCACATCTTTGCCACGGAACTGGTACCACCCAGACTGGTATACGAGTCTCGACAGCTTCGAGAAAATAGACCTCCAGGCTACAGATGTGGAGGTCCTCCCTGATATGGTAAGTCTAGACATTGTCAGGCCGCTATCTAACCTTACATCCAAATAGGGAAAATCCATGAAGCGATTGAAGCGTTAATGCGTTAACTGCTGCTTCGTTTGCCTACGCATTAGCATCATAGTTTGTGATGAGGTGGTCCTTCGACAGGCACTGCAGGCTCAATGGTAGTTTATCAATATACCATACTCTCATGTAGTACTATACTCGTGAATCAATTGGTTAATCTGGTTACTTCACAGAGTCGATTGATATCTTAAGGGACAGACTTCAAATGTCAACTCAATTTCAACAGCTCCAATGTCGTTAAGATGCTCTACGTAAACTAAACTTTCTTTCCCTTTCCACCTTTTGTTCTTGTTGCCTTCCGTTTCCCTGCCTCAATCTCTTCCACCTCATCTACCATGTCGTTCTGTTGCTTCTTCTCATTCTGGACTCTATTTCTCAAATATGCTTGCATGAAATCCGCAATTACCCAGTGGTTCTCATAGTGTCGTAGATATGAATAAAGTTCCAAGGCCTGGTCAAAACAATCAGGTTGACAAATATGACTTAAATGTAGATATTTAGCGGTACCTGCTTGTAGAATGCGTCGAGGTCCTCACACTTTTGTTGACCGAAACAAACAACAGGTAGGCATTCATCAGCGAGTTTATGTAGATCGAGCTATAGACAAAGGTTAGAACATATCAAAAACAACGAAGAGTGACACACTTGGACTTTCTTGTAAATCTCTACCAGCCAACCAAGAGCGGTTTGGAGCCAATAACCACCCCACCCCATACCGCCAGCCTCGCCAGCAGGCTTTTTGTAGACAATGTCCGGCTTGTTCATCTCCAGAGATGTGAAGTAGTCGGGAGCGCTAAGGGCAGCTGATCTGGACAGAAGAGGTGAAGGAGATTTGGCCTCGCCTGCATCGGAATCTGTTGAAAAGATAGTATAAAGCGAGTGAAGTGGGCAAGAGGGTCTTTCGAATGGGAATTCCATGTGAAGGGAAAGAGGCCTAGTGAAGGGATGAAAACGACGACAATATCGGTTTGTGAGTGGGGGCATGATTGCTAATAAGAGGGAGGACATACCTCACTCTTCTGTTAACTCCCGTCAGTAATTGTCCATCCCGATTGAGAGCTGTGCAAGAGTGTAAGTGAAAGCGGCGGCTGAACAATAGAGTGGAAGGAGTTAGCCGAACTCAGCCAACGGTTGAAACATTGAACGGTTACTGAACTGTTCTGGTGTGGCCGTCTGAGCCGCCTCCCGCTTCAACCGATACCACCACGATCAGTGGTCTTGAGTCTGCCTTACGCTCCTATGAGTTCATGACTAACTGACCAAACAAAAAGACCCCCTGACTTATTGTCAACCTGTTTCCATCTCGTGTTTATTAGGCCTTTGAATGTGCGTAACTCCCCACCCCCTCTCTTTACCATTAAAAATGCCTCGATCTCAGAAATCGACATTGAAAAAGCATCGATCGGACTTGCCTGTTATCCTATCAGGTCTCAGCCGCCTTGCGAACGATCTTCAAGCTTACGCACGATCTCCACGCATCAGTACGGTTGAAGGAATACCTGGTCCTCAGATAATTCAAGCCGCTTCTGCTTCTTCAACACCTCCACTGCAAACGGGTTTGTGCTTCCCAACGCGAGAACAGGTATGTATCAGCCATTTATTCACGCGTCTATTTTGAAAAGGATAACTCCAGCAACCCCAAAGAACACAGACTGACTATGAAAGCCTACCTGCCACAAAAAAACGTCGCTTGACCTCTGAAGATGCCAATCCACGGGGTTACCTTGCCCCCTCGCCTTTCCAAATTTCACAGCATGTGAGCGCTATTTCGTTGAAGTGAATTTAAAATTTTAAAATTGGGTTCCAAAATTTGTTTGTATATGCCTAGGATTTTGGAATAACTGAATTGGACCCACAGCCGGTACGTCCCATTGCTTGGTTATGGATATAGTACTAATTAGCCATAGCCAAAAACTTTGCTTTACCCACGGAAGACCTTCCTCATGGATTTACCCAATGAGCTCTTGTACCAAATACAAGACTACGTCGATGGCATCAAAGATCTGAAGGCCGCCACTTTAGTTTGCCGATTGTTTCAGAACATCTTCCTCCCTGCCTACCTTGCCAAATGCGGGTTTCATCCAAGAGGGGCAATTGTCAACATTAACGACTCTCAAGGTTTTGTGGCCTTTCAATCCTATTATCGTTGTACGAAATTGCTATCGCTGACGCCACTCATAGTCACTTTCTCCCGGGACGTGAACACAGATATAGAAGCCTTGCGTCTGGCTTCCGGATTGGCCTGCCTTCCAGGAGGGACTTTCCGCTCCATATCCCTTGGGTTTTCGCGCTATAAGCCCATCAGTCCCGGGCCACTTGCCAAGCTATTGGCTATTTTGCCACGAACTCAGTGTTTATCTCTGACGATCGCCAGCTGCTTTGTGGCCGAGCAGCTGCTACATTTCCCTGTGCTTCCCTGCCCCTCCGCGACTTGGGAACTGACTACCTTAGCCTTGGATGGAGATCTCAGTCATCCACATTTCAAGACTATGCTCTCCGGTGTATTACAATCTCTTGAAAGACTGGAGCTTATGCCCCTGACGAATCTTCGCTCCCCAAACCAGTCATGGGAGCACCTCTTGGACGACGTTCACTTCCCCAGACTGTCTACTCTTCATGTTCGTGAAGATATTTCTCTCCACTTCCTGCTCAGCTTTCTTGCCCGCCATCCCAGAATTTCTGTGGTTCGTATCACCGGTACATCTCTAAAAGTTCCTTCGGACCCTGCGGGAAGATTCGACCTCCATTCCCTCTCGGCTATCTCAGGACCGCCGTCATACGCCCTTGCGATTCTACGCAGCGCTTTGAATGCTGTACCTTTAACAAGGCTTACTCTCCAAGCCCATCACCTTCCTAATTCCTCCATTTTTCATGAGGTCCTTCAATGCCTCACCAGATGTCACACTCTGGAGACCCTCGAAATTTCCATGCCTTTTGGAGGGATGGGTTTTCTCGTCGGCGATGATCTCGTTCCGCCGGAAATCGCCTTTCTCAATATCAAGACATTTAGGATTATCCTTGACGGTGTATGTTCAGATGTTGAAGATGGGGATATAATAGTGAGTATCAGTATATTACGGTTGACATACCAGACTCAAATGTCTGCCAGATTGCATTGAAGTTGTGGCAAAAATGCATTTACACCATTGAACGTATCGAAGTTGAGGACGCATCATATTTAACTGATCGCAAACCCCTCTACCATGCCTTATGTGAAGATTTTCCAGCGCTGGGGGTATCTGTTTATTACGGTAGCGATCTGTTGGAGAACAAGCATGCCATTGAGTGTGGAGGATTTGGCTGGCACACAATATGATACATATTTGATATAGTTGCGGCTGCGCCGTCTTGTGTAATTATATGAAGAGGAAATCTATTATTTTGCGATTTACTCTCTTCTGAACGACAGATTTCGGAAAATGGATAGGTAGTTGATGAATTATGGACCAGTACGTCAGCCTGCGCAGATTTTGTCTTGCATGATTTAACAACCACCTTTCGCTACGCCAGAAAGGATGACGACGTGTTCTCCTTTTTTTCTTGGGGGTGTAGGTGCCAGATGCAAAACTTCTACCCTCCGTTCGACTGGCAAACCGGAACGATGATCAGTCCTTG
>QDKV01004654.1_pt1 | contig 11881 bp, 7 predicted proteins | sample 1861101 | NCBI WGS metagenome assembly QDKV01 (sample SAMN04275158, study PRJNA302643) | Fungus metagenome, whole genome shotgun sequencing project. | isolation source: fruitbody | host: Mallocybe terrigena | place: Sweden | collected 2013 | reverse complement strand
TTTCGTCTGGGCGAATATGAGGATATCGTCCATATAGATGATGACCTTATTTCTTGAGGCCAGTCCGTCGAAGATCTTGTCCATCATGGACTGAAACGTAGCCGGCGAGTTGCACATTCCGAAGAACATGACTGTTGGCTCGAACAGTCCAAACTTTGTCTTAAGGTGGCTTTCCATTCGTTGCCTTCTCTGATTCTGATGTTATTGTATTCCCACCTTACGTCGAATTTAGTGAAATATTTAGCTCCTTTTAATTTGTCCAGGAACTCCTGTATCAGTGGGAGTGGGTACGCATTCTTCACTGTCTGATCGTTCAGGTAGTGGTAATCTTGGCATGGCTGCTTCTTTCCGTCTTTCTTGTCTACGAAGAAGAAAGGTGATGCTTGTGGGGATTCCGATGGTTGTACGACTCATATGTAACCTTTCTTCAGGTTTTCCTCTATGAATTCTTTCGTCAACTTGTCCTCTTCTTGAGTGAGCAGATATATCTTGCTCGATCTTGGAGCATACGTAGGCTTGGTCTCAATCTTGTGGTCCCAAGGCTTTCTTTCTGGGAATCGAGCGGCTGCTTCTTCAGAGAATACTTTGAAGTACTCATGATACTCCTTAGGCACTGCTTCCTTCAGTGGTTTCTTTTCCTTCTTCACATCATATTTGATCTTGAATTCCGTCGCATGATGTATTGCGTTTATGTATCGTCAGACATGTTGTCGTTGTTTCTTGTCCATGACAGGTTCTCCTCGTAGAACTTCTCATTCCACATCCTTCTTCTTTCCTAGGAGAGCGATCATACGTTTAGAAAACGTCGACTCCCTCCATTGGATCCTTCCAGTTGCCCAGTCCACGTCAGGGTTGGCATCTCTCAGCCATGGGCACCCTAAAATTACTTTCTGACGCCCAAGTCCAGTGACAAATAGGCATATTCTTTGCGTTCATCCATTCACAGAAAGCGGGAGGGTAGTTGTAAATTTGATCGTACCCTTTTTGTTTTCGGTCCCATCTACGTTGTAGGCAACTATCGGTTTAGGAAGTTTTGTGAGGGGTAGGTTATTTTATGAGCGTAATTGAAATCCACGAAGTTGCCCCCTGCTCCTGAGTCAAGGAGGGCTTCGAGCTCAACGGTTTCGTTCCTTTGACAGTGAAAATCAATAATGCAATTTGAATAGTCATGGTTAGATTCTCAAACTTGCCTACAAGTACACGATATATGTCCATTACGGGAGAGACTGACATTGAGACAGTTCTCCCATTTAAAAACCCCCCTCCTTCTCTGCAATCTTCGTTAGTTGTTCGTGTTCCCCTTCGTTCAAGTGCTCTTTGAGGAGTGCACGGATGTGCGTGTGCATTTCCTTGGGGTTCATCTTCTGTCTGTATCCTTGCCCATTCAACTTCATTGGGCAGGTTTGTGCCATATGGCCTATCTTCTTGCAATTGAAGCAGGCACCTCTCTTTAACAGTTCCTGTTTGTCGGAAGTTGAGAGTGCGTCCACGTCCATAGCATTTGGGTCTCTCTTAGGGCTGGAGAAGTTAAAACTCCTCTTCTGCAATGGTGCTGCTGGTTGCCTTTTACCAAGAAGCACTAACGTTCGCCTATAGTTGTTGTCGAGCATGATCGCCTTCGACATCCATATTTATAGCGTATCTGGGATGGTTTCCACAGATAGTATCTTTGTGCATAAGCTCGTGTTGATGCTCCATTGATATAGATCAATTAGAACCGTCTGGGAGGCCACAACAATGCCAGCTTGGTCTAGGAGCAAGCGGAATTCAATGTTGTGGTCTTCAGCGGTCTTCTTTTCTTGGTGGAGCTCATGGAGCTTCTGCATCGCGTTCTGGATCTGCTCTACTTCCTTGAATGATTCCCTGAGTTTCGCTTCGAAGACGGCATAGGTCTCAAAGTTGATATCCCCCGTGGCGTTCGTGATTGAGTTAACGTACTGTTCTTTCCATGATGCTGCATCGCCTCCTCTGAGTAGAGCGAGAGTGAATCCACACTGACATTCCTTGCTGTTGTACTGTTCCTTGTTGATTGTCAAATAGATCTTGCAATCTTGAAGGAACTTTCTGAGCTTGGTACGGTTGCCAGAGAATGGCTCGGGCATGTGAATGCGAATCTCTTTGTCGTTGATGGTGGAAGTCATAGAGATGTTTGTGAATGTGATATTCGTCGAAGATGTAGGTGCGGGTGGGGTCATAAGTATGTTGGTGTTGGGTTTTGGGAATTGGACAGTAGGGTTCGGGAATTTGATCAGTTTCTGTGTAGGAGCGATCTTGTTTTAAGAGTCGCTCTTTTCATGTATGTCAGCTGATCGGGACACAGTCCACGATACGTCGAGAGTCTTTGTAGGTAGAACAGGGGTCGGTGGAATAGGAAGACTGGGTCCAACTTCAAGAGTTTCGTTAAAGTCGTAGCCTAGTTCTCTGAGATTGTTCTTTGACCATTTGAGTTTTCCTTCTAACTTCTTTACGTCACTAACGAGTGCTTTGTGTACATCTGGGCTGGTTCTGGGGTTTGTCTGTAATAAAGCTTTTCAGGTATTCTCAAGTGTTCGAGAAACCTTTCTGCAGAAATCTACGTTCTTGTCAATAGACTTGATGATAGAATCCGCGAGTTGCTTTCCTTTCGGAGTAGCTATCTTGTTTCGTCCGTGACAGCGCTATGGGTAGCAATCCGTCGTCGAGGGTCTAGGCGCTGTGCGAAGCGACCTTTCGTTCGAGGTGTCTGGGGGCCCGACGACATAGAAGTTGTTAGATATCTAGAAGGTGAGCTTTATCTTTTGTTACAGTCCAAAGGACTACTCAGCGTGTGACCGAGCGTCGAGACCGAGTCTTAATACCCAAGACTCAAGCTGTGCCTTTACATGTCAACCAAGGTCCTACCAAGGACTAGGTCAATGCCAGTGACTAACTTAGAGTCAAACGAAGTAGAGCGTAAAGCAAGTACAAGGGTAAGAAATGATAAAATAAAGCTAAGGAACTTAAGGTCCAACGAGTCCCTACTTATAGAAGTCCAGGCAAGTACCCTAAGGGTTGCGAGAAGGTAAGCTAACTATAGCTACCAATAGCAAAAGTCCATGGGAATGATGCCATGTCATCGTATATACAATCGTACGAGTTTCACGAGAACAATGAAAAGTGAGTCACTATAATGGAACGAGATCCGAGTCACGAGTTCAGAGTAAAAGAAAAGAGAAATAAAATGGGCAGTTCTTAACAGAACAAATGAAAAAGGCTTTGCAAGGTGAATATGCTGTGCTGGCATCAGACAGAAGGAAAGACAAGTAGAAACTCAATAAATAGCATGAATATTTCTGTTAGTTACCCATAAACTTCATTAATCTTATCCTTGTCACATTGCATAAGTAAGATGGTGCATCAATGTGCAGAGCCATGATTGACAAAGCTGAAAGATGTTATACTGTGATAACAATGGTGGAAATCAGTGAGGAAGGAAGGATCACATATTAAAATGATCTTGGTTATTTGGTCAACTGTGCTGCACTTATCAAGTAAGATAAATCTGCCATATTTAGAACAAAGAATGGAATTAACTGGATCCTGTAAGGGGACTTCTGGTATTCCTCCCTTGCTCAAAACACAAGACAGAGGGTTTTTATGCCTGCCACACAATATAAACAGATAAAATACAAGTGTGTCAAAACTGTCCCAGTAATGAATCATTGTCCCAGTGTTTGGACATTTTTCAAGAATAGCTCAACAAAAATTCTAAAGTTATGTTGAAAATTTTTATATCTGGTTTTATATTTAAAAAGCTTTTGAAAAACCTAAATTTATATGATATAAATAAAAACAGATAGAGTTATGATTTAAACAAAATGGTTCATTACTGGGACAGTTTTTTGACTCACTCTTATTTTATCAGTTTACATTGTGTGGCAGGCATGAAAATTCTCCATCTCGTGTTTCGAGTGAGAAAGGAATCTGTGGTTGGTGGGATTGTCCTCTGTCACTTGAAATAGGAGTGGGAGGGTTGGTGTTGGCATACAAACCCTTTGTCTCATGTTGAGGAGAAGTGATAACTATGAGTGAGAAAATGGGAGTAGAAGGGTTGGTGTTGGCATACAAACCCATTGTCTCATGTTTCGAGTGAGGAAAGGGTCCATGTTGAGTGTGATTGCCCTCTGTCACTTGAAATGTGAGTGGGAGGGATTAGTATATGTTTAAATAAAACAAAAAAATACTATGTTAGAAAGATGGGACAAAGGCCCATCCCCCAGTCTCTGTCATTGTTGTCATTCTTGCTGTCCCCCTGTTGTTGTGAGCTTGTAGCATTGCACTGAACGTGTTGGTAGTGATGGTGATAGTGGGAAATTAAGTTTGTTATTTATTCTTCTATTTTTCTTGGTAAAATTCCACCCCAAAAGGTGGTTTTTTACATCACAACCTCATTCATTGCTTTTTCACATTACTCTCTTAGAGATGAACTTTTCCCACCCTTTTGGTTCCACAGTCTCTTGAATGGAATGGCCACATTATATTAACAAGGACATAGTTGCGATGTTGAGCGCAGGGAAAAGGCACAGTGACTATGGTTTATCATCAGAGATCATTGTCTTCAGGAACACATCACAAAATGGGTCTGTCTTCAAACTGGACCTTTTAGTTACAATTATCAAAACCTGTCAATTTCACTGGTCTACAGTTTCAAACTCAGATCTGCCCAAATACTTGACTGCAAAATACTAAGGTAAGCCATTGTCATATGTGTGATGTCTTTTGCTGATTGTATATCTGCAACATAGACTCTCAGTAAACAATTCATTGGAAAACCACATTGTAACAATAACTGACTTCATCAATTCATACAGGCTGGAAAAAAATAAAGATAAAAAAAGCGATCTCTTTTGGGGCTTCTCTGTGTATCTCTCAATAGTGTCCTGGCTGAAGACATATTGACAATTCAGAAATTGGATGTCAAAAGGTTTTATTCACTCCCTAATAATGTATCCATTACACCTGCTCATATCACCTTCTCATAATCCAAATCTGAATTGTTTGAACAAAGCTTTACATTCCAAGATCATTGGCAAGGATGGAATGCTGTCAATCATCTCATGGATCTTCTCACTTCCATCAAATTTCATTCTCCACATTTAAACCAATCTAAACAACACTCTATGCATTGGTTATGTTCAAAAATTGGAAAAATGTTTTGATGATCACCAGCAGACAGAGGAAAAGACAAAGAAAAGCACAAAGCCAATGCAGAGCACCGAGGTGTGAGATATTCAGCTCCACATCTGAAAATACGGTCAAATTCTTTGGACATTGTGAATGTTTGATGATCATCTTCACACATTGCAGGGTACTTTAATATTGGTATACCCTGGTCAATTGTTTGCTTATACAAAGTACTTTGAGCGTCTGAGACTTGAGGGCAAGCAGTCTGACCTGGATGGCATGGTTGCTAGGCAATATAAAAGGGATAGTAATTTGGATGGAGGGTGAGGGTACCAAAGAGGATGTAGAGGAAGAACAAATATGAATGTGAATCTCCACTTTGCAATGTTGAATGTCAACTGAGTCGTCTGGTTCAAAAACTGGACTTGTAGAATAATCAGTATATTCCAAGCCCTTTACATGGTAACAATGACTGCAGTGCAAAGTTCTGAAACCTTTTTCACCATTTTTCATTTGTCTTGAATGTTTTTGGTTTCATTTTAAAGAAAAACCCATCTAAGATTGAGATTAGATTGTAATGGGTTGTAAATTCCTGTAGGAATCAGTGGAGGACTGAAAAGTACTGCAATAAGAAAACTTCAAAGTGTATCACATCCAGTGTGTCTGGATCCAATGTTATTAAGATAAACAGATTTGTTTTTTTGTCATATTCACATTTTATGACAAAGCAGTGAGCTTAAGACATTGCTTCAGAAAAAGTATTGACTCCAGTCTCTGATAGGGACAGGGGTAAAATCAGAAAGACGAATCTTGAATATTTATGAATGTTCATAATCTCTGATCATATTACTTCTGATGTCAATCTCAAGGCTCACTTCTATGACAGGAAAATCAGATGAAGTGGTTGAGAGCATGTTGCAGGTTCACAGATAGGGCCACTGTAAGAGTGTAAGATCCCAGGAACCAAGTGGATAATCAAGCTGGGGAATGTAAGTTCCCAGCTTACTGCTAATATACATGTGGATAACGATCACTACTAAATCAGTAGATCACTACCTAATCCAAACAATAAGCATAGCATTGGGCACACGACCAAGAAAGGGAATGTGCGGTGAGGAGGTGGGTACAGCAACAAAGAGGTGTGGTACGAGTGTGGTACAAGATAGTAAAAGTGTAGAAAAAATGAATAAACATACTGGTTACCACTAGAGATAGGAGAGTCTGAAGGACATCCCTTTACAGCCACATTGCAAAGGCATCATCAGTTGATTCTATTTTCAAAGAATAAAGACATGTTGCAGGCTCACAAAAAGTCCATGGAGACTTTTGTGGAGTCCGAGCTATTTTTGACCATTTACTCGGAGTGCACTAGGATCTTGTCCAAGAAAATTGATGTTGCTCAGACTAGGACAGATTTTCAGCCGAGTGCAGACACTCGGATGGCTGTGGCAAATTTGTCATCTGCTGCAAAATTTTGCACCTCACGAGAATTGAACCAACGACTTCTTAGATTTTCTTCCTCAGCAATCAAAACCCCTACACCATCCAAAATCCATTTGATAACTTTTTTCGGTGACTTGGCAGAAGGACTTCCTGCACGTTTTTTACCTGTGTCCACCGGTGACATGGGTCTTACAACAATTTCTGCTAACAATTCTCCCCGGCAGCAACGAGAGGATGGCAAACGATGGCGGAAACTCTGAAGGCGACGGTGACATCAGTCACAGTGAGTGACGCCGCCAATGTGCGAAATCTATTTACATAACGGTAACATAGCAAGCTAGTGGTTGCCAGTTGGACTTAGCCCAAATTTCTTGTTCATAAACATTTTTGCTTAAACTACAGACCTTCTACAGTTGATTACAAACAAAAGCGCATCAAATGGTCTAGTGGTGCATGAGTTGTGGCATCTCAAGACTCAACCAAATCACGGTGGGTCACATGATCGGCTTCATATTATGAATTTATTCCAGTACGTACCACGAAAACGGCACCACACTTGAGGCTCCGTATTAAATACCATACTAAATCTTCATCAATACATGTAATGCAGGGGAAATTATTTATTTGTAGCAGGATACGCAGGAATGGATTGTAATATAATGGGGCAGATCAGTACCGCTCTGTCACGCCTTTGAAAAAGGGAGTACCAGTTACCCCATTAAGCTGTTGATGTAAGATGATCACAGGCGAAAGCTTGTTTTCAAAATCAGATCCGATTTGGATTGTTTTGTGCCACGCTTGGCGACCTTGTTCTCTTGCCATATAATGTAGGCTGTGAGCCCCATCCTTAACGTTACTTGCATATCCTGAGGCTTGAACGCGGCTAGCTCATTTCCATGCCTCGAGTCCCATGCTTTTGCAACTTTGCTCAGTGTGGCGGGGCCATGATTGATTCGCAGACGTTTGACCGACATAAACGGCACGACCTGTCCAAGCGCGTCCGGGATTCCTTTTCTGTTGCTACCGACGTCTGCAAAGATCAAGACGATGTGATAACTACATACTTCGCGTCTGTTTCTCTATCTTCTGGCCATTCAACCAACCCATCAGCGACTCGGAGTTCCACAGCCATCAACACATGCTTTAGCATGTCAGGCAAATCTACAGAGCAAAAACGGGTTGAAGAATCCCTCTACCAGCTACGCGATATCAAAACTTCGCTTAATGACCTCATAAGCTCCGTCGACACGAATTTAAGCAGAATGGGACATCCTAGAGCTGCCAATGATGTATTTCCATTGCTTTCTTCAACATCAACAGCACGTAGAATCCAAGCCCAGCTTACTGGCATAGCGTCTCGTGCCGCACCTGTTCGAGAAACCAAATCGTCGCTTCTGGTGCAATTGGGAGAAGTAGTGACAAGACTCGACTCCGAACGGCGTTCATGGCGTAGGCGTGCAGAGGGCCTTCCAGTTCCGACAGATTTTTTGTCAGAAACAACCTTCAATACCGGTAAGCCATAGTTTTGGACTTCGAATTCGTCTTTGACCTCTGTCCTTCAGAGCAACATAACGCACCCATCCTGCAGAATGCGGATCCGATAATTCAAGTTGCAGTCTTCACCATGGTCGTGCTGCAGGTGATACTTCATAGCAGCCGGCAGAGCTGCCACTTCGTCTTGTCAATGCTCCAATACATGGTCCAACTTTGCCTTCTTCGGAATGGCAGGAATCTTAACGTTTACGACCAGAAGCTTCTGGCGGATTTTCCCAAAGACCCAGACTCGGCAACTAAGCAGTTCAAACTTGAAACCAAAGAAGTCATATATGCGGTTTGTCCAAAGCATCAATGCCAGTCTCTCCACCGTGCCGTGTATCAGGGTTCCCCTATTCCACAATATCCGATGTTCTGTACGAACAAACCCTTCGACAGCAGTAGCGAGTGTGGTACTCGTATAACACGTCCCCGGAGATTCGGCAGTGCCGACGCTGAGGTTCCTATCAAGCGATTCATTGCCTTCAGCTTCAGGGACTACGTTGCGGAGCTCGCGTCTCGATCTGGCTTCGAGGACAGAATGGATGCAGCATGGAAGGGGAGTCAGGGCTGCAACAAATCGCCGGTGGAGATGCATGATGTTTTCGATGGAGAGTTCCTACGTGATTTTAAGGGTCGAGACGGCCGTCGGTTTGGTTTACATCCGCAGGAAGGTCGCTACGTTTTCAGCCTTTCGACCGACTTCTTTAACCCCTTCACAAACAAGCAAGCTGGCAAGAGCATTTCCTTCGGCGTCATATCCATTGTCTGCTTGAACCTTCCAGTATTGATGCGGTACAGGCCCGAGAACATGTTTCTTGCAGGAGTAATCCCAGGTCCAAAAGAACCACACCTTACTCTACATCAGTATCTCTCTCCGATTGTGGATGAATTTCTTGAGCTTTGGGACCCTGGTATCCGACTCTCACGTACTTGCAAATTCCCTGGGGGTCGGCTCATTCTCTGCGCCCTTATTCTTGTCATCTGTGACCTTCTTGCCGCTAGGAAGACAATTGGCTATGCCGCCTGTACGCATGAGCACTTTTGCAATGTGTGCGACTGCACCCGAAGTGTCCAGGGATATGGGCGCATGGATTGCAATGCTTGGGGTCGGAGAAGTAATAAAGAATGGCGTAAATCTGCAGCTGAGTTTCAAGCCTGCAGAGGCGAGGATGAGAAGGCTACCAAATTCAACGAAACCGGTGTCCGGAACTACTTCGTCTCCCTTACTTTGACATCGCCCGCTGCGTTGTTGTTGACCCAATGCACAACCTTTTTCTGGGCCTTATAAAGGAACATTTCAACGGCATTCTTGGCCTTAACCCTTCCAAGTCCTCAAAGGAGAATCGCGCAATCATCATCAATCTGGGCATCCCTTCACTGGCAACACTGAATCAAAACGACGTCAAAGGTGTAGAGAAGCTCCGATGCTGGCTTGAGAAGCCAGCAGCTACCTTCTCTGATCGTGTTTTGGCACTCAAGAAACTTCAACGTGTGAATTTGCCGGCGCTTGCATTCATGTGCCAGGAGCTTCACTGTAACATCCCACTTCTACCACTCCCTACTGAGCCCCGGAGGAATCGGCACACTAAGGCAGAGCTTGCCGAGGCTCTGCTGAGCTGGCGCTTTCAGCAGCCTGAAATGCAAACTGCTGGGTCTAACACGTCAACCGAACTCGGCCATGTTTTGCAGCCAAAGGAGATTGAAGAAATAAGGTCGGATATCGACCAGCTACTCACGCCAACCTGGATGACCTCCGTCCCATCTAATATCAGCCACAGCTCACATGGAAAGCTCAAAGCCGACCAGTGGCGTGCATTAGGAACGACACACCTCCTTATTTCCCTAATTCGCCTATGGGGTTTCAACAGCGATAATTCAGCTCGCTCTGCTCGGTGCCTTGAAATTCTTGATGTCACAATATCCTTAATATCCGCGGTCATCATTACCACCTCCCGAACCGTTACACCTGCAAGCGCTTCCGCATATCAGAAACATATGGTTGACTATATCAACGGAATCAAACGACTTTTCCCTAGCTATCAACTCCATCCAAACCATCACATGTCACTCCACATTTCCGAATTCCTCCTCCTTTTTGGCCCAGTTCATTCATGGTGGACTTTTGCCTTTGAGCGGCTAATTGGCAACCTCCAAAGAATGCCAAGTAATGGGAAAGTTGGTAAGCCTTGGATCTCAAACTGTGATTCTATGATTTCTTATCTAAAGAGTACTGTAGGTGAGATGAAAGAAACCATTGCACGCGCTTACATTCGATCAGCAAACCTTCGCGCGCTTCTGCTTAAATCAGGTTGTCCAGAAGCGATTCAGCATTGCAAGCTCTTCGTTGATCGCCTTTTGAATCCTCAACTTCGAGACTCGCTTGTTACCGACATCCATGCAATCTCGGCACCTGAAGAAGCAGAGGCTGATTTTTTCGAAGGCTTTGATGGGCAAGCTCATCCCGTTCCTGCCGAAATCCGTGCTGCTCTACACTCTGCAAACCTGTGCGCTCCATCACGCGTTGCTCTTCAAACCTACATCACCATCAACAGCTTGAAGTTTGCCACTGCTTCGAAGCATCTGGGAAACTCGTATATTATGATATCGGGTGAAAGCGGGCATCATCAGCCTTGTCAGCTCTTTTACATTCTTGAATTTGGTACTCCTAAATCAACATACCTCGCTATCCGATGATTCAAGCCTGCAAACGTCCCTTCTGATCCCTTCTCAAAATATCCTGTACTCTGTGCTAAGCTATGGGACTCCACCCTTGCTGATGTTGAGATAATTGCACCTTCTAAAGTGCTGTCCCACTTTGCCTGTCTCTCCATATGGCATGGAGGGCACTCCTCCAATGCCGTCTTATCACTTTCACGTGTAAGTCAATTTATTCAACGCTGCACCCATTACTTATTTTACTTTAGACGTATATCCCTGACCATGACCCAGCGACAAACGCGGTGGATGAGCTGGCAACTTATTTTGAGCGATTTGGACTCAACTGACCTTATTGGTAAATTGGCTGTTGGGAGTTGGCCAAGTCAAATGCGTGCGATGGGGGTCTCGTCAGCGCCTCGCACAGCGTGCGCTGCATTTATTCATTTACCAAATTTGTCATTTGTTGATTGATTTTGGATGTATTTGAATCTATTTTTGAATTTATTTATTTTTAAATCTGTCAAATGGAATTTCAGACTTTTTTGTTTAGAATCATCTGAAATAAAACACTCTCTTACGGTGTGTATCAGGGTTAAAATCTTTTTATAAAGCTTTCATTTGGTAATTAATTCACAAATTGTCCGCGTGATTCCTTTTGGCCCAATTCAATTGAGGATATAAGTTCTTATTTGGATAATGACTTCGTATGTGCAATATATGCTAAATTCAGCGAACTCATTTTGCTGTGCCAAAGCTTTCCAAAATTTTTAATTTGTTAGAAGAGCTTTTTGGTCCAGAATTTATGCTTTTCTCGGAAATTAAGAGGACTCTTAATATTTTATTTGTCTCCAATTTAGTATAGATCCAAATCCAATTTCTAAAGTTTATGTACCAGAATTAGGATTTAAGAACGCTCCTTAATAGTTGGGTCACAGCAGTGCAATGCCATTACTTATTACTCATCTTACACTCATATGAATCATACAACAAGAGCGCAGCGTAGATAAATTAATACTGCCTTCCGTAATAACCACCAGGTCTGCCACGGGTAATGTCGTGATAGTATACTGGCTTGCCTTCGATGGGATACCCATTGATAAGA
>QDKV01004655.1_pt1 | contig 11883 bp, 13 predicted proteins | sample 1861101 | NCBI WGS metagenome assembly QDKV01 (sample SAMN04275158, study PRJNA302643) | Fungus metagenome, whole genome shotgun sequencing project. | isolation source: fruitbody | host: Mallocybe terrigena | place: Sweden | collected 2013 | reverse complement strand
GTCGTAAAATTTGGGTACTCTAACCACAGGAGATGACAATGTCGAAGGTGAGGGACCTTGTCGAGGAGGCGTACTAGGAGGATCTCCAGCCATGGTTATTTGTGTTCCTTTGTGTGATTTGTGCCTCCAACAGACCGGCATAACTCCGATTCAATTCTCATTTTCTTTTTACCAACGAGGCGGCGCCGCTCGGAATAACAGGTAGCTACTTATCCTCCACCTTCTCAACTGATAAATAACTTCGTACAGTGCTCGTTGTCAATCAATTCGAGTCAACACCGCCTGTGGGTGATCCCAATAAGCTATACTGCCCCTGACTTATCTGCCGCCAATTCGGTTTGCCACACAGCAGGGGAAACGGTCGCGATCCTGCTATTATCAACGTACCCATTCCTCCCTCGCAGCGTAGACTCGGTAAGTAATTCAGTGTTTCTCATCATTGTCAACAGACAATCACATCGATTTTCAGCGCAACGTCTTCCTCGCCCCTCCACCTGTGGCGATTTACCTTTGCTGGGGAGGTCTGGTAAATTGGTCAGTAAAATCCAGTATTCCTTGTTGTTGCGCACACATGCTCATGTCGATCTCCAGCTCCTGTGTTTAACTTGACACTCTGTGCACTTACTGGTGCCACGTCATCTGATTCGAGTCCAGACCAATCGCGCCAGGCGGAATTTGGGAAGCAACAGGTAGGTCCATCATCAACTTTTGCAGGCATGTACTGACATCTACTTATCTCTAGCACAGCATCTATTCCTTGCCACATTCTCAGCCAGGTCATCTATGCGGTCATCGGCTTCGGAGGCACACGCCATGAGGGATTTGACCGTAAGTACGAGGCTTCTGTCATCGTTGTGACCACACCCACTCATGATTCTCCTCACCAGAGCCGTCATAGACCATCCGCTTTTACTAGGGAGTCCAAGCCGCAAGGGACAACGGTAACCTACGACATTTATTGCGATCAACCATAATGACCTCGATATCCAGCGCCCACGACCAATGCTCTTACCTACCTGCGTGCTACTCATGCACGCCGTGAATGATTTGAGAAACAATGGGTAAGTAGTTATGTGATCGTCGTTTTCATCCATGAACTTACCCCGATCTCCAGTGCAACGTCCGTCCCATTATGTATGTCATGCAGGTTTCATTGATAGACTCGAAGGATTCCAGTCTGGACAAGGAGACACTTCCCCTAGTAACTCTCGGCTTACTACTATAAACTAGCAGTTGACCCGTGCGTCGTACGGGCTGGAGTTTTCTGTATATAAAACTTTTGTGCACCCCCGGATTCCTTCCTGGCAATTCATGTTGTATTCATAGCGCTAGCAGCGCCGCAGCAGCAGCACAGATGGTTAACAGCCTGGGTCTCCTCTACGCCATCTCGGAGACATAGAGATGACATACAAACGTGCACTGGTTAGTTTCCATTGGGATCACATATCCACACTCACCACCTTCAACAAACTGGTTCCGGCAGTGCCTCCTCGTCTTGCCCATCTTCCTAACACTATGGGTTACCGAGTCAGGTACCCAACCCGGAAAAAAATAGAAGTAGGAATTGCTGAAGAAAATGGAGAAATCCAACACGGATGAATTGAAATGATTGGACGAGATTAGCGGATGCAGAAAGACAGAAGGCGAATCCGAAATTTCAGACGTGCTTAAGGCAAGAGCGAACTATTTAACTAAGATTGGGGACAAGGTCAGCTCTATTCTATTTTCTGTTAAACCCGTGTTTATCGTTGGACTGCAGGACCGAGCCCTCGAAGCCCAGAAACTCGCGCTCGAGAAAACGCCCGACCTTGGTTCCAGGATTGACATCGTTCTCACCTTGGTATGAATTGGTCTGTTTTTCGGTGATACGGAAATTGTGACAACAAACATCTCTAAAGATGAAAAGTGTGTTTATCCTCCTTATCATTGAATTGTGTTCAATTTTGCCTCAGGCTCATAGACGAACGCAGTGACTAGGACAGCAACTGCCTTAAACTATACAATGGCTTGTACTTTGTATCCATCCGACAGTTCAAGCAAGGAGGCGAGCTTCTTCTCGATGCGCTATCCACCTTCACCGCAACTGAGCTTATATCATACAACAATTTTGTGGTGCTAACCGTCATTGTCAACTCACTGACTTTGACCCGGTCGATCTTAAAAAGCGCGTGAGTTCTCCGTTTACGACTCCTCACTTACTACAATTACTTACAGCAACTCCACAGCTGATCAATTTACCAGAGGTGATCCAAGCCCTGCCGGAACTCCCTATGAAGAATTAACTGGGTCAGGATCCAGGAATCCAATCTTGGTGCTGCAGTATGTCCCACCGTCGCATCGCCCCTTAGCAAGAGTCATGCATCAACGATGGCGACAATGGCTTGATTGTGAGTATGGCTTCCACAAATCTATCAGTTCCATATATGAAGAATACCATCTTACTGAGCAGGAGAGTGAAAGAAAATGACGAAAGCTATGTGCAAAACAATATGACAATAAATGGGAGAGTAGTACATAAGAATATATGCAAGTAAAAGCGAATTGACAAGAGAGTGCGAAATTTTTGTAGAAATGCAAACAAATGTATTTTAAGTGCAGGCAAGATAAATCAGAGGAAGCGATGCCAAAGAGAACGGGAATTTTTGGCTAAGAACTTTTTGAAAATACATTTGAGGTGAGCGGAAATGATGGTAGCAGAGTTGTGGGACTTGGTCCTTATGTTTGGGTGGATTCTGATATTGGAGTCGCAGTGGCTTAGGGGTACGACTAGAATGAAAGGCGGGCGATAGGAACGAATATCGTAAACGTAGGAGCATGAGTCGAAGCATACAACTTTTAAGTACGCATTGTCCTTGTCTTTGTGGATGCAGTGGTCCACGATATAGCGGTACTCGCGGCAGTTCCAATTCTGGACTGATATAACCACTCCGTGCGTGAGAATTGGTAATCCGATAAGTGATCTGTGAGGATCAATGGTTAGCCGATAGGCAGCTCCTTTATACGCATGTTCGTCAATCCAAGGCAATAAGGGACCATCACGAAACAGTTCTTCGTGTCGTAAGTATCGATCAATGTAACACGGTCGGCTATACCAAGTGCGCATCCACTCCTCATGACAAGTGAATCCGAGAGGCCAATGGTCTGCGTATTGAGGCGAATGGTTGATAGGGATTCCATGAGCTCGATTTTTGATAAATGGGAGGATAAGCGATGGTTCTGTAGGATCATATTCGAATTCATCATCTAATTCTCGGCCATCGATACGGTGGTTTGAGTTGTAGACGATGAAGTTGAAATGGCCGAGGTCCATTTCGTCCAACAGCGAGTCGGGAGTTGTGGCGCGTGACGTGTATAATGTGTGTGTTGAGGACGACAGCCCATCTGAGCTGTAGGAAATAGTAGAAATGTTGGAGGGTAGGGTAGACATTAGGGGAAGGATTGGTAAGTGGTCCTGGAAGAAAAAACGAATGTGGGGCCAATGTTTGAATATTAGGCTCGCGTCGGAGCAGGTTGATTTCCAAGTGTCAATTTCCAAGAATTTACAAATGTGTAGGTTGTGGGAAAATTATGATCCCTAACTTCTTTAACGTTGGGTTACTCGTTTTAAAGTTTATACTACAGGTTGACTACAGGATTTTTACCCACAACACCTTGACAACCTTCGAGTTGTACTCCATCTACACATCAAGTCCTCAGACCCCCTCTTGTATCCGCATCCATGTCCACCGTGGCCAGCAGAATCATGCGAAAATGTTCTCGCTATCGACCTAGTTGAAAACGAGAACTCTGACAACCCTATCCAACCCCAGACAATGTCCAGGGATACCCCAAGCAGGTACTCCGCAAAGACCTTTACAGTGACTCGGTCCGTGCGGAACGAGAGATGCTCAAAGGCTCCCAGGGACCGCTGCCGCCGCAAAGGGAGAGAGGTGCAGGTGCTGAGGGAAGTTTCTGCTCAGGTGCAAGTTCGAGAGCTGTGTCTCCTAGTGCTTGTTCTTCAAGAATTTCAAGAATATTGTTGAATGGAAACGGAGACGTCGAAGGAGAAAGGGAGAGGGGAAATGCTATCTCTGAAGGATCGGCAATGTTGGCAGCACAAAGGATATTGGCACTGTCCACGGAGAGTTTAGATATGATGAGGAATGTGATGGGTCGTCAAAGACAGCTTGGACCGTGCCGATGCCACCGTTTCTTATTTAAAATTCGACATGAAATTCAGGCCTTTCATATAAAACGAATCGGTATGGTTTGACCATCCATCCTCCAATCATGTGAAATCATCCTTCCGAATAGAATAATCGACATTGCCTCGCATGACGAAAATCCGGATCTGTTCTTCAGCCTCAAGGTACCCCCATTTTTTTACTTTGGTTTTTCCCCTAGATTTATGCTAACTTTGTTAACTTACAATAGGGTGGCTTCAATAATTTCGTATGTCACGCTTTTGCCTTTTGTTATCACCTGATGAAAATTGGAACGCAAGGAATTGTCACCAGATTCACATCGAAAGTCTTCCAACAGGATGTGATATGGGGAGGGACTGTCCGTCGGTAAGTAATCTCAAACTTCTTACTCATCCCCCCTTGACTCGACTCTATGCAGCATTCAAGATGTAGCGTTCGAGAAATTTACACCCACTCTTCTTGATAAAATTGCGAACGAAATGCTTGTATGTCTGAGAATTCCTTCTCGCCGTTCATGAAAACTTACTACTCCTCAAAGTTTTGTGGAGGCCACACCATTCTGGTCACTTCTTTGACTACATCGCCGAAATCCTCCTCCCTGATTGCTACTCACATGGATCACCTTCCACTTGACCACCAAATCGCGACATAGCTCACATGCTATTGGATGTCGCTTTTGCATGGTACGAGGAGAGTCATGACGAGGCTGTATACGATGTGCTAAGGAAGTCTATGGCCAAGCTACGTGACGATGCAGAAGGTGAAGGTCAGGTTTTAGAAAACGCGTCTTTGTATCCAAACTTGCCAATCCCCAATACCCCAATGGCAAGGATGTACAGGGAAAATTTGGGCAAGTTGAGGCTGTGGAGGGATAAATACGACCCAAAGAGGGTCATTGATCTTACTGGCGGCTGGAAGTTCTGATCGTGTATTTGCTATTACGCTCACACCCGTGTAAAAAAGATCAAACTTGTGATAATAAAACATGAATCTATTTGCCATTGGTTTATACGAAAAACTACTGGGATGAAGCATCATGTGGGTGTGCAATCAACTTGGTCCCGCTCACAGAACCTTTATACAATCATCTGGAATGCCACTCAAACCTCCAGGTAGTACTTCAACCCTATTGGGCTACAGAAATTGGAGATTAGTCCTATGCTATCCTCGCGAAAGGAACGCCAACCTCAATATCACCACTTTCCATCAAACCCAAGATGTATTGCTTTCCGAAGTCCCTGTTCTGGGGAATGTGGACACTGCCGTATATGTTTTTCCGTCTTGGACTCTGCCGGATCCCCCTTGCACCGAGGCCAGGTATCCACTTGGCGACAACGCGACTCAACAACGCTCAGCGATCTATCCAAAATATGGCTTGCACCAAGAGACTACAAGTAGTCGGAATGAGGAAGTGATGAAGTGGTGATGATTAGCGAAAACCCAGAAACACGAGCTAGCTGGATGGCTGAGAAAAAGCGTGAGTGTAAAACGGTAATACAACAGAGCCGAAATAGCGTACCGCATTGGCCGATGGATGAAGACCCGACGACGACGAGGAAGGGCTGCCTAGCAAATCTATCATGGCCTTCCCGGGTCCACGGTGGCGTAAGGCCCATACCAAGCCTTCCATCCCGACCGATACATCCCAATTGCAGCCGTGCCTCCGGCTATACCCATAGTACCAAAGGGATATTCTCGGGTACCAAAATGTCGAAGGTTAGTGATGGCACTACATAAGTTTAGCTGGAAACAGCGAGGCTGGCCGAGATGAGCGCATATTGTTGAAAAGACGTTGTCCTGTCGTCCAAAAAATCGCATTGGTAGAAACTTTGGGATAATACATCAATCTTTTTCTCCGTGCATTATGTAGCAAATCTAAACTCACCTGCCTTGAAATTGGATACTTCAGCTCCTACGGCTTCAACAACGCCAGCGGCATCGCAGCCAAGAACTGAAGGAATGACCCCGTTCGCAGAGAATCAACCAAGAGAAAAATAACTATTGATTGGATTCAGTGCAGCTACATAAAGTTCCAAATGAATGTTGATCACTTAATCCTGAGAATGTATGCACATACCACTTAAAATCTTCAAGAGCAATTCCCCGCTACCAGGACTCAGAACCTGGCGGTCGACAATTTGCAAAGAATTGTGCTGAAAAACGATCGCCCGTTGACTGTTGGGTACTATTTTGTTATGCGATGGGTGATGAAAGCAGAAACAGTTCCGTATCTGTTCCACATACAACCTTTCATAGGATAGGAAAGTAAGAATCATCACGCAAGATAAGTTACCAAACAAGTCAAGCACTGGCAGCACATTATGCGATATGTTTATCTTGGTAAATAACGTGATGTTCCCGTCCACGATAATAGAGTCCAACGGACTCCAACCATTCCTCCGATAATAGTGGCTAGAAGGCGCGACTGAAAGGCAAAACCCAGTATAGTGCTAAGAACCCCAAATACTTAATCAGAAAGTCTGGGTTCAAGTTCGAAATGCCTTTCCTGCACAGAACAAGGCATGCATTTGCATCACCTCCCAGCTCTACGACTGTAGAGGTACGTGTTTTCTCTACTTCAATTTTTCCAGGGATTTGACCATTTTTTGAAAATTTCAGCCCTGGATACGATGTCTGCTACCACGCTTCTCACCTATCTCCACATCCTCCGGATTTGCAAAATAATGACCGATGGATATGGATGGCAGCCTTGAACGCCTTGTCTGTATCCTGCGTGATTTATCCTCCACCCCCAGAGAATCCCGCCATTTTCTATGGCCTCATGCCTCCCAGCCCAAGGCCGGCCAAACTCCCTAGCTTTGAACCCCCCCACACTCGACAGACATGCCGCCTACCGATTTTTTTTGGCGTTCCAGTGCATCATCTACATCGGCGTTAGGGGTAGTGAAGCCGCGTGTCCAGCTTGAACACTCGATGTCGTAGGGTGCATCCTTGAAGCTTGGTTAGGGCGGTCCGAGTGCGGGTGCCATTACTTAGTTGCACGCAGAACACCCACGACAAAGACAAGAGGGCGATGGTGCCGTTTTTGAAATCATGGTCGATCTTAATGCCCAACAACCATTTGCATGGTCCTAGGTCAGTCATTCGGTATTTGCTGTTCACACTCTGCTTAAACTCATCCACTAGGCTCTGCGAAGTTCCGGTTGTCAAGCAAACATCCATGTGTGATGCTACTGCCACCATTCACTCATCTGCTCATTTCTTTATGAAGACTACATGGTCTGCTTCGGTGTGTTTAAATCCCAATTCCTCCAATGCTTTCTTCAATGACTCATACCAGTTCCTAGTGCCCTGCTTGAGTCCATATAAAGCTTTGTGCAGTCGAAAGACATATTTCCTCGGATTATCTGAGGAAAAATCTGGCGGCTGTTCAAGGTAGATCACTTCGTCGTTCAAAAGGACTGAATTCAAATACGCAGAGTTGAAATCGAAGGAGTCGGCAGGCCAGCCATTTCGGTTGGCCATTGCAAGGAGGATTTAGAAGGATTCAAGTCGGGCAACAGGCGTGTACGTCTCATAGTAGTTGACGCCGTGTATCTGGGTGAAGTCGCATGCCATAAGTCAAGCTTTACATTTCCCGATCTCACCGGTCGCATTTTTCTTGATTCGGAGAACCCATTTTGACGAAACGACATTGGCATCTTTAGGGCGTTCAACAATCGACCAAGTTTTGTTTCCCTTCAGGCTGTGAAGCTCGGCTTGGATGGCTTCCTTCTATTTCCGATCGTCTTTTTGCCTCCTCTTCGAATACGCGACGTGTTTATATACAGAGTAAACGACTCAATGTAGAAATTAACTAGAAGACTGATCTAATATATATGGCAGGCTAGATGCCTAAATAAGTAGCCGTAACGAACACTAATAAATACGGTGAAATAGCCCGAACGGGCGATGGTTTGATTATTTCAATTGTTATGCCTGAGGCCTGAGTTGGTACTTAATACAACACAAGTAGATGAGTTACGAAGAGGAAAGTGACAGAACACGGGCCGGGTTGGACAATTGACGAGCAGCTTTGTTTGTTTGTTTGTTTACTTGTTTGTCCAGTTAGATGAGACCAATCGAAAAACAATTTAAGTATTGGCAATCATAGTGCAAGAACCATATACACAGACTGATACAGAAAGTAGCAACCCGGGCCAGCCAAGATAGAGGAAAAAAAAAAAAGAAAAACCTGTCATTCGTGATTTCTCAAGTTGTTTCTCCCTTTCCCTCTTTGAGCCGTTTGAGTTCCTCCTCGAGTCCTTCAACCTGCTCGAGTCCATCAGTAATTAATTCCTCAACAAAGAAAGCAACTTACAGACTCCGAGGTCTCTTGCTTGAGTTGTTCACGAAGACGAGGTATGTCCGGCCGGCGCCCGGAAGTCAAGTCCAATCCACACCATCTTCCGGCGGAGGCAGCCATATCCATTTCTGAACGGTAGATTGCCGCGAGTACGAGGATAATTGTAGCGGCGAAATAGTAGCAATTATCCGAGAAAAGGAGGTATTTGGATGCCGACTTGTGGACTATGTCGGCCAGTTTGGCGACCTCGTAAAGGGATGGGTATTCATCTTCGAATTCCAACGTACCAACCACTTTGTCGCCCTTACGTGACTTCATATATTCCATCGGGATAACCGTGTCTATGGCCATGAGATCGGGACAGAGGCTGGATGAAGAACTCGATGTCGACAGAGATTTTGATGTGTTGCGGGATGTTCTGAGGAGATCGGGCAGGGATACAGATCCCATGGGCTCGCCGCCCGCTCTCTCGAATATGACGATACTCATTTGCCCGTCTGGATCGCGCACCCATGCTCTCGCAGATTCATGTCTGCTTGGCCTGTCCGACTTGAGCCGTTCTACTTTGGTAACTTTCCACGATCGAAGTCGCTTGGTTCCGATAAGGCGATGGATAGTTTCGAGCATTACAATGTACACCAAAACAGATTGGGGTTCGGTAGGAAGGACGGGGTCGACTTTGGTAGGCATTTTGCGTTGGAAAAGAGTGCGAGTGACAGAAGATAAGGAAGATTTGAAGGTGTCTGTGAAACGGTCGAACATGTTGATCAGCGCTGGATTAGAGCTCGAATAGCCTGATATCGATAAGTGTGTATACGTAGACGTTGCAGTGAGTCTATATAAAACCGGTGTTAGATCGTATCTGCGCAGCTGTACAGGTATGAGTATTAATTCAAAAGAAATATATATACCTTGGGCCGCTGCGAAGTCTATACCCGGGCATCCATATCGCCGACGCAAAGTCTAAGCCCTGGACGACGCGAAGTCTAGTCCACAGCTCAAGCGACTCGTAGTCTAACTTGAGCTGAACCTGTAGCTGTTGACGAAACTCACCATGAGGATCCGGACAAGCCCACGTCTCATTACATCAGCAATAAACCATTGCAAGCCTCAGTAAACAAACTAAGGTTACATTACATAATCAGTTCCTTTTTGTCTTCTCCGTCGATATCGATATCTCGGTAGGCACCTCGTTGGAACATGAATTCATTCGAACGGATTAGACTTCGCGTCGTCCGGGGGCTTAGACTTTGCGTCGGCCTTAGGTTTTAGACTTCGCGTCGGCCTTGTGGTTTAGACTTCACGTCGACCCTTTCACACTTAACTGTGCCCCGTTTACCTTGGCAGTTCGGTGAGTTTTTCATTGACTTTATGCAGGTTGAGGTTTTTTGGCATGCCAACTGACCCTTTCCTGCCTCCCAGTTAATTTTGTTTCAGCCAAAGCGTTTTCTCCCATTGAACATGTACGCTCCATTCTCTCCCGAGTTGTGGACTTGGACTAGACTTCGCGTCGTCCGGGGGCTTAGACTTCGCGTCGGCCTCAGGGTTTAGACTTCGCATCGACCCTTCCTTATCAACTATATTTGGACACCCGTTTGCTAACTTTTGGCCATTCATTTTTTTTTGGCCAAAGCCCTCGAGGACGAATTTCTATTTTAATTCCATGTCATTCGTATTCAGTGAACACGTACTCCTTGCTAACTCAAATCCTGATGGTATGTTAGATCTAACTGGCTAGAATTGTTACTAATGTGTTGCAGTTCCTCTTGGTCCGTTTGATGGAAGGGTTGCCTCCGTTCTCAAGGATTTTGTCTGTACAACTCCCAACCAAAGTCGTATTTTTCTTCCACCTATGCAAAAGAGAGAAGTCCACCTCCGTGCTGACTTCCGCTATGGTCCGGATGACCCTTCGCTATGGCCACAACCCTGGATCGTCGAATACCCTCACCTTGGTGCCATCCCGAGGAAGCCCGAGGATCCCCTGGATCCCCTCTCAATCATGTGGTGGGACCCAACTTCCGACGACTTTGAATCCTTTGGCGCTAGCATTATGGACGGTTTGGGCGAGTTATCGAAGTCCAAGATATCTTCATTGGATGCGGTAAAGAGGGATTTGGAGAGTAGGATCGAGGATTACAAACAGATTTGCACAGATTCCCTTCCCAACGCTTATCTTCTGTCCATCGTGAAAGCAATGCAAGATGCCTTCGTCCGCCTCAGTTCGTTGAAGACCACGTTCACTGAGATGAGGTTTGGTCTCACTGAATTTCAACGGTACTTCCTCGAAGTTCGCGGTTGCCTAGACTATCTCTTGCTGTATAAACCGCGGATGGACGGCCAAAAACCTGCAGCTACCACTGTTGCGAACTGCATCGGAGTTTTCACCAATGTAGCCCGTATAGTGCAGGACTTCCATTCCGCAGGTTTACCCGTTTGGTTCCTTCGACCTCACAAAGCTTGGGAAACTCCCCTCACATGCAATATATTAGAGATCGTTCCCCATGTCAGTCCTGCCGACATTTTGTGTGTTTCAGAACATGATCCACCTTTCCCCTCGATATATTGCGGTTATATGACCAGTTATCAGAGACATGCCTCCATTCTTGCATATTCGCGAACGTGGCTGGTCTTCAAAGACCCTTTTGAGAATCGATCGAAAGGTTAGTGGATTCAATCTTGGCATAACACATTTTCTTACCACCCTGAAAGCTGCGAAACCCTTGACTATTCAATCCGCTGAACACGACAAAATTTCTCTTCCTGAAGGTTCACAGTCCACAAGGCCTGTAACGTCTTGTGAGTATGCTGTAATGATTCTGTAGTATATTTTCTCACTTGTACTCAAAGCCTCGACGCCTCGAACTATGCAAGCCACTGGTCGCAACAAATTCCTTCCCTTGGACAGCCCTTTCGCACCATTTTCGATCCCTGCCTGGAGTGCTGGACTTCAAGCCGTCGACCAATCCCCATCTCGCCTCCTCGAAGCATCCAAGACGTTCATACACTATGGCCATTATACCTTCCCTGATCCTGGTCTTTTTATACCTCCAGTCGCCGACAAGACGGCCGCTAACAAGAAGTCCCCTGTCCAATATATTGAGCCGTGGTTGCGACTTCGCGATACTTGGCTTATGCGTCTTGCAAAAGAGCCATCTCTCGCTACCTCGAATCAACACTGGCGCACCTTTCTTGCAGCCAATCTCAAAGCTCCCGCGGGCGGACAAACCAAAGCAGCAAAACGTATTCGCGACACCTTGGACTTGATTATACCTCAGTCCGATGCTTACTCTGGAGTGAAAATGCAACAATCTTCGCACATATGATAGAAAGGGTATACAATGAAACATGGTCAGCAGAATGAAAAATTTTTCCATCAATGATGGAGCCAGCTAA
>QDKV01004656.1_pt1 | contig 11913 bp, 11 predicted proteins | sample 1861101 | NCBI WGS metagenome assembly QDKV01 (sample SAMN04275158, study PRJNA302643) | Fungus metagenome, whole genome shotgun sequencing project. | isolation source: fruitbody | host: Mallocybe terrigena | place: Sweden | collected 2013 | reverse complement strand
ATCGGCTTGAAGGTTCATGCCAGAGTGATATTCCAAGATGGCCTATTTTTCGGCACAATGCCACGGCGCTGGCTGTAAAAGGCGTTTACGCCAATTCGCCTACTTTCAAGTTCAGAGCACAATTGGCGTTGTTCTCTCCTGGAATCCATCGATCGAGCTTGATATATTACCCCTTTGATGTGTGAGCATTACAAGTTCTCATAATTCCGCTCCTCATTGAGTATCACCGAATAGCTACACATCCGAGCTCTTATTTTTTGCCAAGGAAGTCTCGACAAATGCCACAGTTGGCGTTGCAATCGGCAACACGCGTGGTATTGCTGTGTAAGCCATTTGTTTCCTTATTTACATTCTTTTATACGGTCCACAAGTCACTTAAATTGGTACATGGCTAATAACTATTTCATCTAGTGGTTTCCAGACGAGTGTTGCACCTCAACGGGATATCTATATACCTCCAGGCCTGGTGGACGTTGTCGTTACCCTCAGACGTAACAATCTCGTCAAGTCGTACAGTATAATTTCCACGATTGCAATATGTGCGTTAATAGCTGGTGTCATCACCTGTTGTGGTAGAAAAATAACGCACTAAACTTTTCACAGGGATGATAACGCTAATTTTGCTGTTGGTGATGATCACGACGGTTTTCTTTGGGTTCAAACAACGGGGCGAGGTTCTTCTCATCCCCGTTGCGACTCTTTTTGCCTTCACACAGCTCAGACAGTCTATGCCTGGTGCTCCAGAAGGGTTTGGTATGTCTTCTGTGTTTCTGTTCTTGATACCCTCAGTTTGATTTGAATTCTGATAGGTGACATCATTGGCAAGTAAATGTTCACCAGGCATACCGCGCATGCTTATAATCCCAATTTTTATCCAGATTTTGTTGGCCTATTACCTTGCCTAACCCTGCTTTCGCTCTCAGTGAGTAGTACGCTCATTCAATTTTTAATGATGCTGATAACTTTTATTTGTTGAGGCGGCTTCTACATTGGCTGCCTTTATACTCACAGACCCCACTGAGACGCCATATGAACTCCGTTGGAATATGATTTGTACGTACTCGAACCAGCTTGTGGTGCTTGACTAATCGAGCGAATTACAGATGAGGCCTTTCCACTTCTCAAACCGCGTCATGAATCCAAGGTTAAGACATGAATGTGAACTATTTTTGACTTCGGAAATCGTAGGCAAACCCTGGAAGGTTTTAAAAAAAATTATTCTTCAAATGTTAGTGCTACTCTCGAGGATGCTTCACTCCGCCAAATGAACAATCCTTAACAACTCAGAGTTCATATCACACCAGTCGGGACTCGGTTAGTTGCATACTTAATCTGTGTTCTCCTGCTGAGCAGCTATAAGCCTTGGAGAGGGCTTAAAGGACATGACAAGAGATATATTTGTTTAGGCAAAAAATCAATTAGACGACCCGTCAGTGCCGTTAGGGCTGTAAAGAGTACCCCACGATGAACGGCGCCTTTGTCACATTCATCGGCAAATCGTCGCTCATTCAGCCGTGCCACGAGCCGTATCATGTCTATTCGGAAAGTCCTCCGTCCTCTCGCAAGCACATACACCATCAACATGGGTACATACGCTCGCAGCAAGGCGGCTTTGTGTTCCGAATTCCTAAGCGCTGCGCATGGGTTTCCTGTTCCTATCACGCTGCTTAGGAGAATCTGACCTATTGCATGTACCATCCAACATTATTGAATACATCTCAGGCTGAAGTTACTTATGAAGACGAAACAAAGAACTAGTTACAAGTAGCATATAATACTTTCCCCCCCCCAATTTGTAGACTTTCACAAAAGGACATGTCATTCATTCCCAAGCAGCATCCCACCCAAGCGCACTTCCATCCCACCCTTCCTCTTTTTGACCATGACCCGACCACCCAAGTGTCTCCATCATAACACCTGCGGCTCGAACAAAGAGAGTTCCATCTACTTTCCCGATCCCGGCATGTGTTTCTTTTCCTTCATCGTTCAATGAGCCAGGCACCTGGCCAGGTGGTGTATCCCCGTACTGCCTTGCCCCCAGCACAAGCGTGCGCATCGCTTTGAGTACATGGGAGTCAGAGTGATAAAGGCAGCCTTCGATAAGCGCCGGCCAAGGGTTATAATCTTCATCGTTCCATGGATTACCTGTGGCCTCCTCTGAAGGCTTAGGGTGCTCCCTCTGTGCCATGATAGGAGAGCGAGGACTTTCCGAATAGGACATGATAAGTTCAGGATCGATCCTCGGCCGTCCTCTCGCAAGCACATACACCATCAACACGGGTACATACGCTCGCAGCAAGGCGGCTTTGTGTTCCGAATTCCTAAGCGCTGCGCATAGGGGTTTTAGAAATAGGGATGACGTCACAAGATGCATGAGGAAGAAGTCGAGACGGGGTTTTCTGCCCTTGCGGCCTGTACCGGACATGAGGAGGGTAGCAACGAAGATGCACTCCTTGATTTTCTTTTCGAGGTCAACGTCCGTAATATTTTCGCTAATGTGATACAAGGCGCACAGGCGCTGAAGCTCTTCGGCACCGCCATTGGCGAGGGCACTTCTGATACGTTCACTAAGTGTCATGTCCGGGTTGTAAGGGATGGGCTTGAGTGTTGGAGAGTCGTATACACGACGCAGCAGCTCAAGTAGGGTTATACTTTGTTGAGGGGATTTATCAATGTTAAAAACAGTGCCTTTAATTGGATTATGCATGCAGGCTTGAGCAAGACCTGGAATAGGGTTTGAATAAGTAAAGCACAACACATTCTCGTGTTAGAAAAAATTAACCAGTTGCAAAAAGCGTGTCGATCCCGAACTCCGCACCATACTGTTAAAATGAAATCAGATCAATGATAATCAAACAAGCTCAGAAAACGTACTCCAATTTGGATAAATGGATGGACACTGTTATATTCTGTAATCTAGATGATTTTTCCAAGATAAAAATATAACACAACGTACGCTCCACTGACCACACGCGTTAACATATGCCTTCCGTCGGCATTTGCTTCCTCATCAAAAATATATTTCTCCAAGGTACTGGCGACCCCATTGTCCGCAATCTCTTGAGAAAAGAACCCCACAAAGGCGCTATAGGCACTGAAGTATTTTTTTGGTAATTTTAAGGGAAAAATGTCATGCCGACATTCAGTGACTCACTTTTGGTTACCAAGATATTGCACCCAATTCTTGTTGTCCACGACGATATGTTTATCCTTCTCGTCAAGGAAGATAGGGCGCTGGGTTCTTTCTTCGCTTTTATAAATCTTTGCTAGGAGCCCAGCTGGCGCACCGAGATCATAGGCTGCCAGAATGCTAATAATATTAACAACAACACTCAAAACATGACAAACTGATTGACGCTTACTGATGGCTCAAATGGTTGTGCAACCCTGCCGAACGAAAGAAGCAGTGATGTTCTTCCGCGTCTTTTAGCAAGAGCTCTTCAGCAATTTGCTTTGATGCAGAAGTAATCCCTGGAAAATTAACTTGACCTTTCCTACCGAGGTGGTACGAGAGCCGGCGCGACTTCACACTGGCCATGGTGGAACGAAGCATGAGTAATACATTTGATTTTGTGTTGACGGTTTATTTATAGTGATGTCATGAAATATTTCCATTTTTGGATGTTGGTCCATTTATGTTACAATTTGCTACAGTAATATTCTAACGACTAAAGATACAGTTATGGACATAAAGTGTCACGACGTTAAATAATTAAAAGGTCACTTAAAATTAAAATCCGTTGAACGATGATCACAGCGTAGCCGTGAGCAGCTCAGAAATATTTCCACTCTGCGTCGGGCTCGAAGCAGGGGTAGGGGTAAAGGTTTGCGTTGAAAAGGAAAGGCCACCGTTCGTGTTAGCGGTACTAGATGATGAACCAGCCTCCAGCGTTGTCAAAACACTGGGACTCGGACTTGGAGAAGCGAGAGTAGGGTTCTGACCCAAAGCCGAGCCAGCGTTGCTGATGCTGGAGGAAACGACAACACTTGAGGTTGAGGTGGCACTGGCGAGGATAATAACGGGAGTCGCGCTGGAAGAAGAAACGGCGCAGTCCGTTGCAGATACAGTGACGGTTGAGACAACCGTGACTGTGACAATACCATTGTTGCCTACCACTACAGTGGGGGTTACAACTCCATTGGAAGCAGATGAGATAGTCGTGACAACTGGAATAGAAGGCGACGACTGAACGACAACGGGTGATGCTTGGGGAGACACTACAACTGAACTCGAACTCGGAAGTGGAGATGCAGGCAATGGAGATGGAGTGAAAAGCTGACGACGAGCAACGGTCATCCTTGTGAACAAGGCATTATTGATTGCTACCCTGGCGCTGTCCGTCGGAAGGCTAGTAACGGTTGTTGTAACCGTAATGGGTCCAAATGGAGGTGTTGAGTTGGAAGGCGTTGCTTGGGCTTTTGAAGCAGGAGCGCTCGAACTGAGAGGGGATCCATCATCGTCCTCATCGCAATCCGTGTCGCCGTCGTCAGTATCGTCACTGCAATCGTCGTCAGGTTCGTCAGAATCATCACAAGGTTCATTTCCATCGTTTGCGTCCGGGTCAGTGGAACCAGTGGCAGCAGGTACATTGGCAGAGACAGATGGACTGCCAGTGCCAGTGCCCAACCCGTCAGGTCCACCTTGCACGCCCGCAGCCTCGAACCTTGCACTCGCATCACTAGGAGTATCACAAGTGAGACTCGTGCCGGGCTTGTTGACAAGAGGGAGAGCAAAGCAAGACGTGCTCGCTGCGCATGCTGTCAGAGCCCACTTGCCACCAACGCACTGAGCAAATTGAGATTCAACACAGGCTTGCTGGCCATCTGCAACGTATAATTGGTAAGTCGATAGGATTAGAAGAAAAAAGAAAGAGAAGGAGCATCTGCCAAAGAATAGTGCCAAAAATGTAAACTCACCTTGACACCCATCCGTCACTTTCGAAATTTTAAATTGCGCATTCAATTTCTGGGCATCAAGTCCGTTTTGCTTCCTAAAGTCCCCTGGGGTCCCCGCGACTGCACCTGTGCTGCTTGGTGTAGAACCAGCTACGCTAGGGCTCGGAATTCCATCATGGCCCTCATGTCGAACATTGAGTTGCCAAGTAGCTGTGGGTACTGAACTGACCGGAGCGATCGTGGAGTAGAAGAGAACGAGGAGGATGACCTTTTGAATTGAAGTCGAAATTGAAGGGGGCATCCTTGATATCGTCGGAAGGAATCTAGATGGCGTCTATAGACAAGATCGTCTGTGTGACCGAGCTCAAGGTCGTCGTTTAGAAATTTTAAATAGCTAGCTAGCTAGCTGGCTCCTGGCCGGGGGGGAGAAAATAGGAAAAAGAACCGAGAAAAAAATGTAAACCGAAAAGGTACTCTGTACCAGTTGAATTGCTAGAAAGATCAGTGGACTTGATTTGACCATAACTCTCTTATATATCTAATCCGGTGCAAAGTTTCCACAGAGTCTGAACAATAGGGTAAGGCGACAGGGCATTGTCTTCAGTGCAACCATCACACATGAGAGGCGAGCCATTGTTCTTCGGCTTTTACCGTAATAAAGGCCTGGCCGAAGGCCTCAAGATTCTACAAAACAACCCACAATACACATTAAAAGTGATCACCCCGATGATCATTAACTGATTGACTTTTTAATTTCTTCCACCTAAGTTTCACTGAGAGTTGTTTCAGAGGATCCGCCATAACAAAATTAGGCATCTCTTGCACTTTTGACACCAGAAAGGTGCTACAGTCGCGGGCCACTTGCTCGCAGGCGGAGAAGCCTGAAACTTACCTCAGAATCGAATGATCCACGGGTTTTGAGGATGGTCAAAATTTTGGATAAAATATTTGCATTATATTATAACCGTGCATGGCAGCGAAAATTCAATTTTTTGGACTCAAAAATGCTAAATTTTCTTTTGGCACATTTTTGGAGATTTTAGCGAATTGTTTTTGGAAACAATTTTGCTCGTGCAAATCAAAAGATAATATACAAGCGGACATTTGAAATGTCCCATGGACCGCCAGAGGTACTACGGATGAGTTCGGGCAGCGCACGCCGCATGCGGCATGCACATGAAAGTTTTGTGATGTCTATGACTCTACGTGCGTGTAAGTATATCTGGCTGCAGTCGTGAGGCGTGCTGACTACACCCCTTTATACTAGGTTGATAGAAACGGCCATTCTTTAAAAGATACGTGCTTCGAGCCTCATTGGAACCATGCCTCAAGGCAGGGCCGCAGCATTTCAGATTTGCATCCGCACAATGTTTCATGATCACGATCGGAGTCGATTGAGCAGAAACGTCACGTGTTCTGATACAGATCAATCATCGACTTGTGTGGCTAGTGGCTTCGCAAATGCACAAAATAAAAAATCTGGCTTCACAGAGTTTTAGACATTACCCTATTCTATAACTTTGTGCAGCCAGATTTTTTATTTCGGCAAAATTGAAAGTGCCATTAGGTGTTTCGTGAAAGTAGGCAAATATCACTGATATAATGGCCACGTTGTTGTTATTAGCATTGTGGCATGCATGTTGCTCTCTTGCCTGCTTGATATTGGTTTTAAATGCACCTGTGAGCGTGTAAATTATTGTGTTATGTTCAACAAACGTATCTTGGCTACTTAATGGTCTCCAAGTCAGTCGAGTAGAAGCTCTCTGGAAAAGCCCATGGACGCTTTAATCAGAAATCTGGATCTAGTCAGCCGCATGATGTTGCTTCTCTCCTTCGAGTCCTGGACGAGATAAAACTCGGAACGGACTCCATTGACAATCGTGCAGTGAATGTGAGTCGAAGAGTTATAACATTTCTTAACCAAAGAGACTGACTACTTCCAATAGGATTTTCAACGGCCAATAGCAGAAGGGGCGAGGTGGATCTGGGCAGAGATTAAATCGCTGCAACCTGCGGATTTGTTGGCAATTTGGAACCAAGTTGAAAATTATACACGGTAAGCCATTACTTTTTTATATATATGGATTCCTTCTTTGACGTATTATCGCAGACTTATTCGTGACGCACGTCTGGCCCTCAATGACAATACGATGTCGAGAGAGCGTGCCGGCGTTTTCTGCCATTATATGAGAGTCTTCAAAGAGATATTAATGGCATGTTCTCTTCCGTGTTCATTCGTCACTATCTCTAACAAGAAGACAGAAGTATAGAGGGGTTAATCCTCCGAAGGCTAGTCGTCCAGATCAAAGTTCTCGTAGTAAGTGTTTTCAACGTCGCTAGTCTCTGCTAATATCTTGAAAAGGTTTCATTCAGAACGTTAACAACATGAACGTTTCTGGAGGTCATTTCGCTAGTCAGATGCCAGGTTAGGCCCAGTGCCAAATCAAGGGGACATCAATCACATTTATTCGACAAACGGGCAGGAGCAGGGCTTCTGCCTTGATATTCGCTCTTCTATCTATCCTATGATATACGTTGATTCTTGTGTGTTTATATTATCCCTTGTCTTTATGTGTCGCTCCCTTGTACCGATATTTACCACTTCTGTTGTATTCATGTCTGCTAATACCTATCTATCACAAGAAGCAGGGCTTCTACCAGTGTATCTGTAGTTTTCGGCGCATCTGATTCACGAACTTTCATATTGTTCCTTGTCTTTAGCGTAGCACCTCACCTGTACTACTTCAACGTCCATCTATAATGGTCGCTGCTGGTAATACGGAAGAATGCAACACATTGACAGCTATCGCAGGCGATAGCAAACTCTTCATATATTACTCTATAACCCGAAGGGCATCAATACATGTTGAGCTGAAGCCGTTCCACGTGTGCAAAAACTAGAACTTTACATGCCAACTCATGTTAACCATGCGCATCCAACCATCGATATAGAGCTTTTTCTGCCCTATACAATTAACTTCCTGAACTCAATTCGAGAAGACATTGGAAACCCAACATGCGTATTGGAATGGGTGGTGTCGTTTTCACAGGAGTCTATGTAAAGGTAAAACAAAGTTATAGAAGGGAGGCTTTCAAATTCAAGCCATGATGAAGGAAATAGCTACTGTAATGAGTCATTACAACTTGAGTTGGGCAAAACCGTCAAGCAGAGACTCAGAAAGTGCTGTGACCCCAGCCTGTACGTGGTATCCTCATGTTTCTGCCATTCATGCTCAATTTCAACAGGTGATGACTATCGCTGGCCTCGAGGTCACGGCCCTAGTTAAAATCAAGGCCTGCCAACGCTACAAGGTGGCCTGCCTCATTGCATCAAATCGACATGCCGTTGCAGCACTATTTCAGCTCGTGGTCACATTTAGACAACACACTAGCGCCGAGGGACCAATAGGTATTTTGGAAACGGCCACCTCCATGTTTCTATGACGAAACACGGCCAGTGACTGAAAAATAGACCGTGGATTGGAAAAAACTCAAGTGGCACACAAACAGCACAATACCGCGTGCGCTGTGCTGACCTAACTATATAAGGCGGGTCTGTGTTATCTTTTCTGTGTGCTAGCATCATGTCTTTGGATAGACATTCCCCAGACAAAGCCTCAGAATCTGGGCAAGTGCACCCCGAGTTCGGGTCATACCCACAACAAGATGTGGCGTCATGTCGCCGTGGGTTGAACGACATCGCAGCGGACACGGAATTCATCATAACTCGTGCAGAGGAGGTATGTCTTCACTATCATCATATTAGCCCTTCGGTAAGCCTGATTTATGAAAAAGGGAAACAATGAAGACCTCGAGCGGGTGTCCGAGACTTCAAGATGGATTTGGAACGAGATTGAATCGCTTTCTCTCAAACTGCTACCGTCCATCTGGGACGACGTAGACAGTTACAGAAAGTAAGTCACGATTTTCCACTTTTCATGCACGCATCTAATACTCTTTCTAGACTTATTCGCGATGTCCGTCTTGCCATCAGCTTCGACATCATGACAAGCGAGCATGCGGATAGTTTCTGCCACTGCATGAATAATTTTGTTAGTAACCTAAGGGTATGTTGGTCTTTTATTTTATTTCACTTGGCATCATCACCAATTACACTACGACAGACAACCAGGGCAGCTGTTCACCTTAGTAGCCCTAGTCCAACTCTTGGTGACCAAGGTGGCGATCACACCGGTATCCCTGGAGAGCGTATTAATCATAATAATCATCAAGAATATGAAACAAACGTCCGACGTAACCAGATTGAAATCAAGATTACAGGCATCCGCTGGCGAACCACATTTTAAATTTAACTAATAACCACATGATTCCGGGACACTCTTATGAGCACTTATGAATATGAATATGCGTATGGATCTTCAGAGATTGCCCTATGATTTACCTGCTTGTTTCACTACTATACCTTTCACATTATATTACGACTCTCCTGTATATATTCATCGGCTCTGGAGTCGATACAGTAAAAATTCAATTCCTTCATCTCTGTTTGGAGTTCAAAATAGTTGGTGACTCGGTTGAGTGGTCTTGACCACTTTTTCAAGGAATGATCACTGTGGCCTATTAACTGGCCAGAGACCTTTGACTTTACGAAGACGAGGAGTGTTTTGGAGGGAAAGCGCACATTGAAGAGTTGGGACCAAAGCTGGGCTACCACGGGACACCCTATTTATTCTGTACAACAACTATTTAACCCTCCCTCCCCATATTATCAACACTTACCTACCGAAGTTGCATACCAGAACTCGTGACTGTCGCATTACCCCAACCTCCCATTCCTCCGCTCTTCGAATTCAAATTCAAATCAACACCAGGACTCGTACCAATCGACCTTCTCCATGGCCGACCAGCCCCTACTGGCGCAGGTACTTGCGAAGGAGCAGGTGTCGAACCATGAACACGAGGGAACGCATACGCAAGCCCAGAGGTTTTGGTACCTCCCCTCGTGCTCGAAGGTTCAAAGGCAGGTGCGCGTGTTGAGAGCATGGTGTGCGTGTATGGTGGAGCAGCTGGTGAAACACCAGGACTAGAACGTGAACTCATACTTTTGGGCGATGAGGTCAAATTTGTGGTTATTGACGCCGTGGAAGAGGCCGAGAGAGGTTGCTCAGCCGACGTATTCAAGGTTGTGGCTAATGTGGATGGGGACGAAGTGCTTGAGGAGGGTGAACCTGAAGCAGATACAGACGTAGACTTTAAGGATGAACGGCGGTGCGGTGGAAGGTGCGTATGCAGCGACTGCGATCGCGGTGTATGTGTTTGATGCGTTCTCGCCTGAATTTGTCGATTCGCGTTCAGAGTCGAATTCGCAGGGGTCCATGCCGTCGTGCTCGTGAATTCATGGAAACTCGGCCTCTGTATTGTAATTGGTCTTCCAATTGGTCCAACACTGTTTTGCCTCCTCCGTTGCTGCTGAAATGGCACATACGTTTCCTCCAATTGCATTCGCGTCCTCTCCTGCATTTCGAAATTTGCCACCTCTTGTTCGACTTCTTCCAACTCTCTCTCGACGTCGCTCACCTTCTTCTCCAACTCAGGTATCACGGCTCCTTCCATCTTCTCCCTCTTCCCTGCAAGTCTCTCCAATTTCCCACTCAAGCCTGATAATTCATTTCGCATACCCTCCATTCGCTTCTTCTCCTTCTCCACTAAACACTCTTTCTCTCTTGTTATACTCTCCGCTTCGTTCATCACGTTATGAAGTTCACTCTCCTCTTCCTCCTTCCTCTCCGATATTACTAGGGTCTCTTCCTCCACTTCAACTCTCAAGCCCTCACTCTCTCTCGCGGCAATTTGAGCGCGTTTCGCCGCCTCTTGAAGAGCAAGGATCTTTTGCTTTCCACGTACCTCGAAGACGGAGTGTTTCTCAGAGGTACGCTTGAGTGTTTCGATCTCAGCACGTAGGGAGGCATCAGCTTTTTGCGAGGTCCGACGGAGTAACTTGATTTGGGTAAGGAGAGTATCCCGTTCAGCATTGATGAGAGAAAGGGTGTGTTGTAGTTGTGAAAGGCGATCTTTGAGGGTCACTTGGGGGATGTTGACAGTATTAATGACAGAAGCGATGCCATTAGGTCCCTCTTCAGCAGAAATACTCGGATTTGCAGTGATAGAGGTTCCAGGTGATTGGATTGAAAGGTTTGATAAGGTCGAATACGGTTCAGAGGGAGGCAAAGCTCCGACCATGATGGTTTCAGTAACTGGATCTGTGGGGACGGGGATATCCATACCAACACCATCGAGATTTTCAATATCTTCAGGAGCATCTGACACGCGATAAGGCCCCTCATTCGTCACTAAAGTTTATGAAGAAAATTTACCCAGCGTAACAAACTTTCCCTTAACTCCCATTTTCTCCTTTTTTTTCTTTGTCTTGGTTCGTTCAATTCGACTCTCCAACCCACTGTTGGTACCACCGACTTCGACACCGACTTCATACACCCTTCCTGGCATCAACGCATATATAATCACTACCGCCTCGTCGAGTCGGTCGTCTACCCTCACAAAAGCACAGGGCCAGGATGAGCCGTTCACTGTCACCGACAAACCTTGGTCAAGAGTATCAGCGAGAGTTGGAGCTTGACCAAGCATTTTATCGTCGTCTTCCTGCTCTGGATCGTCTTTACGTTCCTCAGCTTCACCCCTGTCCCCTTCGGTTTCTACATCTGACGAAGAGGACGATGAGGAGCTAAGATCAAGGCCCAGAGAGAGTAGGGAAGGGTCTTGTGTATCATCCCACTTCGAAGAGAGCACAAATGTAGCTGAAACAGAGGTAATCTCGCGTACAGTGAGTGAAAGCATGTGGCGTTTTTGGAGGCTCATTTTGGTGCTAACTTCAAACTAAGAGATATGAAATGTCACTCCAGCGTGACGTGTGCCATCCGTTCATGAACCCGTACCATCACCCGCCTAAAAAAGTGACATGCGGCACACGTCGCTGTCGCTCGCCCGACTCCCCAAAAATCCCTGATGGTGTTATAAATGCAACAACCACACCTGAAA
>QDKV01004657.1_pt1 | contig 11917 bp, 17 predicted proteins | sample 1861101 | NCBI WGS metagenome assembly QDKV01 (sample SAMN04275158, study PRJNA302643) | Fungus metagenome, whole genome shotgun sequencing project. | isolation source: fruitbody | host: Mallocybe terrigena | place: Sweden | collected 2013 | reverse complement strand
TTCTTTCTTGTGTATACCTATACCTCTTTTGTCTTTCATATCTAACTCTTGTCTTGTTACTTACATACACCCTCAACAAACAACTGGAATAGCCCGAAGTAGATCTACCAGCAAAACCCAGGTAAAGTGTATCTTTTTACAAAGTTATCTTTACATTGACAATGCATAACATCTTTTACTGGTTCTCTCTCAACCATTGATGATAATAACTTTGATTCAGTAATACTACAGTTATGCCAGCAGTTTACCCAACTAAAACTATTAATCTTTAGGAGTGTTCTTGAAAGACTATGGGTGGATATTACAGCACAAATTGGTACTTCTTGGGCTGAAGCATTCACGGATCTGAAGATTAACCATGGCCTTGATATCAACAATACCCACCACATTTGGCTGCTACACCATCTTTTTCTTCAGTCCCTGAATCAGTAACTTACCTTTTTTGTGGAATCCTGGAATCAGCATCAGATGCAAATCCACAGGAGTCCTAACGGCAGTCCAACAGACATTTTTGGCTTGACATGCTAGTTCATGGCTTAAGAGGTGATCGCTATAGCACGTACAATATATGGTAACATTTTTTAGATCTAGATTTTTGCAAGATTTTCCCATCGGGTTTCTGTGAATTCTCCAATATATCGCTAACCAATCCACTCACTGTCACTGGACAGTGGAATGAGTCACCAGAACCTTTTGAGATAGAGTAGTCTAAAAAGAAATTGAGCTATAAGACTGAAACACTAAATCTAAATGTATCTTGAATCGATACTTGGCTATCCAAGGCGCTAAGAGTGCGCAATCCACATTTGTCAAATGCAACTTTTTTTGTTTGAGGCACACCAGTTACCACTACATTCTTTCATTGAAGTAGGCCAAGTACATCATCTTCAGACATTGCTTCAAAGGTTTCGTGTGACAAAATTGCGAGCAGCAATTTTTCTTTGTTGGCGACATGGAGGGGCTTTCCATCCTGGTAGTCCACTTCAATATGTTCAAAAAATTGTTTCAATCTATCGATGTAGTCCTGATACTTGAAAAAAAAAGAAAGTCAGGCAATACTGATCATGATTTACAATGAAGAGTCATATGTGAAATTCTGGAATAAACTTATGCTCATTGCCATCTGCATCAAAGGCCCGCATCTCAATGTCACATGCAATCTTCTTTGGTGAATGCTGTTTACCCAGGGAAATTTCCTCTGTTGGTAACTGTTGAAAGGTTAGAAATAGTGCCTAACAGAATAGCAAAAATTTTACGCACAAAGTCCTTAACAGTGGCAGGTTCCCATAATGAACAATATGAATCAACATCTATTGGATTACTAGCAGCGTCGCCTCCAAGAAGATCGGTGTTGTCACTGTCTGACTCGTTGTTGCCTTCATCACTGTTGTTGCTACTTGGTTGCTTTCGTACAATGGGAGTTGGACGGCGTCGCTTTTTTGACATAGGAAATGCAGTGGTCCCAATGTTACGAGCACGAATCTTGATCCTAGTTGAAGATCGCCTCTCATCCTCAACATCGGTTTTTTCCTTCTCAACATCCATGTCTTCTCCTTCAGCATCTTCCACGTCTTCTCCTTCAGCATCTTCCTCGACATCCATAGCATCACTATCCTCCTCTTCATCCAACATCCCATCTACAGAGTTAGGGCACCCAACATCCGAACCCATATGTGAGTCCAGATTCTCTCCATCGTGTTGCTCATCATCTGTGGATTCTTCTTGTTCAGGAAAAGCGGGTGGATCCGAGCTCTCAGTTAAAGGTGAAAAAGAATCGAATGGAGATATCAAATGAGGTGAGCAGGCAGTTAGAGCTAAATTTATACATGCAGCCAGTGAAGCAGCGGAATGATTGTTCGAGATAGTTCCTTGTGGCACAAAGACTTGTGAAGTGGCTGAATTGTCATTTGAGATGGTTTCCTGCAATGTAGTGCTTTGTGAAGGAAGGGTAGTAGCATCCGAAAGAGGAGTTTGGGAATCTTTGTTCGAATTAGAACTCCGCAACATAGTGGCATCCAGAAGAGGAAGAGAATCTTCATTTGAAATAGTACCTTGCGACGAAGTAACATTCAAAAGTGGGGTTTGGGAATCTTTGTTTGAAATAGGACCCCGCGACATAGTAGCATCCGGAAGAGGAAGAGAATCTTCGTTCGAAATAGGACCCTGCGACATAGTAGCATCCGGAAGAGGAAGAGAATCTTCGTTCGAAATAGGACCCCGCGACATAGTAGCATCCGGAAGAGGAAGAGAACCTTCGTTCGAAATAGGATCCCGCGACATAGTAGCATCCGGAAGAGGAAGAGAATCTTCGTTCGAAATAGTACCTTGTGACATAGCATCCAAAAGAGGAGTTTGGGAACCTTCGTTCGAAATAGGACTCTGCAACATAGTAGCATGTGAAGAAGGAAGGGAATCTTTGTTTGAGATAATTCCCGACACAGCATCCAAAGCAGAATTATAAAGTGGATAAATTTTAATTGAGATACAATGGATATGACAAATCTACTCACCCAATCTGAACCAATAGCGATCTACATCTGAGATGGTTTCCGGCTGAAGCTGGGTCCATGGTAGAAAAGCTGACAACCGTTGTAAAACCCGACATGGTTGAATGGTTCCATTTGTTAGATCAAAAAGTGTCCTCCAAATACATTTCTCGATATCCAGAATGAGTTTTGGCTTTCCATTCCCCAGTTTAATTGCAGTCGTGATCACCAATTGCCGATTGAAGGACTTCTTAATAATTTGAAAAGGAAAAAGTAGGCAGATGGGGGATATAAATAATGCTAGCTGCAATGGAGCACGCAGGGCTGAAAGACTTTCGCCCGCCCCAGTTTTCTCTGAAATAGCAGTGATTATACTGCAAAACTCCTTCATATCTTCAGCATCATTGGCAGAAGTGATGTCCATCGTATTACCCAGTTGAGGGCCATTGCCATCCTTGATCCTAGTATGAGGTTCAATCCCAGAAAATACATAGGAAGATTAAATGACTTACGATTTCAGGAAGTTGTCCATATTGTGGGGAATATCCGGAAAATCTTCACGAGAACATGGCAACTCCTTCAAACAAGCAAGATGCATTGCAGCGTGCAAAACGTTGCCCTCGATTGCCGCATACCTTGATAGTGATTGATTGCGACAGATCATACGAAGGATACGGACAGGCGTGCTTCCCCTCTCCTCCACATCCTGACTACTATTAACACTGGTAGCCTTAAGCATCAACCTGCGGAAATAGTCTAGTATTTCTGGCCAATTAGAAAGCTTGTCCATTCCCTGAATCACATTCTAAATGGAGGACATATAAACAGATCGTTAGACTCACATGCAAATTTCTGTCACCCTGATGCAATGGTTGTCGTATTATTGCTGGACTATATGTTGCTTCTCCTTCAAGAAGGGCAATAACATCTACCAAGCGATAAGCGGTTACGAGGCCACAGAGCCTGGTTGATTCACCAGCAGTGAGCATCTTCCGCCGTGGAGGTAAGGAAACGACTCCAGCCTGAACACCTGGTCCATTGTAGGACAAAGAAATCCGAAGCATTTCTTTCATCTCCATTGCTGATTTGCTGACAGAACCATACATAAGAAGGCGAGATTCATAGTTTTGCAAATGGTGGATAAAGCCCTAAGGAAAGAACAGTGACAATTCACAGTGAATTCACAGAGAATAGGGTATCTTCACATACCTGAAAAGACGGCAATGTCAAGTTGTCTCCCCATTGTGACAAATCATCATACTCTGAAAGGATTGTTGTATACCAGGGAATCTCATGAAGTGTAGGGGAACACAGACGACGTGGCATTGCATCTAGAAAAATTGCTCAATGGACGGTGCAATAGAAATTAGAAGTAGGACATACGGCTCGACATCTCTGAACTTGACAGTCCGAGTATCAACGGCCGTGACTACGATCGGGATTTTCCATGTCCTCGCCGTCATTGCCGATGTGTCATTTCATATCACGTATGCGTCCAAACGCCATCCTGATGTGTCATTTCATATCACGTATGCGTCCAAACGACATCCTGATGTGTCATTTCATATCACGTATGCGGCTGGGGCGTCAGAGAATGATTCGCATTTTTAACGCCTAGAACGAGCAGTATGTTCCTTTTGTAATATTCGATTATACAGCTTTCTTGAAAAGAGACAGCGTTTTTTATCCACGCCAGCCTCTTCCTCGCTCGCCGCGTCTACCTTCTCTACAAGCTCATGTGCTCAAGATGCCAAGATTCACCTACTCAGGAACACGATGAATTCGATATTGATGTCGAACTCAGTGAAACAATACTAGACAAGGAAAACTCCTCGAAAACACTTCCAAAGCTATCACTGTCCGTCGTTTACCCCCACTTTTCGCCGGTACAAGAACAAATTTGCCCAGATTAGTGCTTCCTTACGAAGAATTTTCGACCGCACAGCAGGCGGGTGAGATTCAAACGCCTCGCGATTTGCTTGTGAAGGCCAAAACGGGCACGGGAAAAACTATGGCGTTTCTCGTCTTCGATGGGGGTCTCGTTCGTGCGTTGCTATTGTTTAGGGTGCTTCAAGAGGTTTTATTCGAGGACGACATATCCTGCTTCCAGTCATCTCGCTCCACAATGTACGTTCTATCTTATTTCACCCTGATGTGACCTTTTCACATTTTCTTCTTCATTTCTTCTAGCATTGGATCCTCGTTCCATCGTCAACTTGAACGCGAATGGTACCAGAGATGGTGGATTGAACTCAAAACCTCCTTCCACCGTCGAACGAACAGGTGTGCCTCATTCATCGCAAGGCAGCTCCGCTCCTGGGTCTCCACTCGACCTCTACCGCGCAATTACAACCTATGAATATGCAGTACGCTGCTTCCAATTGGCAATACAATTACAATAACCAGTACGCGTATCCTCCCGCACCACAAGGATTCCAGCCTTTTTATACTCCAAATCACACGCCTGGACATCACACTTCGATGCCGACGAACGCTGAAAACACCAACCCTCCCTCTGGAATGTATCAGAATTGAGGACATTACCCTGAAGCTCAGCCTCCCGTCATGCCTGAGACACAGGCGTATTTTCCTACACCGACCCGATGTGTCGTTCTCGCTCCAGGTACAGGGACAATATAAGAGTGTTTCAGTGTGGGAGGATGACGATGACGATTTTTCTCTCGAACGCGAGGAGCAAAGGAAAAGAAGGATGGATGGGAGGAGAGGCTCGTATTGGGTACAGGTTGGTTGTATAGGCAAGACGTCAAATTATCTCATCTGGAAAAGGAGCGAAGCGTTGTGGCTTCATATCTGGACATTGTAGATGAGGTGTTGTTTAACGGTGGGCCGGCAGGCATCGTGTCTGGGTTGGGATTGAATGTCCATGCCGGTGATTTTGGGAAAAGGCGGGTTTCAACGGGAATGGTTAAACTTGTAGAAAGGATGCATCTCACAGAGGAGCCGGAGGAAATTGAGGATATAAGGGAAGACGAAGGAGACGGAGCTAGCGATGATAATCTTCCCGAATGGGCCAGGAGATCAACTTTCCCGGGGGATGATATTGGTTCGTTCTGCGTCTTTCGCTCTTTGTTGCAACACAAAACTCATGCTTTTGAATTCCTTTTCAACAGGTCGGTCTCACGCGCTGCTTGTGAACTTCCTGCCGTCGAACCTATTATTGGCACTTGGACCCTCTAATTCAAGGATAGAACTTCTACAAAGTCTATCTTCCAGCCAACTCCTCTGTATTGCTTATAATGCTTGTGTTCGCAAATCAAAGAATCAGTGAGGATTTATCAGAAGGACAGCATCCATGATATTCTGTCTCTTGGGAAAGCCGCGTTGATTCGGAGAAGACAATGGCAGCAAAAAAGTCTGCGGTTGTGGGTCGGCTAAGTCTCTTTTTAATCCTGTCTTGTCTTTAAAACACTTACATCCTCCGAGTGCGTTGAAATTGCGGTACATGCTATCTATACAAATGCCCACTCAACCCCTCGGCAATGCCAATAATCCTATCTCCGCTGCTGCTTCCCCAGCTGCGTCACCTTCAGCTTCGTCACGAACGTTCTCGCAAGGCAGCAAAGCTCGTGCGTTGCCCATTTTGTTTGATGCGAAGGTTGTTGCAAAAAGGGAAGAAGGCTGGGAGGATATGCTGGAAAATGTCTTATTCAGGTGGATGGAAGAGCACCCTGCTATTGAAGCGCGTATCAAATATCTCGAGACTTACGCAGACAGCACGGTGTCACAACTCGCCTCTCAGGGTGTGGGTGTCCGTCCCACTGTCGATAAGAGTAAAGCACTGCAGTGCTTTGCGGTTGAAAATGGTGGCACGCTTGTGCTTAGTCCAATGCGAGAGCTGGCGACGCAGATTGCGGTTGAGGCGCTGAATTTGAGCTCGCATCATAGAGGGTTTAGTGTGCAGGTGTTGCTTGGAGGGGAAAGTAGGGGTAGGCAACTGCGGGAGTGGCAAGGGAGGAAAGATATAGTTGTTGCTACCCCTGGTCGTTTACTGGATTTGTTGTCGAGTGAAGAACAAGTGAGGGCAGCGTTCAAGGGGACAAAATTGGTAACGAGTTTCGCTCATCTATATCGTTGTAAGCTTGGCTGATGAAATGGTGCATATCTAGCTCGTTCTCGATGAGGCCGATACTCTGTACGACATGGGTTCCCGAAATGATATCGAAACTATTGCCTCGTATTTACGCAAATCGCCCGAAAGGCAAACTTTCCTTTTTTCCGCAACCATTTCTTCTGCTATCGAATCTATCGCAAAATCGACGCTCTCTCGCAGTCATCAATATATTAACTGCGTTTCAGCTGACAACTCCACCGTTCACGCGCACATCCCTCAGTTTCACACTGTCCTGGCTTCGGGTGAACAGTCGCTTCCCCATCTCCTTCGTCTCGATCAGCTTGCGAGAAAGATGGAGGCCGGGAAGAGTAAAATCATTGTATTTTTCAGTACGACGAAAATGGTGCAAATGTTTGCGGAGATGGTTAGGATGTCAGTTAATGCACTTCCCTGTGTGCATTTCCCTGAGACGAGCGTTTATGAGATACATTCGAAGAGGCATATGGATCGTCGTATATCCACATCTTGTGCGTTTAGGAGGGACGAGGCACAGGGGAGTGTGCTCATTACGTCTGATGTGTCGGTGAGGGGTGTGGATTATCCTGGTGTGACGCGGGTCATTCAGATGGGTAGGCTTCCGGCGAGTAAGGATATGTATGTCCATCGGGTTGGAAGGACTGGGAGAGGCGGGAAGAGGGATGGGAGAGGCGACTTGGTGATTTCTCCTTGGGAAATGGGCATCTTGCAGAAGAAGATGGAGGATGTGGGTCTGATGCCTGTCACCGTGGAGGACCTACTTACCGCTCCACATAGCAAGACAGGTGCGAAGTCTGATGGCAAGTTTTTTATTGGTGTACGACTTCCAGAATGAAGTAGATAGTGCCAGTACTGATGGGATAGACATATTGTAGTTGAGCTTTATCATAAATTCTGGGTAGTGTAAGCGTAGAGCTCAGTTCCAAGTCTATATTTGCAAGATCAAAGTAATACAAGTAGATATATGTGAAATAGCATAGTCCCTAAGCTCTTCAGATTGATGCGACATGCACAATCATTTGGCAGGGGCATGTGAATTTTCTTCAGAGTGGTCATAATTTATAAACTTATTTATATTGTGGCCATAGACGACTTAGGCGAGTATGGATATGACTGAAGCCAAATAGGGAAATAGTCCAAAAACAGTCGTGTGACTGCATCATTAAATGCAGGTTTCCAGAACTCACAGCGGACTTCCAAAGGATGTCATTCAACTTCTCCTACCATGTCCGCAGTCACCACAGATACAAGTGCATCCACCATTGACAGTATTGTAACCCCGGCAGATGCAACACCTTTATCTTCACTTTCTTTTGCAAAGTGCGCAGCGTCTTCTCAATGGCCTGAAAGCACCCCAAACTTAGCAGGTGCTACAATGTTTTCCGAGTCAATATTCCACATTATCCCATCTGTTGTTCTGGAATCCCCTATTTTCAATACCAAAGTTGTATGTATTGAAGGTCCTCAAATTTATACTTCTGATTGATAGGCATTCTGAGCAATAGCACAACATGTCTGGCTTACAAAGAGACCGCATAGCTGCAGAAGAATACCGATGTAGTCTTCTTGGGAAGCTTCATGAGACCACACAACAACGGGCAGCTGCAGAAAAACATCGATCTGAAACGAAACGACGAGAAATGCAAATTCTCATGCACATGAATGCAAATGCTGGTTCAACCTCCGATGGTCAAGTGGCACTTGACCTCGCAAGAGCTGCGCGCAACTCACTTGTTGCAGAATACCGTGTTGCCAGGGCCCGTTTGAAGGAATGCAGATACATGGCAAAGACCCTGAGCGATGCCGTCGATGAAGCACACTCCCACGTCCAAGATGCTAACCGACAACTTGGAGCAGTTCTCAATGCTTTTCAAAAGGAAGGCCGTTCATTAGCCCACTCCCAATCAGATGATCGTTATCAACCCACTTATCTCCTTCATCACAACCTTCATTCTTCTGATAGTAACACCTCAAGGTCCTCTGATAGTGACGGTGACATTTCAAATTTTTCCGACAACGAGACAACTTGTTCTGATCTCATATCTGATCTGAGTCCTGATGAGGCACATAAGTCCCAGACGGCAAACTCATCAGATTAAGGAAATGGATCTGTAATTTTACGTATTCTCCACCCCTGCTATGTGTAAATTTTGTATGAATGTGATTCTACGTTCCGAGTATAAGTATATGTTTGAAGATACGGCCTTCACTCCAACACTACAACATCAATGAATATGCCTACTGATAGTGAGTCTCCCTTTTCCTGTTCTTTAATTTATTGACCACTTTAGCAGCAAGCAACTTTGAGAGTGAAGCCCATGGCAACGACTACCAAACTACGCTGCAAGATCATGATATTCCAGGTCTTATCATTCCCACCTTTCATTTGGCCCCGGTTACTACAACTGATGACTATCTAACTGCACAAATGCAAGCCACAACTTCACCTGCAAATGTGTATCCCCAGTCACAGTCATTGCCAATGCCCACTGATTCTTCTCACCCATTATTACCGTCCTTTTTCCACAGTCATGAAATGGGCTTATCTTACATTTCTGAACAAACTTTGCAAGAAAGTTCTCTGTTTCCTAATCATCTTGACTCCATTATTCCTGCAAATTTTTCTGAGCAGCCCATACCAGCTTCATATACTTCACCTCCATCTTTCAATTTCTATCAACCACCGCTCTTGACCAATACTGCTGCAGCCAACTACTCCCTATTAAATACTAGTGAGGTCAGTATGTTTGAAATATTCAGGAGTCATTTTTGTGTGATTATTTTAGATGCAAGCCGGTCCTTCAGCTTTTGGCAATCAATTCCTTCAAACTAGACAACTTCCTCCTACTCCCTATGGTCACATACCCTATCACATCCCTCAAAGCGAATCCTATAATACCATGTCAAGTCACCCCACTGCATCAAGTCACCGAACTGCATCGAGCCACCACACTGCATCGAGCCACCGCACTGCATCGAGCCACCGCACTGCATCGAGTCACCATACAACTCCAAGCCGCATGGGTTACACATTGGATATTACAACAAACAATCCCACTGAACCTCAAGTTTATTCCGATAACCAGAAGAAGGAGGATTCTGTGATCTCATATGCAAAAGATTTGTTTCTGGCCCTCTGTCTCGCAAATGGAAATTTTTTCTATTATAAAGGTTGCCAATCTGAAGATAGATTCAATGAAATAGCTGACGATGCTATGGCAATGGCATCAAACCAACACAAATGCAAGTCCTTTTCTATTCTCTGTTGTTCAGAACCTCATAATTGTTCATAGTTGAAGTATTCCTAAGTTCAGCTATTTTTGCCCGAGTATTTCCAGTTTCTTTTGCCTTTTTACCAATTTCAATTATATTTGTTAGATGAATAAGACACTGGGAAATAGCCGAGGTACAATTAAAAAAATGGGCCGCCGAATTGTTGTATCACAGTTTCAACTTGGAAAAATTGACAACGAATACCGAGCCTCTTTTGCTCGTGAGGAAATCTCTGAGGAAGAGATTACACAAGACAAGGTAGCAAGGCTCCTTAGTCAGTCTGCTGGTACTCCATTTTTCACCAATGGCCCTCCTGACACCAATGTAAGTAATGGAATTTGTTGAATAATTTGTTTGTTGAATTCAGTAGGGAAACTCATTTCCTTTTGGCCATCCATGTTGCTTTGAACTCCTTGCCCACCTTCTTTTCAAGACATCTATTTGCCTGGGCTGGAAGTTTCCTGAACTCTTTACTCAGGAGTTTAGTATTCAGCAGGTTGCTTATAGTTTCACAATTGTATGGTTTTTGTATTCAGGTATAATTCATATCTAATGTTTTTTCAGCTCCAATTATGTCTAGAAGAATGGGAAAGTGGTTTTCAAATTGACAAAACCCTTGACGTAAAAGTTTGCGATGTGAAATACAAAAAAATTCTTGAAGGCATGGAAAGAGTCCAGGAGGATTCTGATCATAAGCATGCTTCAAGAAACTTACGACAATCCTGGATTCAGCAGGCTCAGTACGACCAAATTTAACTTCTTTCCAAATGTTTGACTCATACTATGTGATTAGGGACAAATACAGGATTACGGCAAAGAGAAGAAAACTGAAGCCTGCAGTGGAACCGTCTCAGGACACAACTGTTAGCGCAAGTGGATCCACAGATCCCTCAATGTCATATTGTGAGCTTTATTTACTTCGTCACTATTTAGTGAATTTTTATCTTCGCCTCAGGATCCTATTCAATTTACCCAAAAATGCAACCCAGATGGGTTTTTGTAGGAATTGTATTGCTCCAACATAGTAAATCATCAAATTGTATTTCTTGTTTCCATAGGTAAAAAATCGTATGTGATATCAAGTGACACATCAGAATGGTGTTTGGACACATACGTGATATGAAATGACACATCAGCAAGGCACTCGGCTCAGCTTGTGATGTCATGTTGAGCCAAACTACCATGTAAGTACACTCTTTCTCCTCTTTCCTGAACCTGACCACCTCAACTTGCGTGCTAGTTTTACATTGTCAGTTTGACCTTGTTTACCTTCAAATAGTCACACTGGCCTTCAGACAGTGCATTATTGGATGTGTTCTACTCATCTGGATTGTCCTTCACTGTATGCCTGAGCTGAATTGCATTGAGGGATGCTCGCGGACTTTTTCAGCAAACTCTCATCTCTCTAAACACAAGAAAACTTGCCGTCATGTTCAAGCCCTTCGTGACAAGACACGGGATGTCCGAAGAGTGAAGGGTTTAGGTCCAGCTATATCAAAGGATATTACATCATTTACAGATCGTAAACAGCGTTTGCAGGTAAGGGCCATCTGTACTCTAGTTCATGATTTGTTTGCTGACTCAGTTGAATTCGGAAGGCATCACTTTCTACCAATCCGAGTTTGCCACAGAGCAGGATGGATGTTGATCCAGCTCCTTCCTCTATTGGTGCTGCAGAGAGTATGGACCAAACCACAGGGCCTAATGATGTGCAACAGGTCTCATTTCAGTAGGGATTGTCATGGGTAACCCCTGGGTATCTCAGGCAAACCCATACCCATACCCACAGAAACCCATACCCATGACCATGGGTATGGGTTTCTGTGGGTATGGGTATGGGTTTCCGTGGGTATGGATATGGGTTTGCCTGAGATACCCAGGGGTTACCCATGACAATCCCTACCAGGGAGAGATCAACCTCCCGAAAACGAGCTGTCGCGCTCATTTTTGGGGGTTGTGGGTGATGGTGGTGGCCAAAGAAAGGTCAAACCCCCGAAAATGAGCACAACGGCTCATTTTCGGGGGTTGTGGGTGGGAGTGGGTGCCAGGG
>QDKV01004658.1_pt1 | contig 11931 bp, 12 predicted proteins | sample 1861101 | NCBI WGS metagenome assembly QDKV01 (sample SAMN04275158, study PRJNA302643) | Fungus metagenome, whole genome shotgun sequencing project. | isolation source: fruitbody | host: Mallocybe terrigena | place: Sweden | collected 2013 | reverse complement strand
CCAAAAAAAAACATGAAAATTAACTGAGATCCTGAAAAATCAGGAATTGCACTAGTAAACTTCTCTCTTCACATGTATTGCACCAAATTCTCTATTAGTATCTCATAATTGACAAGGGCCTTTGAATATTATATAAATTTCTTCACTACTTTATGTATTTGCAGAGTTCCAATGCAAAACTGAACCATGGCACCACCCCTCATAAAATTTTGCCCATTATCCTATCCTATTCTGCTTCAGACCCCTTCCTTGACTTACAAAAGATATACCTCCACTTTATTTACCTTTTTGCATGCCCCCCAAGCTTGGTTCACCTCTCATTGCCGAAAAGCAGTCCCCAAACCTCAAAATGGCTGTTCCATCAGTGTTCCATAGATTCACTCGATTTCCCCACTAATTTCGATATCAGTCGACGCAGATTTTCAATGGGAATCGATTAAAAAAAGAATTAGAGAAATCTACGGTGAATCGACTGAATTATAAGGCAATATGTGTGCCAGCACACGACGCGCGACCACATCAGCAAATCGGGGAAATTCCGATTTGACCATGTAGCACCTACGAGTTTGTCCCAGCCTTTTGATGACCTTACAACAGCTCGTAGCCACATGTAACCGGTTGATCACGATATAGGGACAATATATATCACATTCCGCATTATTTACAGTTCACGGGGGCAGAAGCTGCTTATATGAAGTTGGTACCTACCTTATAGTGAGGCGTCAAGCCTGTGATAAACTCGTGGTGTTGCTGCAAGATTTTAGGAATCTGACAGAGCTTTATGAGCCACATGTAACCGTTTGATCACGATATAGAACAATATATGTCACATTCCATGTTCACAGGGGCAGAAGCTGCTTATATGAAGTTGGTACCCACCTTATAGCGAGGTGCCAAGCCTGTGATAAACTCGCGGTGTCACTGCAAGATTTTAGGAATCTGACAGAGCTTTATGAGCTTGCAGCACAGATATGGGCACATGAGACACAAAGGAGATTGATGAGCTGGTCATAGCTCGCTATAGTTGGTCAACCAGCCATACAACTGGAATGAATGACTTTAAGAAGCAAACTGCCGTTTTCAAACAGCTACTTTTGAGGGAGATAACTGGGCAGTGGAATAATTATTTGTGTAGCTAAAATGAGCCATACCCGTCATCATCCGAGTCCTCGGGATCGACGGAAGCCCTCTCATTTGCATCCTCCTCAAAACCCTCTGAATCATCATCTGAACCCTCCTCGTCACTGTCCGGCTCTGACTCTGGCCCCAATCCCTGTTCATCGTCACTATTTTCCACCTCAAAGTTCATGATGATATCTTCCACTTCACCTGGGCCAGAGGCATTCAAGCTGTCGATGCAATCCTCGTTAATCTCCATTTCCTCCTCGACTCCCTCTGTATCAGGTTGTTCGGAATTGGCTTGGCATGGACTGTTGCTAAGATGCCCAATTCCACCACCAAAGTAGCGCATGATCATATCACGGTCAACAAAACTGAGACCCATAGGAAGTCAGTGAAGGCGCTAGAGGAATAGGTACCATCAAACGGAACTACTCACATGTTGACATAAAAGTTTAGCCAGTCATCATCCTCACCAGGATTGAAGCATCGAGAGGCGCTTCGAGGAACAGGAAGAAGGTCAACAGTGCGCCCTTCATGAAAAGCGGGGATCAAGTGGCATCCACGGACGACATTCGCAGGATCCACGAAGCTGAACGCGAACTCGTCCGTGGATTCGACAAATCCGACTTTGGGCAAACGAGCCCCACGAGAACCCGAGATATATTGGGGCTCCTTGCCGAACCAGCGCACCCAAAGAAATTCCATCCGCCTCACACTTCCAGCACCCGGGATGTCCATTCGTTCTGCCCAGACGTTTGCGTGATAAATACCAATCACCCTTGCGTACCAATAAGGCTCAGCCCCTTCATCTGTCTCTGGAGATCTGAGCATGATGTCGGGGTGCGTTCGAGGGTTGATCGTGTCTGATTCCCGCTGCAGATCATAGGTGGTGTAAAAGACGCGGCAAGTTTGAACCGAATAAATTTTCTGCCCCACAAACCGAAGTGAGTTGCGGTCCTCATCTGAATAGTCTTCATGCATGTCGCCGTCAAATTCGCGCCCCTTCAAACGCCCCAATAAATGGTCTTGTAGCTTGGGTAGGAACCGCTAAAGCACAACATGTGAGTACTTAAAAAGAAATCGAAGATTTCAAACATACATCGAAGGCAGGGTCGCCTCTATTTTTCCGAATCATAGTGAATATATCAGTGGGTTGGTTCTTCGAAGCTGAGATGTGATAGCGAAGTTCAGAATCTCCAGTATCCTGATCAAGCGTTCTGGATTTCGTTGCGCGCTCATGGAGCTGCTTTCGTTCGAGAGCCAGGCGAGCCAGTTCATGCCTCCGATAGCGCTTGGCAATTTGCCCTTCAGCATTGCACTTGTTCGTAGATCCGTAGAGTCGTTTAACTAGTTTGTGCGCAAGTTCTCCCTATGACGATATCATCAGTAAACAGGTCACGAGATCATATGAATTACCCACCAGTTGCGTCGAAAATCCATCTGTCCCACCAAAAAGGCGGATAGAGCGGACATAATCTGCGAGTGCATGCCATTTGTAGGTAAAGAGATTGAGAGTCTTCTGTTTTCGGCTCGTACTCGCGGGATTGCTGGCTCTTTCGGTTTCTTTCGCTTTTGAACGTCTCTTCCGTGCCTGGGTTTCTCGCGGGAGTTCAAAGGTTGCAAATACTGACTTTGTAACGTCTCTAAATTTGCGCACGAGTCGCCCTAACCTTGTTGTAAGCTCCTCGAGGTGGTTGAGGGTGTTCTCGGTATGCAGCCGAAGTTTGGCGAATGCATGCCATTCTGCAGCGCAGTACAGTAGTGTTCGGACCAATGTATTATGGGGTTCCGGAAGAAGTCCTTCGAAGGCAGGAATACTGCACTGAAGGTGGCATTTTGAGCACAATTGCTTCCTGAAATAGCCAAATCATGTCGCTCACCTGTAACAAATCCTCAAAGTCACGGGCGGCGAGTTTCTTCATCTCCGACGCATTACTGGCAAAGCGACGAATAGTGCTGGAGCCAAAGGTAGGCATATCACGAAAGCTGGAAGATTGACAAATTAGAACGCGACAGAGTCAAAATAATGACCTCACCGTCTATTCAGTTCAGCTACCAAGCTACCATCCGGAGCTGCGGCGTATAAAACACGTATCAGATGTGTGAACAGTGCCTTCCAAATGCCTAGTTCGAACTCGTGGAGTAGATCTGGAACAAGCATGCGCGGGATATCAAAGTCCTCGCCCAGACGGTCGACGAATGCGTTCTAAATTCCGCAACCAGAACAGTCATTAAAGGTCTGCATAACAAGGGACAAAAAAACTTACTAGCGTTGGCACTGAAGACGTCGGTTTGAGCAGCCGATCAATGACAACACCGCCAATAGCAGATGCTTTTTTGTAAATAGCATCCCGAGCTGCGCGAACACAGTCAAGTAGGTATTTACGAACGTTCTTCTCACGGAATTGACTATCCCGCTTTGCACCTATCTGGTCCATCTTGGATTTCGGAGTAAAACATCTCGGACAAGGACAAAGGCCCTGATCTCGTATGGTTGCTAGTAAAACTCTGGCAATATTTATGAGAATGAGCATATAAAAGATCAGTAGAACGGACTCACTTCTCTGGATAATCAGCAGAGTAAGTGAAAATGCGTGGATATATACGACGCTCGATGCCATCAGCGCATTGTATCACCATCCCATATTTGTACGCATGAATAAACTCATCATCAAGCAGAAATTTCCAGACGGTGTGCACAAGCTCGCGGCGACAATGAGTTATTATATCCTTCTTTTGCGTCCCCCATTTCTTATGAAATCCGGCGGCGAAATCTTGGAAAGAATCTGGAAGAGATGGGATGTATGCGATATGCTGACAAGCGCCTGAGTTTGGTAGAGAGCGAAAGTATTTCGAAAGATTTCCGAGGAGCATGTAGATGGGCCAGAGTTTGGCCGTTCCAAAGTTTGCCAAGTGGGTGGTGTCTGACCAAAGCATGACGGCTGCCACTGCCTTCTCACGTTTGCAGCCAGGATCATCAGGCGGCACCGGTGCACGCTGGATTTTGTCGTTCGTCTCAATGAAGGCATCGGAGTCATAGACCTCGCAAAACACGCGTTCTTCTTCACCATTTGGAGCCTTGCGGAACAATTTAAAGGGTGAGAGGTGAAATTTGGATGCCTGAGGCGACGCAAACATGGCTCGGATGACAGCGGGTATTTTGCGATACCGCAGTCCAGGTATGGAGAATTTGGCTGGAGGTACATCCTTTGAGCCTGACGGAACGTCGATTTCAACAGTTGCGGTGTGAAATGAATCCAAAAATGGGGAATTCTCATCAGCCGTGTCCGTTCGACGATTTTCTCGTGCCGCCCTAAATCCTCGGAGATCCTCAAGCTTGAATTTTGGATCGAGAAGGACCTCGTCAACAAGGCGGTTAACTTCACCATCAGATTTGGTTGACGGGCCAGAGTCCTTCCAGTTCATTAACAGCTCAATTGATTGATTGCGATGAACAGGAGGCGGTGTCGGTGGGGATATGGGAGGTGCGTCCATTTGCTCGTGGCCGGCAAGGAGGTCTTCGGGTGGAACAAAGGAGTCAGGATCAAATGATGGTCGATAAAGATATTCACGAAGGAGATTGAATGAATTTGTGGCTGTCCGTAGTCGATTGCGCACAATGAGAATAACGCGTGGTAATATTGAAGTTGGGGGAGGGGGTTCTTCATCAAGGGATCGCAAGGGTTCAGGATTGATATCAATGTACCGAGCAGGTTGTTTATAATTACGCATTGGCCGACCTGCCTGGGTAAGTTGAGGAGGTGGTGGTAGCGGCAGTGGTAATGGAGGCAGAGGCGGCTCTATGATGGGGTTGGGCAATGGAATAAAGGATGACTCGGAGAGGCCTTCTGGATCAACTACCATGTCAGACCCAGGATCTGGAGGATCAACGATGTCGTCCATTGGTTGCACATCGTTACCAGCATTCATTCCACTGGTCCCAGCAACATGCTCTGTCTGTGGAATATTAAATGACTATGGCACCAGACAGAAATACCAGAGACATACCAAGCGTGCTTTTCGGTCAGAGAGTTTGGATCTCTTCTTCTTTAATAGGGCAGCAGCAGATCTCCGGTGTCCAGCTGCCTCACCTTGGTGCCTAAGGTGACCCTCACATTTGTTCTGATGATTTCGGAGGCCGCCGCGCGACGACGCAGTGAATTTTTCCGGTCCTAGGCAATGCTTGCAGGGAAACATAAAATAGACCAAAAGTAGTAATGCAGGCAACGAAAGCCAGGCTATTCGCAGTTTAAGGTGACTTCGAGGCAGTCTTGCCATGGGGAAGGAAGTGGAATAAGGTTCCTGGTATCTGCAGAACGCTAGATCACAACGTTCCAAGGTTGATGTGGTGCTGATTGAAAATGAAAATGAGTCATCATTCCCGTACTTCACCAAAGTGGATATTATAGCGAGGTAGAGTATATACAAGAAGAGTCATCACCCGTCATTGCAGAGCAAATATATTTGAAGTCGGGCAAACATACCTTGTGGTTGGTATCCCCCCACTTTTGCCTCTATGCCCCCGAACTCGTCACATCCTTGTGCTTCGTCCCCGCTCCCTCCATCTGCGTCCTCTCACATTGAGGGCGACCCACCCAATGACACACCGGGGCCTATGGATGTTGCATACTGGAAGCGAATGTACCAAGCACTCCACCAGGAAACCAACACGTTGAAAAAGGCATCTAAACGGAAAGGAGAGTGAGTACAGTTGAGGATTTTTTCTCTTGTTTCTTACAAACTCGAGTTTGCAGAAGGACTCCTTCCATAAGCCAACTTGGTCGAGGTATACGGAAGGTTGTTTTCATTTGCGGTGATATCAGGGACTTGGTGCTTGAAGCTGACAAGCACATCGAGTTCCTCGATGATCCAGATGCATTGACTGATGACTTTGACGGCCTCGATGAAGAACAGGTTGAAGAGTTGAAGCGCAAGTGTGTGATTATCTTTTGTTGATTTCATTCGCTGACCCACTGTAACCGCGTGACCTTGAAACAGTTGGGAGCGCAGCCACAAGGCATTACAAGAACTCTGCCGTCTGATTCCCAACTTTCAGAAAAAAATTGATCAAGCTGAACCAGAGGAACTCTCTGAGTACTACGCACAGGTGCGTTTTACTATGTCGACAGCCTTTTTATCTAAACAGAAGTCCCCAGCTCCAGACTGGTGCCAACAATGCACGTAGCGATGACCTCAATCGCATCCGGGACTACTTGGCTGATTGGTTGAATCAATCCCAACTGCGGCCTTCTCTTCCCCTCGCCAAAGACAAGCGCGATAATCGTGGCATTTGTCATGATGTTACTGGCCGTCTTCTCTGTCCAGCCGAGTTTGATTGGGATGATCCAGAGTACGTTTCTATTTCTCATTTCTTCAGCACTGCCAGTCTAATGGTCGATTGAAGAGTGCGGGCCAAGCTGAGGGCTGGTGATGAACAATACGATTGGCTAAGCAGCAATCATGCAAGGGCCTTCTACGCTAGCTACAAAGCTGACCCCGAGCATCTTGAACATGGGTTTTTGAAGAGCTCCCTTCTGGTTAAAGTACGTGATCTGAATTATTTGTTGTGCTTTCCTTTTCATTTTTTTTTTTTGGTCCGCCTACTCAAGGTATACAAGAGTATCTTCACATCACCATCCTCAGCGGCAGATGGCTGCGAATCAGAGCACGAAAACGAAGCTCCTTTGAAGGCTGCCAAGCTCTCCCAATCCCGAAAAAAGGTAACGCAACGCAATGTTGCATCAAAACTTCATATGAACGATAAAGTCACCCCACGGTCAATTGCCTATGCTGCAGTCCAGGTATTTGACTTGATGCATTTTGTTGGATGCTTACTCATGTTTATCTCTATTCCAGCTTCACTTCAATTTACAGACCGCCGAGCGATGGAACGAACTTTACGGAGGATTCGATTACCGTGGCCTTTACAACTACATTGTTGACTTTTTTGAAGACGTGCAAGACGGCCCTGCGAAGACACGTGCACAGGACTTACTCAAGTGGTGGTCCTTGTAAGTCTGCTTTTCATGGTCTTGAACAATCATTAACCTATGTTTGCCTTGTAGAAAAGTCTTCCCAGCTGCCGCCACTCGCCAGCAGTCCAACACTGCTGCTTCTCGCAAGGCTATGAAGGAACAGCGTGCCGCTCGCAGCTGATGCAATCTTAGACGTCTTCAGGGAGTGGGGGATTATTTTCCATAGCTCGGATTCGAGCTTGGTTGCTGGCATTGGGTAGGATCAAAATATGTATGGCGTAGCCCTGAATGGTGAACTTTTGACAGACAACTAGAGGGTGCAGGAGGCTCTAGCCGAGCGATCAAGGGTGGAGGCGTGTATTTTGATTCTGGAAATAAGGACTAGTAGCAGTCATTACTTACAATAAACTGTCCCGAAGCACCGGAAGGCCCCGGTAAAGCCGTGCATCGGGGTTTTTGACTCCTACTCTGAGAGTTGCGACAGGAAATGAGTACGCGAAGCAGGGAGCTGATCGCAACGGATGAATTGACGGTTATCACCAAATTTCTCCTTGATGCGAGCATGGTGAGAGCGATCGCTGTTTTTCTGATCTGTCTGGCAGTGACATCTGCGACAAGTCAAACACAAGAAAATAATCTTATAAATACTAGTACGCTGACGAAGGGGAAAAGGAGTACATTTCGAGTTCTGGAATCTGTGAATAAATAATCATATTGATACGAGAAAAATCATGAGCCTCGCATTGCCATTCGTCCCTACTCGTTTCTACTAGACCGCCGTTGATTAAAGCCCTGTCTGACGACGCATTATCTTTTGGGTATTTAGTAACCAGTAACCCGGAATTGATTAAAAAATTCACCTTCTTCACCTTCTTCACGTACTTTCCATATTGTTCCTCGAAATCCGGCTTCACAACAGATACGACCGCTGCTACTACACGGGGATCATTGATTAGAACCCCCTTCCACCGGCCAGCCCCCCTGGGCAAATAATCGACAGGTAGAAGAATCCGAGGTGAGGGTGAGAGTTCGGGTATCATGGCTGAAGGAAAGACCTGACAGAGGACGTCAAACATGACGTTCGCATACCAGTAACACTGGCTTTCAAAAAGGGCATAAGCTGGGGCTTTGAGGTGCACCACGAGAGAAACTAGCAATAAAGCAAAAAGAGGTAGGGGAGAGGGGTTGTATTGCCGCATAGACTGTCCCAAAGCCTGTTTCTTTACAACCGTTACCATATCGTCAGCTTCAATCCCAACAGAAGATGATTGACTTGTAGAACGGGTGGCAGCCACCGCTTGACTGAAAGCCCAACTGAGTGTGGATTTGGGCGACCCGGAGGTGTTATCTAGTACTAAAGGGGTATTGGATTCGTCGACTGATCCCGTCGAGGCTGAAGCTAGGATGCTTGATGGCAAATTTTTCAGGGCACGATCGATGGCTTCGAGGATGCCTTTGCTTTCAGGAAATTGACTGAAGGATTTGAATGTATCCTCATGTGAAATAGAACGAGTGGATGCTGAGCGGTCGATGACAACCACATGTTTCTGGAGTGTGTCTTTGTCAAATACATTGGCACAGAAGCTCTCGTGGAGAGCGCCCGTAGGCTCTTTGTTGATGCCAAAATTTGTCACCAACTGTCGGTCTAGTAAAGAGCGCTCGGGATTGGTCGAATTCTTTGCCGCTTGATAATAGTTGGTGACAAATGACTGAGGGTCGGCGCGGTGGCCTGGGACAAGGAAAGAGGCCATAACGTCTGTGTTCGAGTCTTCGTCCGATGACATTGTAGGGTGTTTGGACAGGGGAGAGATAGAATGAAACCCTCTTATCGTGATAGCAAGTATGTTTGCAAGAATGTCGTTCATGTTCAACGCCGTCTTGGGCCCCGGGTCACACCTGACTCCGATATTAAATGGCTTCGGAACCTTATCGCTGCCATTCGCTGGCCACACACAAGGTACTTAGCATCCATGTGAAATAAATTATAATAGAAAAGTATGGATCATGTGACCTTGTTGATGCAAGAACATCTTCTAGTACTGTATTATCCGAGTTACTTGTTGCTCACCGCTATCATCCAGATCTGCTTTTTCTAGGGCCTCGACCTTCTCATTGCTCCCATTCCACCATGATCTTACCAGAATTGAATGTTGGTCCGAGCCGTCTTTTGTTTGCGGACCCAACCGCGATAACAATATGTAATCTTGCTATTACGTTGGCCTGCCTCTTGTTCTCGAATTTCCAATTCTAACACAGGTAATAATTTATATCGGGCCGCGCAGGAAACACCGCAGTCGCCAAGCCAGATTATTTGTTAGTCTTCCGAGTCAGGTGTCAGAGATAACGGAGAAAGGTTCCGGGCAGCCCTAGACCTGAAAGTTCTCGAATCGGTTGGTCAACCGAGTACCCGATGCAGTGACTTTCGAACAATATTCAAGTCCTTCTCAACATCCTCGCAATGTCTTGAACACCCCTTGGTGCAATGGTATGTACTTTCATTGTATATTTGCAATACTCTGCATATGGCAAGCATTAGCGCGGGTTGAGATAGATACTACACCACCAACCTTCCGATGTCGATGTGCTCCGCTCAGCGCTTTGTCACAGCGCAATACCTGCTTTTTCTCTATTCCCAACTCTTTCCGTTTCTGTTTGCCCTGTTCCCCATGTTTTTGATATTTCCGATGAGGTTGTACCAATTTGATTAGCCGGAGTCGTCGACCCGAAACCCCTTGCATCTCAACTCTCGTCGCTCTGCAACAAACCCCATCTCATCGCGACTTGGAGTGATTTCGGACCATGAAGCTCGACCTCGTTTTTTTGCCGATAAATAATGTCATACACTGGCACACCATTGCTCCCTTACAGTTCCTCTCTTTGCGATTCCAATGTCCCACAACACAAACATTCGTCAATCACATGTGCATCAAAGTCAGCTACCAAGGCTGCCTTGTGGCGAAGGTAATTGATTCACTGCGGAGCTGCGCCTTCGAGTGCTACTGACTTAGGAGTGTGACTCAGGCCTGTGTCCAATGACTCCATACCACAGCAAATTCCCCAACATATAAGATGTCGATTAAACTTGAAGATAAGTCTTGCTATGCATCCCTACCCTATCTTGCTATATCCCAATCCTCAGGATGAGATTTCGAACTTTCCGCCCACTCGAGAATGCAAAATTTCTTTCGAGTCTCCTGTATGTCAGTTTCGCCGCCGTACCTTAAATCTAACGACAGGTAGAACAGTGCTCTCCTCTCAGCCAACGGTCGCTGCGTGATTCAAGCCATTTTCAACTGCAGACCAAGGGGCAATTTCCGCCCATTCGAGAACACAAACGTTTTTCCGGGTCCCCTGTATGTTTCATAAGTCAGTTTCGCCGCCGTACCTTAAATCCTAACAGTCTTGGAACAGGTAGAACAGTGCTCTCCTCTCAGCCAACGGTCGTTGCATGACTCAAGCCATCTTCGACTGCAGAACAAGGACCTTGGACGTGAGAATCTCATCAATACCACCAAGGTAAGTCATCAAAGTTCCAACCCTCTTCATTCTGACTGATTCGTATTTACCAGAAATCCTCACTGAAGAGAGGTCAAGGATGTCTCGACGTGGATGATGAGCGACCTTCGAAAAAACCCTGATCGAGCTTCGTGACATGAAGGAGTGTATAATGGTTGGAGAGCTTCCTAAGGAAGATTAAACTTCAATTTATCCGAAATTGTTTACCTAAGAGGAAATGTAGAATACAGGTTGGAAGAGCTTCGTTTGGACATCCAAGAATGGTCTTGAGCCCTAGTGGCCTGTAGATACTGACTTATTATCACGAAAATATTCTTACTCATTGCCCTTTTAAGTTTTTCTCCATTCATTTGTCTGCCAGCATTTGTATGAACTCTTTGAGTGTATCAACTGTTTGCAACAATATGAACAGAATGCGGCTACTTCCTGAATCCTTGTCCTTTACTGCTGAAAATGCATCTGGCTCGTAGTTGCTTAAATGGCCTGGAAAAACCTTATGATCCGATGGTATTTCTATGTACCGCAGGTGATGCCAAGAAAGCAAGACACCGCCTTATGATTCAAGCTATAACCCGCAAGGCATCTACGAGCATTTGTATGAACTTTTTGAGCCTATCAACTGTCGGCGAAATTATCTTTTATTTTGAGATGGACAGAATCTGGCTGCTTCCTTGTCCTTTACTGCGGAGAATGCATCTGGCTCGTAGTTGCTTAAATGGCCTGCAAAAACCTTATGATCTCATGGTATTCCTACATACCGCAGGCGATGCCAAGAGAGCAAGACACCACCTTGCGAGAATGACCGAAACTTGCAATCAACTCATGAGTCCTCACATGAAATGTAAATCGGACCTTCTACCAACTGGCCATATATGACCTTACGAACCAAGCTACAAGCTTATAGCAAACTCACACTGCATATTACACCTCATACCGGATTTTAGGTACTCATATTCACTTACAGGATTCTCCACAATTTAGTGATGTTGCCCCATCAAAAAATTGCTGATTTTGAAAAAAAACCTCCCGCGCCCTAAGTTCCGCCAACGGCTGTAAAGATGACTGCCTGTTCATTTCTCCATCAGTTTATGCAATATCGTTCCTTGTCACTCTGAACACTCGAAAAGTGATTAGAGGTCGTGGCACAGCCAATCAGGACGAGCTTACTGAAAATCGCAATTCCGGGCTCAATGTGATACCGTTCACAGATCGTCTTAAACCAGGAACACACCAAACACGTATGAAAGACCTTCCTCCACCTCCAATATATGTCAATGATGAAGTATATGGGCTGCCTCAGTATTGATGATAAGCTGTT
>QDKV01004659.1_pt1 | contig 11972 bp, 14 predicted proteins | sample 1861101 | NCBI WGS metagenome assembly QDKV01 (sample SAMN04275158, study PRJNA302643) | Fungus metagenome, whole genome shotgun sequencing project. | isolation source: fruitbody | host: Mallocybe terrigena | place: Sweden | collected 2013 | reverse complement strand
CAGTATATTGAGCAACGTACTTCGTTTCACACCCAATCTCCAAAGACCACACCAGTAGGGTTTGTAATCAATGGCATCTGCAAAGTCAGTTGTAGAGAGTTGATTATGTAAAAGAATTCCGTTATCTAGCGAGGAGAATTGTGCCTGAATATTTGAAGCGAATGGTCTTGAATGGTGCATCCCCTGCCTGAATTGAATCGATGGTTTGATACATGTCCTCACTTGAAGACCAGGTAGCGCTGTATCATCGCCGGCTTTGAGGAAATCTTTGTGTCGGAGATTTAAAATAGGCATGATAAGTTATAACGCAAGCGGAGTTTTTACGGCATATTAATAAGAGGTTCGGCACCAAATTTGATGATGGTGTCCCAGTGCTGCCATGGAATCTGATGACTACACCGCCAGTTGTGAAAAAACTGTCAGTCAGATTTTCAAATCCCGCCAACAGCACGATATGAATCAGGTTTGTGAAGCAAGCTGTCACCTGTGAAGCAGGTGTATGTTTTGATTTTGGTTCAGCTGTAGACCATATATTAAAGTGTGAAACCCATGTTGCAGAAACTGTGCATCTCAGCAATTATTTCATCAATCTCTCAGATTGACTACATGCACATCGACACATATTCTCATTCACACTGTTCCTATATGTACAAGGGGCTGGGCCAAACCTAATAAATTTCATACATTTCCTACATTTTCAATCCAATGCGGCAGCATTCAATTGTCCACGAAATTGCTAAATTAATAATGTTGATAATAATAACAATATTATTATTATCCAGCTGCACGTATTAAGATATCCTCCGCCTCAGACGAATCAAATCTTAGCTCGGAAGCATAGTCATCGACAGTCCCTTCAAGTTCTGGTGACATCCCATCCAAAGATGCCCTTGCCGTATCAGAAATGTTTGCCCGACCTCTCAGTCCCTTGGAAGGATCTTCCACAAGCTTGATCAGCTCCTTCTTCAATCTACGGCTGAATTCGATAACCATGAGATAAACGATATTCGCCGGAAGCCACTCCGATAACGCGCATGCTGTGACATTGGAGTGCTCATCCGTTACAGCAAAGTTGGTATTGTAGTGTTTGTTCAACAGCTTGAGCAGCCAAGCGCACACTGGGCAGCATCGTTTAGATACTCCTATGTTTTGCTTGAATTCCTATTATTCGATCAATAAAGATTTGAGTATTAACATGAAACCATGACTCACAGCAAATTTACCTAGCACGTCTTTGAGCTGCTCAACCTGTTCCTTAGATAATTCCTTTACGCGCGCTTCGAATTCGCTGATCTCGCTGGTCTGTCCGGATAATAAACCAAGTAAGGTGAGGATTGAGGCGACATAGGCTTCACAATGTTGTGTGCCTGGGGCACCCAATCCTTCTAGAGACAATTTTTTATAGAAGGTGGCACGTCTTTGGAAGGTGGTGAGCAGTTCCAAAATTTTCTGGACCTGAGACGGTCGATCCTGGGACTTAAGAAGCTTTAGGGCAATGATCCTCTTGGTAATAACTGCGATATCTTGATCCGCACCAAGTGAGGAGCAATTCTCCATCTGTGTAGCAAGCAAGTTGATCTTGGTGTCCGAGGGTGATGGATCGTTGAGCAGCTGTGCCGACTTGATGATGGTGGCAATACTATCGCCTGTCTTGCTGGACTTGAAACGGGAATGAAGCCAATCAACGAGCTCCTTGCCCGAGGGTTCCCCAGGTACTTGTGAGAAGTAGCGTTCATTCTGTAACAATGGCTCCCAGTGGGGCATCTGGTCATTTGGATGTGGAGGAGAGAGAATCAAGATGGAGATGGGGACAGGCGGCTGGCGCTTCAGGGAGGCAATGAACGAAGCAAGTACTTGTGCAGCATCGAAATAGAGTACCATTAACTTCAGCCAGTCTCGGTAAGACTGCCAGGAAACTATTGCTTGGCCCTTGCGCATAGAGTTCGGCTTGAGGAAAAAAAATGTGTCGTCGTCGTCGTTGTCAACAAGATCTGGCCATGCCTTTCTGGTGTCTACAACCAGGAATTGCGCAATGTTTTGAAGATACTTCTCGATTGCAGCACCACTGACGATGGCCCTGAGGTAATGTCCACTTGCCCGGACTTTCTTCAGAGCGGCCAAAATACTCTCCAGGTCGAAATTTTTGGTTTTGACCATATCTGTTTCAAGCTTTTTGAGCTGTTCCAGGGAAGAAAGAAAACGGCTGAGCAAAATGCCTACGAGGTCATGGAATTCCATATAGGTGTCTTCGTTGTAGATCTCGATAGGCTCCTTCATCTTCGCTGCCGCCTCCAGTCTGGGAATCTTTATTTTGTGGAAGGTGGCGAGAACAGGTATGGATTTAATGAATAATTCGTCACGATTTCTGCCTTGTGGTCTCGGCGCTGCGGGAGATTGCGTGTATTGAAAAATCTTGATGTTCAGAAGACAATCAAGATAGGGTACTGAAAAATGTGGATTCGTCATTCCTTTCGATAGGAAGTTGCAGTGATATAGAGAAGAAAGGTCTCCAGATGTCCTGGGGACTCTGCTGACCGTCCGAGGAGAGTCTGTATCATCCATACGTGGGTGTCAAATGACTCTCTACCCCTGTTTGCGTATGAGACATAGGACAGGAAACTCCATGGAAAACTTACCATTGACACTGGAGGAATGTATTGAGTAGCCCCTCATTCTCTTTCCCAACAAGTATCTTAGGGAGATTGTCATTAGGATTCACGATGCACAGGAGCGTGGTCCGATTTATCAGTGAATCCGACTGGTCGTGCACCATCTGATTGCGCGGATTAAAAATAACAAAGTACTCGAGAACCCATTCCAATAAACCTTTGTCAAGTCGCTGAGTGGGAAAAGGCTTAGCGTAATTTGGATGCACAACAGAAACAAAGACCTCAACAGTAGGACCGTTATGAGGCTTTGCTACGACTGCTGTGATTTCGTGTTCCCTGAGAAGAACGGCCGCAAGGGCGTCGAGTACCTTCAGTTCCTGCTGTTCATTTACTGTTCCTGGTGCGGCCGCGTCTTGTTTAGCACGAGACTGGATGAGAGAGAGCATGGTAATGATTGTGCGGAACGCAAGAATATCCTTGGCTTTGTTTTCAAGCTCGAATGGCTTGTTGGCTTGCTTGCTCGAGGGTGTTACCGCCTTCAAGGCGCGAACGAATGCTTCTTTGACTGCCTCCATGGTCGTATAATACAAGGTGCGATGAAACGTATGCTCTCAATTGTGACAATCATGCCCGACTGTGACCATCAGATAAAAAAATTTAACGCAAAATGTTTCCAGATAAGAATATTTCGTTCTGGAAAAGTCTGAAATAATAAAATTTGAGTGATATAAAGGAAAGAGAAAGAAGACACAAACTATCTGTGTTTTCACAGATCTTTTGCGATGTGCGGAGGTCGTTGGCGGAAAATGGATAATCACGTGACTTTCGGAGGGACGTTTGATCATTGATAAAGTGTCGCCAAAGTGTCGCGTCCTGAGGGTGTTGTATGGAAGACGAATCCAACTGCCAGACGACCTGAGCGCTTGGGAGACCAGGGAGGCTGACCGAGTCAGATCCCAAGTGGCTGTACCAAACACTAAATGGATGTGGGTGGGTGGGAGAGAAAAAATGGGATTGAAGCTTGAAAGTATGGAGGAGAAACAACTCGAACGAGGCGAACGTCGACACGTCTTCGAAAAGAAAGATTTTCGTGTATACGAAGCTTTGTAAATACTTATGTAAACTGGGTAGTTGATGCAGCCACATCACTGCATTATCTTATCCCTTCATAAGGCATCCCTTTGGGCCGCCTCATCTTCGATTTTGTTTAATAAATACACAGTCAATTTGTTAATTAACGCGTGATACATTTGCTTCTCCTAAGTCTGTCTCTTCCATTTCCAATCTCGTTCGCTTGCTGGGTCCTGGCCTTGACATATCAGAATTCATCACCTGTTGCTTCTTCAGCGCGGCGCGAGTCTTCGTTGCGGTTCGTTTGACTACTTGTGTAGCTCGAAGGCTTCCTGCAATTTCAATGTGTTTTGTCTGTCGGTCTCGATGTAGTGGAATAGGGACAACAAGAGAACGCGGTAAGGTAGCACGAAGGAGATGTGCATTATGGAATGCATGTGTGTTAATGACAAATCGTTCAAGTGGTTGATGTTCAATATATGTCCTGACCAGACCTGATTCAACACGCTCCTGCATCAATGGCTGCTTGCCTGATGCAGTACATTGTGTGCGAAGGCAGTCGTGCTGTACATTGTACAGAAAATCCACATCCTGACATGTCAGTTAGATTATTAGAATGGAGAGCCAGTGATATTATACGCACGGTACTGGGAATGGCAATGTAGGTCATTGTTTCTCGAGTCAGCATCGGCATTCCAAAAGTGTCGTGTCGGGCAGCAAGAATTTGGAAAACATCGAGTACTATGACAGCACGGCTACTTTCAGTGTCTGCCAAAATTTCGACGATACGGCCAGTAATAAGTTCACCATCCTGATAAAATGGTATTAGGGGGAGTATCATTAGATAATATTACATGAAACATACATGCTGCGGCGACCTTGCAAAAACCCATGATCCAATGAAACACTTGTCTTCAGAACGTGCAATAGCAAATCGGCAGTGTGTCCATCGTGAATCAATGTCCTCTGAAGTATGGTTGAGAGCCTTGGCCCCCTGTGTCTGAAACCACGAGACATACTTTCGGCTCTCCACTTTCTTATTTGCGCTTCGCTTGAGTGGCTCCAGTCCAAAAGAACCTAAGCCTTGTAAGTAAACTGGAATGCACAGTAGAAATTAAAATCACCGTTGACAAGTGGTTCCGCACTGGTCCAACCCATAAGACCTTGGAGTGTTGGATGAGCATGAATGAAATTACGGACAGAGGGTCCTGGCTGTTCCCATTCCCCATTCCCCGTCAGCCACCAACCGCCCGTGAGGCGATGTTTCAACACCTCTTGACTGGCCAATTGGAAGGCTATGTCTCGACTTGGGGCAAGATGGTTCGAAAAAATTGAGCAGTATCTAAAAATGGCATTGAAGCACTCAAATGCTTCCGTTGCGACACCGACAAGAGGCCCGAAGCGAAGGATATCTTCCTTCAGATGCACGAGAAGGTGAAGTTTTATTTTCGATGTCATTTTGGATGGATCAATCATGGCAAAAAGGTCAAGCACATTTGCAGCAGCAACTTCGACATCGGACTGCAGAGAGATCATCTGGTGAATAAATGAACATGGTGCAGCAAACGTACCAGATATTCTTCCATATTGTGTATTTCTGGTATCCACAGGAGTGCAGCAAGTTCACCCACCGCTTTGGTAAGAAGGAATCGAGTGGAATCAACAAGGTCGTAGACATGGAACACGTTAACCTGTGCAATGGTTTTGAACTGCCGTCCAATTAGCGAGTTGGCATATTGCATGATGTAATTTGCACGAATGGCATGGATGGAAAGTCCAGATCGTTCAGTCGATTGTAAACGAACTAAATATGTCTGTTTTTGAGTAGTAGTCCAAGGTGTATGTGAGCCATGCCAAAGGTATTTGACAATACCCAAAAGGATGGTGTGGAGAATTTCCACAGGAGTATCAAGAGCAGGATCGAGCCCTGTGAAAATATTAGCAGTGACCGAGGCTTTATCAGACAAGCGCACCATTCAACGTCAAAAATGGATTATAGATGTCACCTTGATTCTCATGCACCCAGGTCAGCAATTCGGTCTGAATATCAGCCGCAGTCCGTCCAGGATGGTTCTTGCGCAATGTCCGAGCACGAGCTACAAGGTCGTCAATCCAGAATTGGGTATAGCTGTCTTTGACACCGTTCTTAGTTTGCTGATTCTGTACGTTCTGGGCAATACCCAAACAGGCTAGTTCGACCTGGGACTTGACATCTGAAAGGATCCCTTCAGCTGAACGAAGAACTCCGGCCTGGATATCTCAATCCAGTGAGCAACCACAACAGGGAAAAGGGAATTTGCACACCTCAAAAAGACTATGAAACCCGATGTCAGTTTCCTTGACTTGTTGTGACCCACCAACGAAGCATTTCCTGCATGGGTGGTTTCCATTTCCGCCGATGTGGCCGCAGACATCACTCTGAGCAGGGTTATCACCTGGGTCGCAGTTTACGTAGATCTTGAATCGCACTTGCGCTCCTGAAGTGCCGTGGCGAACCTTCACAGGGTTCTTATGTGTTGACCTATCAATCATTAGTACCAGAGATGCACTTCAAAAAAATTGACATACTCGATGACCTGTTTGATACCATGGAACTGCTCAGGAATACTAGCAACTGGTGATGTTGAGACAAAATGTGTATGGAATTCTTGTTGAAGGAATTTTCGGGGTAGGTTTCGGTGACTGATGTAGGTGTTCCAATGTTTATTCCAGCTCTTTGATCGATTTCCAGATACATCGTCACCGAAGACGTCTATCCAGCTGGTGTACAGGGGGTCACCTTCTGCTAACGCGCGATCAGGGTTTGGCATACGTGCAGGATGTCCGGATTCGATGGTTTTACCTATTCTTCATGAGAAAGCTTACAACAGACTACGAGACATAACTCACTGTTCCAAATAGGAAGCAGGTTCAAGTCGATCATGTCTAAGAAGTTATCCTGCAAATTCGATGCCTTTATTAAAATTGGATTGTCGTCAACAACATTGGCAATACACTGTAGTTTGTAAGCATGTATTGATTGCATGGAAAACCTCGTACTTGATTGTCAAAGGTAACAGCATATGCATCTGCAAAGACATCCCCGTCGTTGTCTTCCAGCCATCGCACTGGAATGATGAGGTTACCATTCTTGAGACGGGCAAGTTCATCAATGAAGTAATGACGGTCGCCTGCATCATACATGGGGCTCAATAGATGGCGGTCGACGTCCTTCCTCCATTTTTGTGCATGATAAACCTCAGAAATAATCCCATCCGGCGGAATCACAGGATAGCGACGGATGTGACCGCATATTAAGGGATTGGCCCAGTCCTAGAATATAACACATGTGAAATTACATAGTTTAATGACGGTTATATTACTCACCATGGCCACTAGTGTGCGTGGATCATTCATGGAATAAATATTCCCTTTCGGGGACTTGTGCTGCGTGGTGGGCACACCAGATGACTTTCGGAGGGATGCCTGTACCTCACGAAGGTGATATGAAGAGGGGACATCGCGAGCGCCTGCTTCACGAAGTACCCAGAGAAATACATTCATAAGTGATTTTGAAATTCGCATTCTGGGAAGATTGTCAAGAGTGTCGAGGAGAAACATCTGACGAACGAAAATTATGTTTAATATAATCACGGAGTTTTGAGAATCAACTTACCGTTTTTGATTCATATGGTGACCAAGCATCAGGGATCTTAGATTGACTTGCGTGACCCCGAGCCTCTTCGTCAAGTAGGTCCGCCGCGTCGGGCGCACTCAAATCTATCCGAAGACACAATACACATCAAAACTGACCATAATTGAATGATATACATACGCGCGTTCCGTAGCAACTCAGTCAGTATATCATCCTGCTCCAGTTCATCCAACAGCAGTTCACTATCTTCTTCAGGGAGGAAATCTGCACCACGCCAGATATCAAAATTGGTGGCCTCTCGCTCCAGACGTTTCCTCTCCTCAACTGCCGCAACTGTATGATCAATTCCTGCGTCGAAGATCTCGTTGGATAACGAATAGTTGTCCCACATATTTTTTTCTTCCGGGCTTGGTCCAGGAACACTTGCCGTCACCGTGAGTAATGCAGGTTTTGTCGTCGACAACATAACAAAGTCCATCCTCTCCTCGATTGCCGCTTCTTCTTGCATTGACCGTTCCCCAGCGGCTCGGATAGTCTCCCTGTTCTGCTGGGCACTGATGGAGCAGGCATGAACATCCGACTTCAAATGATACGCAAGGCTTTCTTTCTGGATCCAATGGCTGGTTTGTATGCGCAGTGTTGCACACAGCTTGCAACGAACTTTCTTGCCATCCTCCGACAATTCTACAACTGAAGATATTTTGTATAAGCGCTTATTAAATAGGTGATATGTAGGCAACTCACAGTCAGGAAATGCGGTTGTTGCCTTGCGCCCTCTGGCCATTATTCAACGTCAAGTGAGTAATAGTAAATGATTAAATGACTCGGCAATGTAAATAATCTTTATCACGTGTTAATGATTTATTACTCGAGCTTAAAGAAAGCATATGAAAGTTCAAACATAATATATCATTGAAAAAAGATGCAATAGCTATAGTAGCTAATACGGAAAGAGGCGATGAGGAACCTGAGCCGCACGTCCGAAGTGGTTGAAGAACTGCTGACAATAATATTTCGTAACGACGTCCTCGAGGTCCTTCGCCTGTTGGTCAGAAATGTCGGCTGGCGATCGGTTTGCGATAGTGAAAGCAGCAGGTTTGATCCCTTTCCAGGACCGCATTACAAGAACCATAGCGATGAGATGAGGAAGGCGATCCCGGAGACTATCTGCAGCCAATCCCCGATTGCGGTCTGGGAGAGGAATATACTTGAAGGCACCAACAGCAAAGCATCCTGAAATCAAGGCTTGGCGTTCGAACAGCTTTGAACCGTTTGATAAATCCAAATCGACACAAGAACGGCGGTCCAATGAAAGAAATTCGTGAGTGAAGTTGAGCTCGTATAGCTCCCATAAGATTTGTTGAATTATATGGTCCGCAGGCAACACACCCGAAGGATAACTATGGCCTTGCCAAGCAAAGGGCTCCCCTGCGTTGCTCCGTACCTTCACCTCTGGATCGGATAAAGAATTAGGCATTAGAGTGTCCAGAACACGTTTACGACGCCTTGCAGCTTTGGTATCCCCATCGTCCGAAAAACGACTAAGGTCGGTGGCCAGAAGATCACGCCAGCTCTGGCCTGACATAGCAAGTGATCCATCGTGTGCAACGCGCACGATCCAGGCCTCGCGAGTTCGCAGCCATGTCTCTATGAACTTGGTTTTCTTGGCTGTGCCTATGAGGAGACCTGGGTCCGGGAATGTATAATGGCCGAACTGTTGAAAAGGCAGAGAGCGGTCGACAGCCTGTAGCGCCACGCTCCAGGCAGGAATCGCAAATGGAGCAAGCGGACTAACTAACGGAGCAAATTTGTCTCGACCAGATTGGGTAATAGATTGAGGCTTCGAAGCTTGAAAAATTTGTAATTTAAATTTTTTTAAAAACATCGGAAGAAATAATAATGTGCTTACAGCTTGGTCCATGCACTATGCCGCTTGAAGATGGCTGGGTGTTTGATGACGTTTCAACTCGAAATGGATCTTTAAATAGCGACAGGGTTTGCGCAAAGCGATGAAAGGCATCATGTTTGTCACGAACATTTGAATTGCCATCATATATGACGGGGAAAGGGGGATCGTGCTTATCGAGACACAGAATTTGGGAAGGTTCAAGAGGAGTGACGACATTAAGAACTTTGTATGGGAATGGACCTGTCTTGCAGGGTTGGACGAACCAGACGGGTATACCAGCTGTAACGAAATCTTGGACTACACGCGGCGAAACAGTAATTGCGCCGACACATTTCTCGACCATGGTTGCCGCTGGTTGTATGCCGTCCATACGTAGCACGTAAATCTCGAGGTAATCAAGCAAACCGCGGAGTTCGAGGTAGTAGCGTTGGAAATCTGTCACACCGAGCACCATCTGAGTGAAGGGGGTACTCAAATGACCGAGACGGGTACATGCATGAACCAATGTCGTTTCGAGAGCAAAGACCCAATTATTAGGCTTAGGATTCTGTCTGCGGTATTTGTTGACTCTATCCACAATTTCGCCCTTCATCGTCTGAATTTGTGTGTATCTCGCGCTCGACAATTTGCCCAGCCCGTCCAGAGCACCATACTCTGAAGAAATGAAGTCACCACGGGTCGGATTCCACCACATGATGGAAAGAGGATCGTTCGGATCCATAGGCTTGCTAGGGATGGCACCAAGATGACAAAGGTCGGGGACATAGAGCTGTGGCCACATTGTAGGATCGTGGGGACCATAGCGCAAATCGGCGCGGAGGTACACTCCATCTCTGGTGTTCCCTGGCACCCAAATTACATCTTGATTGGGTGTAGTGTAGAGAAAGGCCTTAATAATGGCGGCAGCCTTCCCATCAAATGGCCCAAGAGATACTATATTTGATCAGCAAAAGTCTGGGATTGTTAGTAAGACATAAATACCAGAAGTATTCTGTCCCCACAGGAGATCGGATTCAGTCCAAATGGGTGGCATAATAGACTACTCATAATAATACGTCAGCATAAGCTAGAAAGTAGAATTGAGTACGAGAGTGCGTGCATCGAAAGAAAGCTCACTAAAATCTGGAAGAATAACTCGCTCTGAAGGTAGATGGTACCACACCGGCACAGTTTACGATAGCAGCAGGCAAGGGATGACGCAAAGTCTAAATCCCTTGGGACGACACAGAGTCCAATCCCTTCATAGGACGATGCAAAGTCCAATCCCGGGTTCGAGCGATGCAGAGTCCAACTCATTGAAAAATAAAGGTGGGGGAAAGCTCACCTGGAACCTGGAAAGTGGGTGAGAGTACAAGAAGAAGTGGTTTGTGCGTCTCTTTGGTTCCAAATATTTGTCCCTTGTCAAGTTTGCACGCTGCTTCATACTATATTATTATTACGACTTGGACTTTTGCGTCGGTCATGACTCTCGACTTGGACTTTGCGTCGGTCGTGCTTTGGACTTGGACTTTGCGTCGGTCCACTTGTTCCTGCCTCCCTTTGAGTTTTGCTGCTCCTCTCATGGTCATCTTTCGTTCCTTTTGCTCCTCTGCGATCGCATACGCAAGTGACTGCTGGTCAGCTGGTTGGTCCCACCTTTATGTCAATCTAGGATCATTAATATTTTCTAGAAAGCAGCTCGAAGACCGTATAGGACGCCTTCGTTGTAGCATGCTAATTTTTTCTGACGACCCTTAAACCTCGAACGTGAAGGCGAAGATTCAAGTCAAGGAAGGCATCGCTTTATTTTTGTTTTCCTATTACCTAGAGGAACGGAACGTCAACGAAAAGCAAACCAGGTTATGAATTTGTATCTGGTCGATAAGTAAGTGTTCTGCGTCCTATTATCAATTCAAATCCATCGTGGGCATGCAGAGCCATCTTTGTTGGATAATATATATTAACACTGCTCAGTGCTGACTCCGTTTTTCGACTGTATATTTCAAGTCATCAAATTTTCGAGTCATTTCAGAAACATTTATATAATTAGTTGGTTCCGGTCTCGCTGCATCATGGCGCCTTCTGATGCTGTTGAGTCTTCTCAACCAATTCCCAATTCGCACTCCCACCGCCCACTTCAAAGGGAAGGAGCCTGTTACTTTCTTTCAGCGGCCGAACAAGCTATGGAAGACGCCATGTTGAGATCGAGCCCACCGCCTGAACCAGTGCTTGGGAAGCGAACGCGGCAAGAAGATGACGATGGTAATATTGACACTGAACCAGACGAGGATCTTCCCTCAACATCCCAGCAATCATTGCCGCCTTCCGTTAGCAATGTGGCTGATGCAAGTCGGCGCTATGCGTTGAAGAAGAAGCTTCGTCCTGAACAACGTGATGAAGTGGATGTCTTTTTGTTGGTGAGTGCTCTATCGATTCATCTTAGGTGCTTGCGTCTCAACTTCACCCAGGACACGGCGCTTGGCCGACAGACCAAGTTATTTGTGTGCCTTTTGTCACTAGAGAATAAAGTCGATGCTTTTCGATCAGCTGCGCCACCATACCAGTTGTCCGATGAGCTGAAAGTAAGTATACGATCCTCAATGTCTTCACCGCTAAATTTCGTAATACAGACCAATATCAATAACTATGGAATAGCCGTCATGCTCTCCGTAAACATCAGTGCCTATAACGGCATGTAAGGGGCGGGATTCTCACTTATGTGACCCCCTGGGTCACATTGGTCACACTTAGCCTTTTGACTTAGCACATT
>QDKV01004660.1_pt1 | contig 11973 bp, 12 predicted proteins | sample 1861101 | NCBI WGS metagenome assembly QDKV01 (sample SAMN04275158, study PRJNA302643) | Fungus metagenome, whole genome shotgun sequencing project. | isolation source: fruitbody | host: Mallocybe terrigena | place: Sweden | collected 2013 | reverse complement strand
GGTTTTCTCAACAGCATCGTGAGATTGTCACCCTGCGGCCTCCCGACATCATCGTGAGAACGCTGCTGCCCTATGTGCTGACAGATCTCGCTGTCCTTTTCAACAACAGTCCACTAGCAAAGCGAGAAGATCTTCACTTCAACGTCAATGATTTTGCGTATCGGCTAATTGGAACAAGCGGTGATCATGCTGCCGACCAGAAAAAGAGTCATGAAATACTCAAAATCTGGCGCCTTGAAATTATTTTTCAGCGTCTCGGAGAAGAAGCACTGTTCAAGATGGATGCTGTCCGTGTTCTTACCACCCTTGCCACCTCCAAAGCACGGCAGATTGAATCATATGGTGGTTGGGAAGCATGGAATGCTCTCTCTGAAGATGAAAAGGCTAGCGCCGATATCCAGATCATTCGCAACATTGGGAAACAAATTTTCGACACTCTGCCACAAGACGAACAGAAGCGCCTTACCCGCTTTATCCGGACAGGATGCTGCATGCACAAGGACCTCAATTGCGTCAAAGGCGGTGCAAAGGCGATGGGGGAGATGTGGATTAAGCTGAAGAAGATACAGCCTATTCTTCTCGCAAACAAGGATAACGCTGTGGTACTAGCCAACCGCACTAACGGTGAAGCATCCACGGCAGCCGAAAAACGGGCAGAGGAAGTGTCGAAGAGAGGCGGGACTCATGCAACCACTCTTGGCGGCATGATATGTCGCAACAAAGATAAAAAGAAAGGACAGCAAGATACGTACGACTGGTACATGGAAATTCACATTGGCAAACGTGTTCCATTTCCAGACGTGAGCAATACACGCTATGGATCCCATGGGGAGGGTGCAGCGACAATCATTGTCTATCGTGAGCACTTCATCCGTTTTATGGAACACGTTCGTAACGCAAAAGACAAGCCCGGTGAAACCAATATCGAGAAGAACTTTTCGAACGCAATTAAAGATATACCAACACTCACCGAGCTCTGCGTACTCGCTTTATACAACGTCGCTGTTTCTCGACCCTTCATGTCTTATGTGAGAAGACATGACAATCTTCTCCAGCTGGAGGAATTCTTCGACAAAAAGACGGCGTTTCTGAACCGTATCATTCAGATGCTGACACTTTGGACCGGGAACAACCACAACTGTGAAAATGCATCTTTGCTTGGGGCCGAATGGGAGGAATGGGATATCAAAGTGCTTACCGCTGTCCAGAACCTCAAACCCCGGCTCCCTGACCTCGATAATGCAATTTTTGCCTTTGTTACTGGTGCCAGAGACACTTTCGTCGAGCGGTTTTCAGATGAATTCAAAAAGGGAAATGGAATTGATGAACTCACGGCAAGCGAACGCGATTCTCTCTACTTTTCATCTACGAATGACGCAAATGAAGGTGGTCTTGGTAGTTGGCGACGTGGTCAAGTTCGGTGGCCAGCAGAAACATTGCACAAGTTCAATGCATCGTTCATGGCCAAACAGAATGACACTGAAGGTTTCATGTCAGCCAAACTCACAGATACGGACGACCACTTGTACCTTATCCGCGAGGCAAGGAAACGCGATGCAAGTGGGTTGCAGAAGAACCTGAAGAGGGTACAGATTCAAGCCGATCAAGAAAAGGCGGCTGAAAATAGACAAAAGGAGGAAAGAAGAGACGAGCGACGTACAACTAGGGCAGCAATACTCTTGGAAACATCCAGGAATTTGATCCTCGGCGACGACGACATCGCGAAACTCAACAACGATGAATTAAACCGGCAGTTGGACTGTCACCGTGACATTGAAAAGAATCTTCCCATATCTGTCAACGGTGACAGAGTTCCTTTCAAGAGTCATATGAAGTTGAAATCCGTACGGGTTGCTGAGTTGAGGAAAGCTGTGGCTCGTCATCTTGCAAGGTCTGACAGTGCTATCTACTCTACTACACAGGAACCTCAGCCATCTTCAAGTTCTGGTCCAGATAGTCAACCAACCGTACTTCCAGATGAGGATTTACAATACCAGTCAGATCACAATGATGATATGCTGTAGATATTATCTTACAAGTGTATCTACATTACGAATACGATGTTTTCGAAGTGATGCAGGTCTTGCCACATATCGAGTGGCTGTGCGCTGAGTAAGCGGCCGCGATCACAAACAGGCCGTGCCCGTCCCCAAGTATAATATTGTTGCTAATGTACTTTTGTAATAATGTCTAAGTTGCAAGTTCCGTTCGTGACTGTCGTTAGCTGTCGTTAAAATGAAACGGTACCGTAAAATAATCGAGTTCATAGAGCAATGTCCATGAGACCGTCCGAAAATGAATCTGTGACCAGTTTTATAGGGACACTGACGTGGAGATCAAGTAAAGGAGTAGGACGACCCTTCGGAGGCGACAAAGACAATGTAAGGAAGTCCTAACGAAACATTTCAAAGGATATTAAATTTTGCAATACAATTTGATCATACCTTCACTTGAACATGCATCACGTTGAAGCTGCTGGCAATAATCTCGTCCTTGCAGCGTACTTCACCTTCCCAATCTACATGTCTTTCTCGGCAAGCAGAAAACGCATCGCAAGAGCAGCTGAATGCTGGAGGGACTGGCCGAATGACGCCTTCTCCCAATACGGTGTTTCGAAAAGAGTTTGCCTTCTTCGTAGATATTCGGACTTGCCGCACCAGGTAGACACGGAGAAGCGGCTTAGATGTTTTTTGATTGCGAAATTTGCTGGAGTCGTCTGTGTCAGCAGATGAGACCCGATTCAGGAAAGGCTCGGAAGAGAATAGCTCAGTTAGAGCATCAGTATTGGCCGATAATTGGACATGGAATGGAATGGTGTCCTTTACAGAATATACACGACCAGCAGGAAAGAATAGCTGGATGAAATAACTTTGTTAGGTATAAAATCGATTAAAAAAATGATGTGAAGTCTTACATGACAATGAATTGGATCCAACTTGACGCCGGACCCTGTCTTGAGGCATGTGACGGCTTGGTACCACTCCTCAGGAGATGTCTTCACAGATGAGAGGAAACACGGAGTGCGTAAAATGGGGCGATGAGCACGTGTCCTCGGAAGGTACTGAAATGGTATCACAATTCTGCGGGCGAAAGCATTTCAGGAACCCGACAATTGAATTTAAGGCACACTTCTTACCGTTTCTTCGTATGCCAGATGCCAAGCTTCCGGCATGGCACTCGGGTTATTACCAAGCGTAACTGATAAGAAACTCTGACAAAAAGGATCGGTATATCGATGAAATGGCGCAGATATGACGGAGGCAGAGGAACAGCTTCGTCGCCGTTTTTGAAGGAAGAGGGAAGAATGAACGCGAAAGGGATGTCGCCAGGACACAAGTCATGAGATATACCCGGACGCGACCAAAGCGTGTAGTTGTCCTTGAGCAGTGTGTGGGTACCGCCACCAGCCTCAGAAGAAGTGGTCTCAAGCTTGCCCTCAATCTGCAAGCTAGGTGAACTAGTGCTTTAAGAGAGGATCGAACAGGTGACTAACATAAGTCTTCACCTCGAGAATGTTATGGCGGTCCTCCAAGGAGATAGAACCACTGATAACAGAGGCACGGCCAAATGTGGGGATACAGGCGCCTTCCTCCTGATCGTTTAACACAACAGCGGCCTTTCGTGATTTCTTTATGAAGACAGAAGTCGGGCGATGGACATTCGAACGCGGTGTATGTTGGAGTCGTCGTTCTCCCGAGGCAAGTTCATGCGTATAGGAGGGTAAAGGTACTGAAGGTGTATAATCTGGAAGCTGTGGTGTTGCCAACGACTCGTCGAAATCGAACATTGCACAAGATTAAAATGGTTAAAGGGAGGCTGACAGTATAAACGGTAGCTGTCATTTTATTACCTGCAAACAAAAATATATGTGAGTCATTTTTAACGGCCGGCATTGGGGGATAATGAGTATTGAAGATCCTCAAAAGATATGTTTTTTTCTCCGCTCCCATTGGGCCAGGCACCGGCATTTCCCGGAAGTGTATCATCCCTTAACCCGTTCTCGGCACCTTGCCATGGCCCACGGCCCAGCCAAAATGAGCAGAGCAAATGTCAACTTTGAGGCACAACGATGCTCATGTTATGATGCCTTTAACCCGCTCACGCATCACCGCGTACCTTTTTCCGAATTAGCTCAGCTCTTGTGATGAGTACCCCCAGCGCTCAGAGGGAGATGACAATGTGGGCACAATAATCATCCTTATTTGGGGCTGAAGCACTGACATGTAAATCCTCTGATCGTGATTGTCAATTTGCTCTGATGTCCTGTTCTTGGTCGTTGACGGGCTAAGAAAAACGCAACGCTCAATCTCTTTCACTTAACCTCTATATTTTGCGTGCTGCGCTGGTCGCCTTTCATTCGACGGTCGTTTCCAAAGTTTCATTAACGTTGACCGTATAGAGCATGATGACATCAGATTCAAGTTCTATCCAAGTGCCTCCTGCCGCCTATCTAAAAAAGCGGGGGGAGCCAAGTCCTCATGCAGGACCATCACCATTGAAGCGAGGGGAGATTGGTTTCGTGGAATGTAGTCACGACGCCCCAAATCAAACGGAGGACGACCATGTTCAACTCCCCAGCCCCCTCCCTGCACGACATCCAGCTGATAGAGTTTATTTTCCTTCCCCCATGGACCCGGTTGAAGAAGAAGGAATCCCACAACGCGCCCCGTCGAGCACCTCCACAAAGTCTACAAAGAAAAATGTTCAATCTTTCCAACTCACCACCTTTATGTCGTTCAGTATCCAGATATTGGTCCTGGGAGGAACCGTTGTCGTCTGGGTCCACGTTGCGAAGCTTGCAAAGGCAAATCATGCACCTCAAAATTCTGCAGCGTCTTCAGCTACTTTTGTCCATGCCCTCTTCGTTATGGCAGTCATCGTACAACTCATATTGCTCGAGCGTCGACTGTTCCGGTTGCGCGCGGAGCGGTACTGTTGTCATCCTGACGAGGTGTCACGCCACAGACGCTCGCCGTCGTCAACAGAGAGTATCATTTCCTCTGCACCTTGGAATCGACCACCTCTACCTACCTATGCCGCTGCTCTGACTCCGACCGGGGCAGGAACTGGCGATGTAGAGGACCATCTGATCGCCGTGTTACCCCCACCTGCGTACGGTAATATTCGTGGAAGCACGCTCCTCCTTTCTGGTGACAGTCCGTCCGTAATACAACCTTTGTCAGAGTCTAGTGCGGACAGATCAAGCTCTGAAATTCAGGCAAGCATAGAGGAAAATGGGATCGCTGATAGGGCCAAGCTGTCGGAAGAAACGTCACATAGTTCGAATCTGTCTTGAAGTTCATCCCAGTTGATTCGGGCGTTCCTTTTTGCGGATATAGATGATACCCTCCTTTAATGCATGTTGTCCCTCGTTATATATTTATTGTAGATTTTCGCCAACGAAGGACAAGAAATTAAAATTGAGAAGAGAAGCAACAAGTACATATAATCTTTTCCACTGGCCAATTAGAACAAAGAAAACTATAGACCTGACTCGCTTTTTGAGTCTCGTGGAATGATATATCCAAGATCCACAACAGTATAAAATGCAAATGTTTTTATCTCTGGAGGTTTTGAAACTTTCGTAGAAGCCTCTGCATCATTGCTTTCTGAAGGAGCAGGGTCGTCGGAGCGATATGTGTAGGAGACCAACATATTGAACTGAGACTTGTGCGTCAATGAAGTGAAAATAACTCAGTTCAGCTTTAGACCTGCATACCTTGACATCCCCTGTTGCTTCCTTTCCAATGACAATTTCACCTCCGATCACAGTGACATTCGCTCTCTTCTCGAGGACTCCAACAGTTTTGCTCCTCCCTACTCGTCCATCACCCTCTCGCCCATCTCGGCCAAGGAAGTCATCCTCGTTGTCGATACCAAACATGTCTTCATCATCCTCATACTCCCAAGCCTCCGCAAAAGCAGCAACAGAAAATGAAGATGTTGGCAATGAAACCGCAAAAGGCGGCCGGCGCGCTTTGTCACTGGTGGTCTTTGACACTGTTGACGGGACGTGCATCCGCTGAACGGACAAGCGGACCTGTATTGGGTCGTAGAGCGGATTGCTCAACGAAAGGTGGAAAGGGTATGTCTTCCCCGCGTGCATATCCAAGGGCGATTTATCCTCATCGTTCGCAGCACTAGTCGACTTGCCCAGTGACCGTTTTGCTGCTTCAGCAGTAGAATGTTGTGAATGGGGAAGAGAGACGGTGATTGCTGGGAGATAATTCGCAGCCACAAGTTTAATTTTATACCTGACAGACTGTGCCTTCTGTTCTGGTTTGATTAAAATGTGAGTACAAGCCGGGCATCTCTTTGAACGTTTCGAACGGAGGGGTATTCGCAGAGGTTTCAAGTCTCTGTAAAGTATGTCAGTTATTCCAAACTTCCAGATTAAATGAAGCCTGAAAAATCTGTACTGTGTTTTCAACGAAGAGGCCCAGCTATTCAACCATCGTTGTTCTAGAGTTGTTGCTTGGCCTATATCTTCCAGTCCTCTCATTAATTCGACATCTGCTTCCCCTCCTCCCGTGCCGTGAGCACTCACTTTCGAAATATCCAATCGACTTCGATATTCTGACATCTCATCTTTGTTTACACTTCTATCTTTCGCGCTTCCACCCCTCCCTGACGTGCTTCGAACAAGTGGGTTATATTTCCCCACTCCGGGAATGTCTCGAGCCAACGCGGCCGAGGCTGCGGCTGCAATAGAATTTGGATGAAGAAAGTGTGAGTGCGCTACATTACTGATATGAGCAGTCGGATGACTGGTACTTGTTGAGGCAGAGAGTGATGACCGGATGAAAGGGTCAAAGTGCTCTTTCAATCTTTCAAACTCCAGTGAATCAGGAGCAGAATCTTCATATTTTTGTAATTGAGCTGTTGACACTGGTCATCAACAAGCAATTAAGCATAATCTGGGAAGTACATGCCAGCGAGTCCCGTTGGTTTTTCGAATGTGATGCCAACTCCGACGGAATCCCATCGACAGTGATTGCAGTATAAGAAGAATGGAGGCTCATTAAGAGAAGTGATTGGTATTGGTAGCCGACTATCCCCCGTATCTGGAGGGTCGGATGGCACAACTGAAAGGGTATTCCGACAGTTCGGACACATGAAGCAATTCCGCGCACATCTAGCTTAGACACGTCAATTCGTATCATAAAATAGCAATAAATGCTTACCTGTTCTTTTCTGAACGTACACTCGCACTTGGAACTTCGAAAAGACAGTTTGGGCAATAGTAAGAGCTGACTTCGACTGACACGCAACGATTGCATCGGACAGCATCACATTCCTCGCAGAAAAATAAGGTGTGTAACGAATGGAAACTGCGCGATGATGATGAGAGGTGAGGAGGCGGAGGTCCCGATGAAAGACAAGGACAGTGATAAAAAATGGATGGAGCCATGGTCAAGGATGGAACACGGTCAGTTCCAAATTTGGAATGCAGACCATCATGTGGCGTATCACTGTTTGTTCGATGTTCAATGTTCAATGTTCATATATGACTTGAATACCTTCATGGATTCCAAGGGTGCTCAAGAACCTACTGGTTCAGAGCAACTGTCTTCTTCGTGTTCCACTTCAGAGTCAATCCGTTCTGTGTTAGTCCCTGCAGCGTCTTTTGCCGACGTTTTGGGTGAATTAGGGAAATGTGATAGTCAGTAATTTTTTTTTGACGCCTCTTTTGGGCTGAACACAATGTAGATAATGATGAGGGTTGGCTTCGACCACCACCTCCTGCAATAAATGAAACAAAACCGTCTCTGAGTATGTGCTATACCTCGAAGTAAAAATTTTCACATTGACTCGGAAACCCTTTGAATAGCGTTTCAGAAAATAGACATCCGTGAAGGCTACAATGGAAATGGTTGTTCGGAAATTCGCCTCTTCGGCGTGACCAAAGTCTTTCGTCGTCTTCCCCCCTGCCTTCACAGTGCACTAATCACGCGTTCAGGCTGGACATTCTATCTTAGTTCGGGTTCAAAACTTTGAGCATTATTTTTACTACCCAGCACCCGAGGGTTTCGCAGAAGAGGATCAGACTCTTCTTTGTGATTATCTCAATGTCAGTTTCCAGCTAATCCCCTGATTTCTCATTTCGATAAAATAAGCATAGGAAATCTTCTCTTTTGAAATTCCCGTAATATCAAGTGTAGAACTTGAAGACCACGCGACTGTGCCAGGCGGTAAAACCCTTCAATTTCTGAAGATAAATCTCGCCGACCATCGCAAGATGCGAATGGTCAAAGATAAGTATGGATCCGTGGAGTTGCTGCAGTGTACTTATCCGCTCTCAAGCACATTTATTCAAATATGGAAACTGTGATTATCGAGATTTATTTTCATCCCCGGAACTCACATACGAGGCTGAAATCCCATACTTCCTACGTTACATGCTTGATAACGAAGTGGGTAAGACCTTTTCAGGCCGAAGTACTTCGGATCCAATGAATACTCTTAGATTGTTGCTCTTTCATGGCTCAAGATCCCAGCTAGGAAATACGACATCATTGAACCAAATTCTTGCATATCTCATTGCCAGTTGGAAGTGTCGGTAAAGTATGCCTCAACTTTGATTCTATATTTTTCTCAAATTTGACTTTGCCTGCATTCAGCGAAGCGGATCTCTTGTTTTGCGACGTTATGGATAATCGTGAAAAATTTTCAAGTCTGCGGATCCTTTCATTTGACATCGAATGTGAAGTTTCTAGAACAGAGAGGCCGTTTCCTAGCCCAAAATTTGACCCCGTCATTCAAATCGGGGCAATGGTTTCACATTATGGTGAATTCCTTTGATCTTCTGTTCATAATACCTCGTTTAAGCAGTCTCAGGGCAACCCAATCCGTTCATTCGCACGGTCTTCACTTTGGGAAGCTGTTCACTCATATCTGGATCGAAGGTTCAGTCTTTCAAAGATGAAAAGGACATGTTAATGGCATGGCAAAAATTCTTTGTTGAGGTGGACCCCGACATTGTCATTGGCTACAACATTACTCAATTCGATATTCATTACATGCTTGAGCGTGCTTGGGTACTGGGATTAAAAGCGTTTCCTTTCCTTGGAAGAATCAAATGTATGTCAGGTTTTCAAAGTTCTCATGAAGTATCACTCAGTCTACTCCCAGCCTCACCACAGCGGTACGATTTTCGAACAGGCCGTCCAAATTTTCACGCATGCCCTGGCTATGATGGGCGTCTCGTCCTAGATCTTTTCCACCACATACGAGAGCATCATACAGGCTTACAGGGAGAGGGGGCATACAAACTCAACGGTGTATCCTTACAGTTCTTGGGAGAGAAGAAGGAAGACATCAATTATGAGCAAATTCCAGAACTGCAAAATGGCGACGCTGATTCACGCCGGGATCTGGCTATCTATTGCCTGAAAGTGAGTATTCCTCTTTTTTTTAAAACTGATTAGAAAAAATGAACGCGTTTTGAAAGGATGTGTATCTTCCCCTTCGCTTGTTGGAGAAGCTGGAGTGTTTCGAAACGGAGGTGAAAGAAGCCAGACAAGCATGCGTTCCTTTCAACGCGATGCGCGTTTGGAGGGCCTTGAAAATTGTTGCAGGGCGTTGTTTGCATGCCATTGAACATCAGTATGTTCTTGCAGATAGGTGATATATGAACGTCTCAGTCGGCAAGTTTTTGTAGCGGACTCTTATCTAGGATGTTTTATTTTATTGTCGGACAAATCTTGATGTATGTCATATATGTAGACCTACTTTGTACAACTCACGAGTTTTTTGTATGGTAAATGATCGTCACGAGTACCCAGGTCCACCAGTCAATTTACATTGGAATTGAATACAGATAGCATTTAGATGTGTCATTATAAGCGCGCTCAAGGGCCGAGCCACTATTATGTGCCTTCGATTCAACATGATGCGTATTTTACAATGACTTACATAATGAGGCTTGATAATTGATTCACTGCAGAAGGTATGTACACCCAACTGGTTTATTGCCGTCTGATAACCATCAGGTTTCTTTAGTTTCTCAACGGATGTGGAGTCCCATAGACAGCCATTGCCCCTACCTGTGAGTTTTGTTTTGGCTATGTACCATCGGATTCTGGAATCAGGGCCTATTCATATGAATTGGGCAAAGATCATGCTGCAGAGGCAGTGGTTCCAATACTCTGCCTCAACCGTTCTGCAGTATTCGACGTTTTTGTTATTGTGGCACGCAAAAACAATCAGAGGTCCTTCCGCTAAAATTCTACATCAATAAGGTACAAGAAAAGCAAGGAAAGCTTTTAACCGGCAAATTACATAAATGAAATTCACGTTGCTGCGTCGTTGCAGTTACCCAATGATTGCCCAAGACGGGTCCGATATTTCCGCAAATCAAACATGAGCTGCTAAGCAAGCTATTCAACTCGGGCCTTTCTCAATGTCGAGCTGGTGTTGGAAGGGACATGGCAGGGAGCATTTGCACAGTGGACACAACGTGAGCAGAATATACCCTTGCAACCGATGGCATTATGATAATCGCTCTTCATTGACGGGTTTAGTCCTGGAATTGGTGTCTAGCGGATTTTCAGGACAATCCGCATAGCCTTTTGTTTTTATTCGGATCTGACTTGGAACGCATTCCCGTTCCGAAAGATAGGTTGGGTCAGCAGGTACAATCCGCAATCGTATTTATTGCAAAAGCCAGGCAGCCTCTGTAAAGAGGCACATTCCTAGTTTTACATTCCCCTCACCATGCTGGTAATTACAGCAATCCTTTTTGTCCTCGGCGTTTTACCTGTGTACGTCGCTGGACAGCTCGTTGTCCAGGCGAAATGTCTTTCAGGCTATGAATGGGTTCGTCGCTTTGACCGAATTTGCTATCGAAAGACTAAGCAAACCCAAACTTTCATGTCTTAAGACATATAACAAGGAGCATCAGAGTCCTTGTTATGTCGGTGGGGCACTTGCTGCTGCCTGTGCGCCAAGCGGTCAATTCCTTATACCATCTCTACCACCCGGATATAACTACGTTGGACCAACTGTAGCCTCAGCAAATTCATGCAGATGCAGCTCGGTTGTTTACTCGTTGATCAGTGCCTGCGGATACTGTCAGAGTCGCAGTTATATCACGTAAATATATTTGCCATCATGTTGCTCTTTTCAAGTCACACTGATTACATTTCGGTTCCAGTTGGTCTGCCTATTCTTCCAACTGTACTACTGTCTACTCCAGAGTGTAAGATTCACTCCCTTCCTTTTCTTTGCGTCGTGGCTCAAATCTCTGAAAGTTACAACTATCCCATTCCAAGTGGTATCGCAGTGCCGGCTTGGGCCTATTTGGATGTCGAGGTAATTTCTTATACCCATGCGACAGAAGTGTTATAGTCAAACTAATGGTACCTAGGCTGCCGATGGATTCAATGCAACGCAGGCCCAGCTTGCGTCTGGTACTGAGTCTACAGGTACTGGCCCAGCTCCGACCGTAGCAAGCACCTGAAGCACCTCATTCAAAAGGCGTCTCTCTGCCTTTTTCCCTTTTCTTTCTTTCGTTGATGTCCCGGATATTGTTTAATCCGTGCTTCGTACACTTAACGTGTTTCGCTAGTCACTATGATTTTTGACATTGCACCCCGCTAATTAGGTGACTCGCTTGTTGTAATTTTTAAAAACACAAGCAGGGATGTGCCATAGAGTTGGTTCTTATATGGTGTGCCACTCCAAAATGTTCTGGCACCAATATTGCAACCTCCCATAAGCATATGCTCATTCTGCATGTAATTTAAAATACAAGAGACGTCTCTGAATAAAATTTGAAGATGGTACATTTAACCCGCGATTGCGAATGACCTTAATTTGTGTTATGTGTTACTCAGGCTACTTGGGTTTGTCAATCCGCTTGAACCCCCTGAATTCAGTGAAAAAGGCATTGATCTCATTAGGGTAGTTCAGAGTGCGCATTTGAGGCTTATTTGATGGTCATTTCACATTTTATTTCGAGTGCAGCCGCGC
>QDKV01004661.1_pt1 | contig 12008 bp, 13 predicted proteins | sample 1861101 | NCBI WGS metagenome assembly QDKV01 (sample SAMN04275158, study PRJNA302643) | Fungus metagenome, whole genome shotgun sequencing project. | isolation source: fruitbody | host: Mallocybe terrigena | place: Sweden | collected 2013 | reverse complement strand
TCACCAGCTAAAATGATGCCAAGGCACTGTCAGCTCAATGGCTCAATTTCATAGCAGGATATTCAGATTACTCACATGCTAAAATGATGCCAAGGCATTGTCAGCTCAATGGCTCAATTTCATAGCAGGATATTCAGATTACTCACCATCTAAAACGATGCCAAGGCACTGTCAGCTCAATGGCTCAATTCCATAGCAGGATATTCAGATCACTCACCTGCTAAAATGATGCCAAGGCATTTTCAGCTCAATGGCTCAATTTCATAGCAGGATATTCAGATTACTCACACCCTAAAATGATGCCAAGGCATTGTCAGCTCAATGGCTCAATTTCATAGCAGGATATTCAGATTACTCACCTTCCAAAACACAATTAGTTCTCATTAATACCACAATAGAAATAGTACACACTTTCTAACACATTGTCAGAGTCTTTGTCAAATTTCCAAGACTTTTGTGAAACTCCAAAATACACACTTCCTATATGGCAATCAGTTCATATGTCTCAACAGAGTTTTAAATTACACACCATCTAAAAGAATATTAAATAGTCATCCAGTTCATATAGTAAAGCCTTGAAATTACTTACATACTATGCATAATTTGTATCTCATATTTTTTTAATCATTCATTTCAAAAAATATATCTCACCATCTGATAAATATTAGTGTAGCAGTAGTTTGATTTAATGATATAATTAGAACACACCTCCTATATCAAATATTAAATATGAGTATCATAATGCAATGTTGAATAAAATCACATACAAACTAAAAAATATCAGTGCCTAGAATTCCCTTGTGTAAGTAAATACACATACATTCTTATACAATTTAAATGATTCTATAAGTTATTATCATGTTCAATGTAATGCATACCTTCTAAAATTTAATATCATCCTTGAATGAGTAGTATGATCAATGTCACATATGAATCCACACACATTCTATATGAAGTAAATTATAAGCACTTCATAAATACAGAAGTTAGAAACTTACATCCTGAAACAAAGAGACAATAAATGCGTTATAAATCTTTGCAGATTGATATACAATTCTACCTCCTATAAAAATAAACTGGTTTTCAGCAACTGCTGAGTTGTTGAGTCTCTAAAATCTGAACCTACCATAAGAGAATATCTGATTTTGTGCACTGCTTGCAGCATAAGACCAGGTGCTTGTAACATCTTGAATAGAATTGAGCATCTGAAAACAAAAAAAAGTCAACATAATAAAGCAAACCTTAATTTGAACTTCAACAGCTTTTAAATCCTGGGATATTACACCTGGCTCTTCCCTAAGAACTGTGTTAATCCAGACCTCAAGACCAGAAGACTTCAGAAAAATATCAAGATTCTTGTGCAGATCCACCCAATGTTCATCCAACATATTCTCCTTGGTTGCATGATTCAGATGGTAGTGCCACTGGCTACATGCATAGTACTCAGCATCGTCCTCTGGCCACATCTTGAGACTGGTCATTAGCATCAAGCAATGGACCACAATAACAGCATGATATCCAGCAGGACGTATATAATTGGACCGCCTCTCGTCAAGCAGGAAATCCCGGAAGGACGTATGGTTGAGTTGCACGATACCATCATTGTTAGCTGGGATCTTAATAAGAGACTGAATGTCAACCAGACGGGCAACAATTTCATCTGTTCCAATCTTCAATAGATATCCAAGGGAATTGATTGACAGCTGCTTGGTGATGAGGATGAGAGCTGCAAGGACCTCAAGAAAATTCCGATCGCGATTGACAGACGACAAGACTTGGGCATACAAAGGATCGAGACCGAGATGGGAGTCAAGAACTGCCTTCAGCTTCTCCAGAGGTGACCCTTTGCCGTCCGTGACGTAGGTGACAACAGTAGCAGCAAAAATGAACAATCCCTCGCTCTTCTCAGAGAGCGCAGTGAGCTGTTCGTTGGATGGCCATTTCTCATCCAATCCTTGAATTATCCGATCGTTGTCGAGACGGATCTTCATGAAGCGTGACTTGAGAAAACTGATAATGTCGTTTTGTGCATCGAAGAGCTCGAGGTCCAAAGAACGCGTCCTTGAGTGAACCATTTCAGATGCAAAAATCTTGCAAAGGTGATCTTCCGCTCGACTAGCCAGTATGAATTTCAAGGGAAGTCGATCCTCAGAGTAGGTTTGCGCCAAGACGGTTAAAAATTCGGCAATGGACTGATAGTCGTCGCACTCATCGAGTGCATCTATGACGACGACAAAGGATTCCGGCCTATAACCTAATTGTCGAAGAGGTGAAACGACCAGTTTCTGAAATTGTTCCTCGATTGACTGATCAGGAATTGTGGGATCGTCTTGGAGCGCATGCTGGATTGGGTCCTTCGTCTCTGGGATTGATCGGCTAATGTGATATGCAAGGGTGGGAATGACACGAGTAAACTGGCTGCGGGCTCCAGCGCCCCGCAAAAAGAAGAAGCTTGCCGCTAGGACACCTTTACCGAGATCGGCAAGACGCTCTGCTACGGTCTGCATGATAGCCGATTTCCCAAAGCCGGCGGACCCCCTAAGCCAACAAATAGGAGGATTCTCTCGACCATCTGTCCAGTGCATAATCTCCCGAATGATGTTCTCGCGCGTTCCTTCTAAGCAGCGATGCCTGGGACCACCACGGTTATACCCAGCGTCTGGCATGGCAAGCCTCGCACATAAATTTTCAGCATCTCAACGTCAATCAGCTAAGTCAGTATATAGACTTTTAATGCTCACCAGAAGTAAGGAGCCGAGCGAAATCAGACCGCCCGACGAAACCCGCTTCTATTGCCCTATTGTCTGCCAAGACTCCTAGTTGGAGGGTTGTACCGATCTGGATAGATGAGGGTAAGTATAACTGGGGATATAGGAATATAAGGGTGTTGACCATGAAAGAATTGAAAGAGTCCATCAAATTTTTCTCGTGTTTTGCAAGGGCCGCTTTAATTTGGTCCCGGGCCCAGAATCCTTTCCAATGCGAAATGTTTTTCCAGTTCTCTACGTCACGTTTAATTGCTTGGATTTTCCTACCACTTATGAGAAAAACTTCAGCTAGCTGACAATACGACGTACGATACGAGCCCGTCAAGTCGTAGAGCTGTAGGCGAGCCCTCTTGGATAGGCACATTTAGCCTAGCACATTCCTCTGAGAGGTTCTTGAGAAATTCGAGGATACGCTCGGCGAGATGTAAACAGCCGACCCCATTGTCTCGCATTTGATTGATGATAGTGATAAGCTCCTTTGTGACGCCCAATACCTGTGCCAACGGACCAGCATGAGGGATAAGACTGGAGACATCCTTGAGTAGTGCAAGAATAGTGGAGGTCCCTCCGAGAACATGGTCTACAGCATCCATACGAATATTTGCCATCGATGATCTTTGTATATCAGTGATCACCGAATCCTGATCGACGAACCAATTTATGTAAAGTGATCACCTGACTTCTCTCGAACTCAAAATTCAGCCGCTGGCGCAGCCATACGCGACAGTTGAAAAACGTATTCTTCATCTGAGTTGCGCATAGGCGCGCCTTGACGAGCGACTCGATCGAGTGGCTTGCCGATCTGCAGCAGAGAGATAAGACTCATCGAGCCCCGCCGCTTTCCATGGCTCCGCCTACCAAGAAGACATTAATTACAGGAGACCTTCAAGGTTCGGTATGGGACTGGACTTACTAGGATTCGTCGCGTGCACGCATGTACGGTTTCGCCGACGATCCACAACATCCAGTGGAACTCCTCCGGATTCTCCTTGGTGGGGTTCCGGCGGTTGAGCGCGATGTAGATGGCTTGGTTGCGATTGTTGACATGTGAGGATTGGACGTGTTACAGTGGGAAACTCGGCTGGAGTTAACTGCCATTCACTCATTGAGAGCATTTATAGTACAATCCACATGTCTTTCAGCTGGTTTGGGTCTCATGGTCCTACAGAGAACAATAGACAGATCACTCAGCGGTGAGACTCTGACCAGTAAGTAATCAAAGTGTATTGACCAAGTGCCGTGACACAGAGTTCTTTGTGGGAAGAGACATCCGACCTCACAATGCGCGCCAGAAGAAAGAAAAGACGTCCTTCGCGGCACCCGTTTGGTCAATGGGATGTGTGTTGAAAAATACGAAGTAGAAATGACAAGTGCCGTTGATTGTTCAGCGAGATTCATGCTGCTCACACGGATCTCACAAGTCTCATGAAACTCACGGTCTCATGAGATTGTCCAATTCATGTACTTTGTGGCCGTCAGTCGCACCCATCCATTTTTACTTGCCCGAGTGGAACTTCTTTGCTTCTTTGATCCTGCCTCTACCATGTTTTCTCATTGGTCGTTTATTACAATCTTGAAGCAGAGCCATTAATACATCCGCTCATCGCGGTCTCCAAGCCCTTGTGGTTTTCGTCATTCCGTGCTCGATGGCATCTGGCGGGTTGACCCGCGTTCCTCATAGCTGGCACTGACTCACCGACGGAATGGAAAAAGAAAATCCATATATAAGGGGAGACACATCTCAAGTGAGACTCAGATACCGATTGCGACAGAATTTCTACAACGCCCATCATGACCTCCACATTCGTTTTCAAGTTAATTGGGGTGTTCCTCGCCCTTTACATTTCCGTGGCATCTGCTGCACCCACCGATAGCCGCAGCGTCACCCCAAATGATACGCTACTACCTCGCAGAGTCCCCGATAAAACTCTGTGCCCAGGTTTGAGGTGGTTGCGTCGTGAATGTTTACCGAATCTGGGTGTCGGCTCTTGAAAGGACGTCTGAAGGGACGCGTTTTGACGGGGTAGTCTACCCATTTGAGGGATTCAGCACCTGTCCGCCACGAAACGCGTGCGAGAACCTTGTCGACGAGGATAATGACCATACTATTAAATGCGTTAATATCCAAGAACCGGGCACGAGTTCGACGAGAAAGGAAACAACGGCGCCTCAAATTGGTTCTAGCGTTCTAGAAGCTGCCCGCATTTCCGTAAAAGCCACCCAGTTTCAGACCGAGGTCACCATAGAAAACGATATGAAGGCAAGTGTGGCTGCAGTCCTCCTGAGTAAGTTCTTGCTTGCTATTAACCTCGCAATTGGTGCTGACAATATATTGTAAAGGCGAAGACAACGAATTTGCGGTGGCAGCACAAAACATTATTGTTGGCAAGGTTCGGGGCAAAGAAATCACGGTTTGCCAGGGAAATAAGTCCGATGAAGCAAAGGCCAGGGAGTGTTATCCCTCAGGACACTTTACTTTCCACAAAGGGGATGTTATTAATTTTACATGGGGGATGACAAATTACCAGGAAGCTTCCCTGGCATATACTATCTGGCCGTCAGGTAATCAGGATCCCATACATAGATGATAGACATCACTAAAAGTGACAATCGGATATCCAACAATACATAACCTTGCAGGCAATAAAATTCTGGTTTAAAAATGTAAGGGAATGTACTGTATTTGAGCTACGGAGATTATATTAGGATTATATTTTAATACCATAAATCTATTAACATGGTGAATTTTCGACTTAAAATCCTTGCAGGCAGCTTGTATTTGAATCGAATTCGGGTATGCAATTCTTGCGGTATTCTTACATTTGACCTGAAATGATGGTAGCTAAATTGCATTCGAAAATCGCGCCCTCGAACATGAATTGCCTGGACTTGATCCCCTCTCTGGCTGCGAGCTTGGGGTTTGCATGAGGCGGGGGTTGACTAGCGCACTGGCGTACGAACGATCGCGAGGAGCTGGTGGACGGTTAGCAGTTGTGCGCTTGTACGTGTGCCGGGGCTACCTCCGGTCTCTCAGGCTCTTGGCAGTGCTTGTTGGTCTTGTCCTTCGCGTCGTCGACCAGCATCCTCATATCCTCCGTAAACAAGGCTATTTGGCTGTCGAGCGCGTCCCTCGCTGATCGCTGTCATACCCATATTCCGATTTTTTAAAAATAAAATACAGTTCTTCTTTATTTGTCAGTTGGCCCTCGGCAACCCTATTGGGCTCCTGCGACCAGCTTAAAAACCTCATCCAGATCTGACATGAGAAACTGTCCCAATCTTGTTGTCCACACGTCTATTGCTTCACTATACCACACACCGGTCAGGCTGCGGACTGATGCCATGTCGTTGTTTTGGGGAGAAGGGGTAACGATGTAGAACGCAAAGATATCGGTCTCAAGGGGAGACAAGGATCCATAGATCAAGTAGACGGGGCGGGGGATGTACACATCAACTTCTGAAAGTTCAAGGATACGATGGTCTTGTAAATGCTATATTAAATCGAGTGAGGACTAGAATCGCAAATTCAGGGAATGTACCGACCACGGTCAGGGAAGGTGCCCGGTTGGTCAGATTGACCATCCTATTACAAGTTGCTGCAATAGCTGAAGCCTTCTGATAAATGAAGTTGTGCGCTTCTTCAATCCTGAGACGCCTAAATGTTGATGATTGTTGTCGAAGTTCTCTGGTTTTGCAGGCGAAAAATGCTTGCAACTGCTGACGAGCCACAAATTTAGCGAGAGGTATAAGGTTGGATCCATCTGCATCGGCCTGTAGGTTGCACATAAATTCCAATCAGCGTGCTCATTGAAATACTGTCAAAACTTACAGCCATAAGAGCGCGGAAATAATCATTCTTATCCTGCACAGCAACCACAAAGGGAAGAAGACCGAACCGAAGCAGGATTGCAGACACGATAGCTCGAGTCACTCGGCCATTACCGTCCTGGTGGGTCAAGGTACTGATTAGATGCAATTTCGCTCCAAGGATACATGACGGCATACGCGGAATGGGTGGATATTCACGAAGCGATGGTGGAACCAAGCGGCAAGCCAGATGCCATTCTCAGGTGTCTGTTTGGTATTCGTGAGATAGACCTGGATGAAACAGTTACATCAGAAGATGCCAACGAAATAAAGCGACGGCCAACCTCAAGCATGTCAAGTATTTTCTTCATCTCTGCAGATACCTCCTCAGGTGGACAATAGATGTGGTAGGCACCATTTCGAGCCAAAACATGATTAGAGAGACATTTGTACATGCCCCTACCGATATAGACAGATAAGACATTGTCACCTGCCTTCTGGGAGACTATGCACGCAGTTTTTGTAAAGACTCTATGCAACTCACAAACGAAGGCTTCATCAAATTTTGCGTTCGCCGAACCAACTCGGTCTAGAACGAGTTGAATAGCAGATTGAGAATCAAGGAGGGTTTGTTCGATATACTTTGCTGACATATCAGGAGCAAAGTCGTGGCTGAAAGTCGATGAAGCGAAGCCGAGGACGATGAGTGTTTCACTTTGTCCCGCGTTAAGTTTCAGGACACCCTCGATAACATTGGTTTGAATGGAAAAGGACCGAAGGAGACGCTCCAGATCATCTGCAGAGAGGCGATCAAGAGTAAATGGTGCGAAATGAACGATGGGAATTGAGGTGGGGCCCAGCGTATCTGGGGGAGAGGCACAGCTCGCCGTGGCGGAATAAGCCCAGCCAATATTAGATGGGTTAAGCTGGGAAAGTGCTTGATGACGGTGATAAGTATTGGACACGATGCAAAGGAGTATTTACAAGATCTTACCTTGGTGCGACTGCCCAACTCTTTCTGCGCGCATTTGTCGAGTTTGGGAGATGGCAGACGTGACATCGGTACTAGGTACTGCAATACTTGCTTCAAGTTTTTGGAGACAGCTCAAGGCGTAGTCGCAATCGTCGAGGCGAATGAGAAGCTGTGCGAATAGATATGGAATTCTGGGATCAGTTGCTCCTTCTTCGTGGAACAATCGCTCTGCGCAGAGAAATGCTTCAATAAGAAAAGTCTCTTCTGGGTCTCCGTGTTTGGGTCTGCGGAAGGCAAGGTCATAGACCATTTTGCTAGCACGAGCAAAATCGGTGAATGGCACCGTGTCATTCTGCTCAAGGTTGAAATTGAAAATTAAATCGCTCTGATCCAGGGCTTTCGTGAGGTCGATTGGGGGAACTGAAAGCGGGGATTGTCCATTAAAGCTGAAACTGGTATTTGGCGACGTGGTTAGTTCCATTGCGTTGTTGTACAAGTCTGACTGGCAATGGCAAGTTTTAGACGCCGTTACTTGTTTGCCCCATTCGCCGGATGATGTCTTCCCCATACGCCACGGACCGGACTGCTGGGCAGCTTTTCGGAAACCGGAAAATTCAAAAAACTACAAAAAACTTGAAACTAAATGGGACTTTTTCTGATGTGGATTCTATGTAATAGCCATTGTAATTGGTGTTTCCTATGCAAAATTTAACCCAGGTCACAAAACAAATCAATGGAGGTTGGTGGAACCCCCATCTGGGACGAGTCAATATTCGGCCAGCCCCTTCAAGGGTTTTGTGCAGCTGCATGGCCTGAACTACTATTATGTGTGTCCCATACCTACAATGAATATGTTGCAAACTTCACGGCCATGAGAATTCGGCGTACAATAACATACTGAGAATACATTGCTTGTGCATTGGTTTTGGACATTGTTTTTCGGAACATCCGAAAGGGAAATTTAAACCATGAAAGGAAAGATGCATCACTTCACTGATTATTTAGATAATAAAATTATCTCAGGTAAATCAGCATCTGGCACCGATTAATCAATGTTATACATTTCCATTAAAACCATAGGCACCGCAAGAGGAAAAAGCAGAATAATACTCCAAGTCGAAACAACTAACTAAATTCTCATTCAAATTTAGATATGTAAAGTGTCCTTTCACCATATTCCAGAGCAATTACTGTAACAACGACACCACTTCAAATATATGGTGGTCCCAGGGCTAACAGGCAAACAAAAATCAAGATCAACTTCAGGTCATGCAATTGAATTGACATTACTTTTCCTAAACACGCCCAGCGTGAATTCCACCACTAAGAGTAGAACACCACCACCTGGTGCTAATCTTAGAACTTTTGGGACGAATCCTTTGTAGAGAGCGACGAAGCCTTCTTCACGTGCGATGGTGACTAGTGCTGGGTAGGTCCAGTTGTATTTTGGTATAACACCGGGAATCTTCTCGGCTCCTTGGATGCGAGATTTGACGACCTGAAGGCGATTGGGATAATTATGACATGTAACTGAGGCAACAGTGACGTACATCAAATCTATGGGAGAGTGAGGAAAATTAATGACGAACAAAAATGAGGAGTGACCTACGGGGTGTTGAGGATGGTGCCAACGCATCCGCCTACGCTGCCCGAGATGAAGTTGTTGAGGAGTTCACCTCGTGCGGACTAGAAGGGAAACATTGAAATTTAAAGGGTCTATATTCGAAACTAGGGAATGAAGCACCTCGGGTTTTGGCAACATGGCCTTGACTTGATATATCGACCCAAAATAACCTCCGTTCCAGTACACGTGTCTGTATATATGAGATTTACCTCTGTGAAAGGATTGGTAAAGAAAGATAACTGACCTCCAAAATGTGGATTCCATGCCGGCGTAAAGACCGAGAAGGCCTTCTTTGCGAACGATCTGCTTAACGACATCTGCTGGACCTTTGTAAGTACTTGATTTGTCTTGGAGTCTGGGGAGACATGGTAAATTGCGTGAACAGTGTAAATGGGCAAATTTACTTGATTTTGACGAGCTCGAACGGCACAACTACAAAGCTCTCCTAGAAGCCAAAGTCGAATTGCAGAAGATGCGTGATGAGACGAAAAGGGGGGACATTACGCTTGCTCCCGCGCTGCAACCTGTTAGGACGGACAATCCCTGAGTCATCTTCGACTCTCCGGAGAGACTGAGGAAGGTCTTTCCCCAGAAGTCATTGGAAGCACTGGGAAGAGGGGAGGATCGGATCAAAGCGAATTGGTGTAAGTAGATTTGGTGTTTTACAATTTGACTGCACGTTTGGGTGCCTCTAGGAGTAAAGGCGGAACAAGGCCTGGAGTGAATGATGAGCCGAGAAGTAGAACTTTGGAGGCTAATCACGACCGAACCTCGATACAACCGGCCGATACTGATGGGAGTAGCATCAGTATTCCATAAGCTTCGAGCATTTAGGCAACGTACCCTTCCTGCTTTACAATATTTCTAAAACTTCCGACTAGACCATGCTGTGCTTTTCCTCTCTCCAACTGCATACGAGTTTTGACCTGATAACGAACATGACAATGATCGGTTTCAACCAACACGGTGCATCAACATACGACATCTATGGGATTTTACAGTCAGTTTTGTATCAAATGAGGAATGAAAACAATGTACCTAGAGGGTAGAAGGTCAAAATCTCCGAGATTCCTGCAATGGCACCCGCAGCAAAATTGGCGACAAATGGGAGAGCTTAAGGCAGGGGGATCAGTCCGCGTCCACGACAAGCTTTATTCTTCTGCTCACGTTTTGGTTTGTGTTCGGTCGTCATTGTCTATAAAAAAGATGTTCCTGAACGAAGCAAGAGATGGTGTGATGGTGAGCGCTTGTGGTCCTCGGACTTGGCGGAACGGATTTCGGTTCTGAGAACACGTGTCTTTTCATTGTTCAAAATCATTGTCGATGAGCAATGGTGTACATCCATTCCTGGCAGGAGTTCCAGGATGCAGCAGAGGCGTTATATGAAAAATCACCGTATAAAGTGAGTAAGGAGGATTGCTCTGATTTCCTATCAGACTTTTTTCATAGACACGGTACGGTGTAAAGTGGAAATCATCAGAGGGAAAATTAGTGCTGAAGATCACTGATAACACGACTGTGCGTTGCCTTTTGTATATCACCGCTTCTCAGAACTAAAGTTTGGCTTATAGTGTATCAAGTTTAAGACGAATTCGTCGATCTTTCTGAATCGATTTGAAGCGTTGAACTTGTCCCTCATGGAGAAGATGCAAAACCGGCAACAAAGAACGGATACATTGACAACGGAAACGTTACCCCCTGCTAGCAAAGATCCTGCCGGTCCGGTGCCGACAGGGACTTCGAGCTCGATTCCTACACAAACGCCAAATGCAGGTGTAAAGAAGAAGAAGCCGAAGAAGAAAAAATAACGGTCATGATAAAAGGCGAGTATACCTGTTTTCTAGTATAGCTCGCGCTTACTCTCTTCAATAGATACTGCTGTCGTATGTAGATAATAAAAGATTGGTCCAAAACCTGCATTTCGAGTGATCGAGTTCCTATTTCGTGACACAACCCTTACTTCTCACCGTTACAGTATTCGAATTTGATCGGCATCTGAAGATATGACTATGCAACATGTCGTAGGACCAAATCGTTACGCGTCAGTCGTCACTGCTGTTGACCCATGTACCTCATGGTTCATGATTGCAAGAATTGGGACAAATTCGAAGTGATTGAATTCCAGCCCAAGCAAGCTGGCGACTATGACATAAAAATTGAGTGTATTGTGGTGTATGCGGCTCTGATGTGCGTAAGTCGGAAATCCTCAAGCATTGAACGAGAAAACGCGCATACACCATAATGTTACTGGTGGGTGGGGCGACGCGACGCTTGTGAGTAAATACGGTAGTGCATTCCAACCGTGCCCTCCGAATCCCTGGCCACGAGATCGGTCGCGTAGTCCGAGTTGGACCAAAGGTCGCAGATCTGCTCCTGTCTAGAATGCGATCGCTGCAAGTCTGACAATGAAAACTATATGCCCATTTTTGTCTTCAAACAGTTGCTGGCAGCCTCGTGCCATGAAGAGGGCGCCGAGAGCTACAGTACATTGAGATGTTACGAAGTAAATTTAAGCATTCTGATCTTGCAGACTAGTGAAAGAATGTGGAAGGGCTGTCCGCAATGTCAAGGAGGGCAATGTGCAACACAAACACATCCTAAAGTGCCTTTCGTTCATTGACTTTTCGGTTTATCCCTTTGCAGGGAGGATCTTGAGTGAATGTCTTGGAAGTAGCATACTGTGTATGTCAAAAGTCGAAGAATTCTATATTGTTGCTTTACTTCAACAATGGTTTTCAGCATCTGCAAGCGCTAAGCGCTAAGCGCCTATATTTAATAATGGCACATAGGGCCGGCAAGCGGCAACGCCCACAACCTTTAGTCTATGTCATTAGAT
>QDKV01004662.1_pt1 | contig 12012 bp, 15 predicted proteins | sample 1861101 | NCBI WGS metagenome assembly QDKV01 (sample SAMN04275158, study PRJNA302643) | Fungus metagenome, whole genome shotgun sequencing project. | isolation source: fruitbody | host: Mallocybe terrigena | place: Sweden | collected 2013 | reverse complement strand
GTACCATCTTAAATGCCTTTTTGTTGCCTTGGAACTCAAGACATTTAAGGTATTTAAGTCAGTAAAGGTCATTTAAGTCACTTAAGGCATTCGTCAAATTCCTGATGGAGAAAGTGAGAAAGCCAGCTAGTGTCAATCAAATGGCCTTGAAGAAGCACTTGTAGTGTTAGTATGTAGAATCTGGGATTGTAAATTTGTCAGAACTCGAAATGCAAATTTATTTCCAATTTATTTCGTATGACAATTTGGGCGTGTGACAACCATGTCATGGGACAGGTTACTGGACATGTGACTGGACAAACCAACTTGGCCCTCAACTGGACATTTGATCATCTCCTTACATTGAGTTAGTTTGAAACAGCAGGATATTCTCAAACATGTAAATGGGCTCCTGATTTGGTGAATGGTGGATGTGAGCGGCAACATACAATACCAAAAAGAATGTCTAGTTCACAACAAGACAACTACAAGCGAGACCTTTTGATAATCATGGGCACTCTACAGCCATTCTGTCCAACTGTCTTTGGTCTCTCTAGAAGGGATATGTGACCTTCAAATTTCGTATCTGTGCCATCAGGTAGTTCAAAGACATAATGACGGATAAGGACTGATAATATGGCCTTGCATAAAGAAATATATGATCAGCACAACACATCATTGTTACTCAGGAGAGGACACACCTTGAATTCCACTAGTGCCATTCCCTTTCCGGGGCACGTTCTTGGTCCATCCGAAAATGCCAACAGACGTCGGTAACCCTGAATCTCATTTGCTCTGGAGACGGAAATGTCATTGTTAAGCCATCGATCAGGGACGAATTTATGTCCATTATCGCCCCATAATCCTTTTGATCTGCCAACGATTGCCGTTGGAATCCTAATTATTGTCCCCTTGGCAATGTAGATGCAATCAATGCTATTCCCTTTGGCATCCAAGATAGGTTCGCTCAGAGGCACGACATCATCTTCATACGCCTGAGGAAAGGTGGCTTAAGTATGGTTGCATATCAGTTTGAACGTACACATACCTGTCGGAATACCTGACCACCTGGAGGGTGGAGACGAAGGGTCTCGCAAGTCACGGCATCGAGATATGGCAAGGAGGTCATTAATTCTTCGTAAGTAGGGTCTTGAACCGAATGTTTAGTTATTTCCGCACGTAACCTGTCTTGCACAGAAGGATTCTTAGCGAGTTCAATCAAGACCCACTGGAAGCAGATGATGAACATGACTAAAGATTCAGAAGGATCAATGCGAAAGTTACCATCAATGCGACTTCGATAACGGCGTGAGTTTCAGAGAAATAACTTGCATTCAAGATGTACTCACTAGCTGTTGGTTCATAGCCGGCAGTAATCATAATGTGCTATAATGAGTGCATTCTTTAACGATACGTTTGGAAGCTGGCCATGACTAGCTCACAATCTATACATAAAAGACATAGTTTACGTCAACAAAAATTAAGGAAGACAGGTTGGACTTACTTGGCCCATGATTTCCTTTTGTGTCATAGAGTTCTTACGTTCCGAGGCAACTAATTTGAAAGAAGCTATAAACATCTCTTCAAGACGGTGCAGGCAGAAAAGGGAACTTACTGAGAGTTCCAAGAATTGACCTATCTTTCGTTCCTTGCATGTTATCGGCTTCTTTTTCTTTCTTAGCCCTTTGCAAAGACTCGTATCCGACACCTCTGATGCAGTCTCGCAAAACTTTTAAGGCATTGTGCGTCCTTGTTGGTGTAGGGAGAGAAGGAAGAAGGCCGTTGATTAAGAGCACCCAGAATGACAGTTGGACATCAAGAAGCGTATCCAACGGCGTGAGAATGGGGGGTCTTTTTCCTTTGAGCGTCTCGAAGTCATGACCGAAGACAGAGATCCCTATGGCATCCAATCTAATGTTCAGGTTTCATAAATAAAGGTTTCAAGAAAATAGCAACGATGCACTTACGAGATATAATTAACCCTATCGCTTATTAGCAGATTCTTGAATGAATTTTGAAATCAAGGACGTACCATTCCTGAATATCAACCGTAACTCTGTCGTCGTCTTGAAGCATTGTGTCCCACGCGGTTTTGAGCTGTAATTGAGATATTAGTGGTTGGCGGGATTGTTTTGATCTTTTGCGTACCGAGTGTGCACAGTCGTAGAAAATTGGGGTAAGTTTGCGAATCTCGGAATTGCTAAAGGCAGGAGATAAAGCTTTTCTTTGCCTTTAAACATGTAAATGGAAGGCATCCGATCAGACGTTGTCAACTATACCGTTTATGATCCTCGCCTTCCGCTGATAGCAAGCTTCGACCGAACTGGACGCTCAGGTTAGTAGTGGCCGACTAGAAATCGAAGAGGTGGCACGCACGAATTTGTCGAAGAATACCGCAGTTACAGCTGTGTTCCTATAGGTGGTAGTTTGCAAGGAAAAATAATGAAGAACCGTTTTGGGATCGGCAAGAACAACCTCGTATGTCCCCAAAAGCGACGGTATTTCGAATGCTGGCCCATATTGTTTCTCCCATTCGTCACAGAGTGGGTCAGAATGGTCCATTCGGAATAGTTCTTTCGAGTATCCAAGGAGAAGATTTTTCCTCGGAGGGCCTTTTAGTCTTGTAACTTTGACATTCGGTGCATTGTAGTAGCGAAAGAATAACCAAAGGGCTACTACAACGACCACAGCTGAAGCAAAGGAGAGATACGCCGACAAGACGTCCTGGAGAGAAGCCATACAGTGCCACTTGATGCTACCCCTACTTATATAGGGTCAGGAACCGATAGAAGCCTACGACGACGGTCAAATTTGTTTGGCTGCCACGAAGTGTCATCAATATTGACCCTCGGCCAAAGGTTAAAAGTCGCCGACCGTTCAGATGAGAGGCGACGTGGAAGCCATGACAGCAGTAATATGTCCTGCATTCACTGCTCAGCGTCCAGCTTTGAGTGGAGAGGAGTCTCAATTACTCTTATCCGACCAAAGATCGGATTCGAAGCCAGAGCTGGGGATTGCGCCAGGTTCTTATGGCCAATAAATCACGGTTCCCCACTAACTTTCCGTTTATTTTTTTTGTTATGATATCAGCACAGGAATCCTGAATATAGAAATCCGGTTCTAACACGTTTGTGTATGTAGAAAGGAAGACTGTCTTACATAATAACGACCATCAGTGTTAGCTTCGCTTTGGCAGTTTCCTCCGAGGTGATACCCAAAAAGGAACCTTTTACTTGTAAGTGAACGTGTCATGAAAGTCTTCAGCAGACTCTGTCCTACAACCGAAGTTGCCTGGTCTCAATTCTCCTTGCGCTCACTCTCCGCCATGGCGCCTCCAGAACCTGTTGCAGAGCCGCCCGCTCCTACCGTCTACTCCGGTGCAGCTGTTTCCGAGCACATTGTGCTTGAGAAGCGCAAGAATGCCGGCATCGCCCAACTTGGCTATCATACCTGCCCGTGTCACCACTGGGCAGTATCCTAAAGGCACCCACCTTACTATTGTGTGCTACTAGACAACACTACGCCAGCCCATGGAGATTAGTAAGTCCTTGCATCGCATTTAGTAAAGAATAACTTTAATAGCGGCTCGGCTAAGCTCACAAATGGTTGCGGGTGCATACGTCCCCAATGGACTGGATTGTTTCCTTACTGCACCTGAATAGCTATTGTTCGTTCTCGACAAGTTTTATACGTGACACCGTTCGAGGCGCGGACAATAGGAGATCGCTTTACATAAACAATATCTTGTTGAGGATGCCTTCCGAACAAGCTCCAAGTTGGCAATCACATTCTATACTATTATTAATATTCAAACTTTTTCATTTGCAGTCCCTCTTTTTATGATATTTAGAGGCGTGGTGTACCGTGTAATGTCGAAGACGGAACGAACAGTAAGGCCAGCTGTACCACAGGGACGTCCAGCCATGTTGGCTTCTCTGAGTTATCTTCACTCACGTTTCAGTTCTCCAAAACGAAAAATGGATCCGTCAACCATGCTAATAATGTTTTTTCTGCTCTCCACCAAATTGAAGTTAATGATTGTCGAGATTAGATAAACTCTCCATGATAAAGCCGAGTCGGGATCAATAGTACTGAAATGAACTTTCTAACTTCAACTGCCAAGACGTTGAGTGCAAACGATTTTCCGTTCATCCCGCATGTTTAGAATCGAAGAACAGTACCAACGCGAGATGAGACAACGATTGGGAAACAGCGAGCAAAAACCAGCAACCATCGGGCATGGGAGTCGAAGTGCTTCCGCCTCTTCATCCGAAAGGGCTGCAGGGAACACAGGGCCAGGATATTCACAACAGATCCGTTCGTTTTTGAGATCAAATTGCAATTGGATCCCACAGAATTGGACGCGGTCAAAGATCAAGACCACCCTCCGATGCGCGATAGTTGGCTGGCTTTCCACCATTCTTTTCGTTATTCCTTCAGTTCAGGTTGTTTTGGGCCAAGTGAGTGTCCCCGTTTCTTTTTATTTTCCACTTAGGTTCATGTAATATCTTGACATTGTCAGGCTAGCTTCCTGGTCATCATTGGTAAACGCGATCTTAATCGCGGACTTGCATGTGTCTTATGAATTTAGCTGCTTTTTTCTCCCCGCCAAGCGATCCTTTCTTATCAGTCCTCGAACGCGAGGCTCTGATTTTGACATTTGTGGCAATCGGATGGGCGTGCGTCTAGTGTTCCTATCCTCACCTGGCTAAACACTCTCTAACCCGCATATACTTAGATGGGCTTGTTTGGGCATATTCCTTGCCAATTTAACACGGCGCGTATATGACAGGGACATCACTATCTTCCAAGTTGTCAACGGCCAGTACATTGAAGCCGCGGTGGGTATGTTTCTTTCAGTCTATATGCATAACTTATTTTCAAATAGTCAACCAGTATCCTCGCCATTTTTCTCTTTCTCGGAAGTTCGTCCTTTTTATACATCCGGGCGCGTCAAGGCCCTGGGCCATACCTTTGTGCATGCGTCTTTGGTTGTCTTTGCATTGGTATGTCTCCATCTCTGAGTATGCTCTGTTCTCGGAGCTGATGACACTCATAGATATCAGCTTAACGACAGCCGTTCTCTTTCCATACCCATTCTACATAGTGGGGCAATCGATTATCCTTCCTCTGGTTTTGCATAGTGCCCTCTCCTTAATCGCGTCACTAGTTTTTTTCCCAAGTACCATGTCTTCACTCTTTACTACGCGTTTAACGGAGGTTATCGCTCCCCTTTCTTCCTCTCTCACCCTTCATGAAAGCCTCCTCGTCACACCTCTCACTTCACCTGATTTTTCGGAGGCACTGGCCAAGATTCGCTCAGACACCAAGCAGTGCGAAACCAACTTGGTTCCTCTCGCAGCAGCAGGACGCCTTTTAAGGAGCGACCTAATTTATTCGAGATTCGCTCCGGCAGACTTTGAAGTATTTCAAGCCTTCTGCAGGCGATTAGCCGCCAGAGCAGATGGTATGGTTGTGTACTTTTCTCTTGTTGATCCTAATAGGGAGAAATTTCGTATGGATAAAAGCGCGTCGGAAACACCTGTTCACACCTATTCCCAAACCCCTGCAACAGGCTTGTCAAGAGCCAACTCAAGAGATCCATCTCCAGACCACCGCCTGGCGTCATCGAATGATAGACGTTGGGAGAATAGTGATCCCGACCAGTCAGGCTTGCCTGCATTCTCAACGCAACAAAGCATCGGTAATACTTCACGCCAATTGCCGTCCACGCCGACACCGACACGTTTTTCTCGTTTCAATGCGCATTCTCGTTCGCACTACGTTTCGCCTCTTCATCCGTTTTCCTCGACTTTTCGTAACTCACACTCCCATTCACACTCGCACGAGAAACACTATCATCACTCTGATTTACTCCATTATTCTCTTTCCAAAACTCGAGCCAGAAAACGAGAAAGTGTGGTCGGTGTCTTTGAAACACAGCGTTACCTGAATCTGGAGTTTACCAGATTTCATGACAATAACGAGCAAGAACACAGTGCATTGTCTATGGACCTTCTGAGTCAATGGTAGCTTCTCATTTAAATTTACCCTACTTTTCATTCATATCCTTATAGTGCTTTACCGCTCTTAAGGTCATCTCGTCGTGGACTTAGTGTCATATCAGCATGGCTGACAAATGTACATTCAGGGAGGGTCTCGCACGTTCGTAACGCTGTTGTTCTCGCCGTCTTAGGTTCTAGGTTCGGAAAGAAAGGCAAGGACTTAGAAGAAGCAAGAAAGCAGTCCTACATAACCCAGATGACCGAATTGAGGGAAATGCGGCAGGATCTAACCAGGGAATTGCAGGTATTCCGGGATGAGACCAGGTTGGATTCATATCTGCTTGATTGATCTGATTTTGACCAATTCTATTTCACAAAAGACATGCAGTATTGGGACCTTACCACCCAGCCTTTGTGGATGAGTCTTTACCCGTCCCGTCTCATTTCAACACTCCCGTGGTGGAAACGCCACAGAACTTCCCCCCTGACGCACCCTTGCGGGAAAGTCCATCAGATGAGAGTCAGGGAGCCCAGCCCGATAATGCGAGGCCTGGGGACGTCGAAGAACACGAGAAGAAAGTTCCGCCCCACTGTCACCTTTTTCATTGCTACATTTATCAGTATCATCTCATGCATTTGGCTGGAGATATCGTTGAGATGGTACGCCCCTTTCTAGTTTGTCAAAAATCTCAAACGTTTAACTCACATGTCGATCAAATTTCGAAGTTAGATGAAATTCTCCGGCTTGAGAAAGAGCACCCGTGGCCTACATGTCACTTACGGACCCCTGTCAAGCATGCATTTAAGTGGAATAGGGGACTGCTAGCTGAACAACTTCAGCAAGATGATGACGATGATGATCCCGGCATGCTCTACTATTTTACCTTTTCAAATTTGAGAACTGACCCTATACTTATTATGTGTAGATGTCATTCAAGGACTTCAAACCGAACGCCAGGCAGCTGTTCTGTCATCTAAATCCAAATCACGGATTTCGTCACCGGAAGACCCGCAATCCATACCGGAGAGAGACTTGGGCATGCCTCATAGGCGAGATCCAGACGCCCTTCCCCCTCATAATGCATTTGAATGGATATCTAATGTGACATACCACCTTGTCGTAAGCCTTGGCGGAGGAAATGTAATATTTGCGGTTAAGGCGGGGTTATTGACGGTGGTTTTGAGTCTGCCGAGTTTGATGAAAAGTTCAGCAAGTTTAGCTTATGGTACGCCATTGGATCTTGCGGTCATCGCCACTGCTGATTTTTGCGTATTTTCAGAGAATCGTTTCGTGTGGGCTATGTGAGATACCATCCATGATTATATCTGCTTTTTACCATTCAACCCGTGAACGCAGATTCATGGGCCAACTGACTCTCGCACGTTTTCGGGGAGATACGGCCTTTGCTTTGGTTGCAAGATTGATCAGCACCCTCGGTGGAGGAATCTTGGGCCTACTTATCTGGCAAATCGTTTTCACGCCGTCTTATGGGTCTGGAACTGATTTTTCTGAAAGGTACATTTCAAAAGGATCTCCCTATGGTCTTGCCGCCGTCTGCGGTGTATGCTTTCCCTTCTTCTTCTATGCAAGGCTTTATTGGCCTATTTCGCCTATGATAAATCTAATCCTTTTCGTCACTACCATCTTGGTAAATATATCTTACTCAGGCTGGCAACCCTCCAAGTAGATCTGAGATTCTGGCATAGGTCATCGGATACTCTTATCAAGATTCCATCGTAATTCTGCCTGGATCCCCTGGGTCTGGCTTCACTGTCGCATGGGTAGGTATTCTCTATTCCCATTTTATCGGTCTGATCGTCACCTTCTCCAGAGACGATTCGTGCTCGTTAGCATTGGAGTGTCCGCCGCCTTGTATGCATGCAAGTTTCTCTACCTTCATTACTCGCCTGATGATGCCTTTCTCAGTATTTTATCGCTGTTTCCACCTTCCACCACGATCCGAAGGTATCAGCGCAATCTGCTATCTACGACCTCGTCAGAACTGGGGTCAATCTATTGCTCCATCCTCTCTTTCGCTAATACCCAGGACCCTGATGTCCAGGAGATCCTCACCAGTTTAATTGCGTTGCGAAACAAGATGAAGAAATCAACGGCTTTAAGTGCCAACGTAGGATATGAAGTATGTTTCTGACGATTACTGGAATATTGTGATGGGACAATGGTAACCAATCATAATTGTTATAATAGTTCTCTCCACGTGGACGTTGGCCAGCAGACAGATATCAAAAAATTACTGATCTACAAATGTAAGTGAAAAAATAATTCTCACTCATTGAAATCATGCTTTTCTCCGCTTTAGGGCAATCGCGTATTCACTTTCACATCTGATATCCGTTCTTAAGCATCTAGAACATTCATGGGCGCTCGCATTCCTCCGAAGGACGCGGTTCATGGACCCCGACTTCCAAGGGGATCTGCTTGCAGTAATCAGTAAATTATTTTTCCCCGGTTTGCATTCATTGGGCTGAATTCTCGACACAGCCATGGTTTCTTCGTCACTACGAACGGGTTGTCCACTTCCTCAAATCACGCCATGCCCACTCATTGACCGGTTTACCCTCAAATATCATGGACTGAATGTAATCCACAAGGAAGCGGAAGATGACTATGGTCTTCCGCGTACCCTCACACTCGAGACGTTGAAAGACGAGCAATATTTGTGTGTCAATACAACTTCCTTCCTCTCTGCCTTCTCTGACTTTTAATCGCAGGATGTTTTGCGTTGGGATTTCAATAGCGTTCGGAATCGTCAATCGCCTTGATAGGTTGATGATTGCGGTGAAGGAAGTTGTTGGAGAGCAATACCATATTCACGGCATCGGTGTCATTCCATCGCATCGGTCCTACCCGCCCATATCGCCTTCAGTGAGTATGAATGCCATCCATACATCGCCTCGGAGAGCGCAAAACGGAAGGGAGGGTCAACTAGAAAGCGACTAGAGGTAGAAGATCATTTTAAAACTTTCAGACTGTGGGGTTTCTGAGGCTTTGTCTACGCCCAGGACCTTCCTTGCATGTTTTCCATTACAGTCGAGATTATAATAATTCTTTCTACTTTTTTTATTTTATAAATACACAATATTTTACACGGGTGATCCGGCATTGATGCTGAGGCCACCAGATCGACAGCTCAGTTTCAAAGGACTAGAACTACTAATATCCAATTATCAGAGTTTAGATGAAACGGTGAAGTACTAATGACACATCTAGCCCGTTTTTTTCGTGAATCGACTTCTTCCAAATCCCCATCCGTCGGCCTTTTCCTTCAAAGCGATGCCTTGAGTCCATATAGCAGCCTTACGCTGCTACTTGGTGCATTGAAAATAAATCAAAAAATGTGAAAACAACTATTACAACCGCTGGAAGAGCAGGAAACAGTTAAAATAAAAACCTCCTCATTCTAATGTTCAGCTCGCCCCTGATGACCAATCATATCCCAATCTTCAGTACGTTTTCCCCTTCGGTGGACAATGACTTTCGTATATCCCTCATTGTACACAAGATGGTAAACGTTCGCATCATAAAGCTCAATTACCGCTGAGTCAGGGACGCTGCCTGTAAAGTTGAGAACAGCGTATCGCGCCATAGGGATACTATGGTATAGCCCACCAGGTTGGAACCGGCCCACATGTTCATCAAGTCGCGATCTGTCACCTTCTCGGAGGAGCTCAATTCCCCATTGTAGATTGTTGATGTACACATCAAGAAACGCTCGTCCATATTCGCGGCCGACGTCCAGGCCCATTAGTTCGGTGGAGATTTTCCGGAATGATTGCGATAGTTCGTTCTGCCAATGTCTCTCCAACGGAACCAGTCCGTCGGGGGTCATCTGACTCATCTCCAGTAGTGCCTTTGGGCTCATGCGCAGAACCAGCTCTCTGATGAATGTTTCAAATGAGTCACGATTTTGTTGCAACACCAAATTCCGATGCAGGATGTTGTAAAGTGCAAGGTCGAAATGTAAGGGAGATGGAAATGCAACTCTCGCTCTGCCAATTGCCGTATCGCTTATTTTCACAAAGATACCAAGTTTGACCATTTCCGCAACATGCGACTCCAGCACAAGGAAGTCACGCTTTCCTTTCTTGTACAACACGATGCATTGGACCAACAATGCTAGGTCCCTTGATGGTAGTCGTCCGATCGTCGTTTGGCTCACGGAGTGAAAAGCAGGAAATGCGCTTAGATCGCGCTGGTAGACGACGTGGCCAATGAAGTCGAATATGTCTTGCTTCGATCTTCTGTTACTACTGTCCAGATGGTGAAGGAGTGTGCGGATGGCCCCAACATGGCCGTTCGTCTCGTTAAAGATTAGATCGCATGTCTCAGCATCAAAATTGGTTGGCTTCCCGAGTGAGGCTTTTACCTCGGAGAACTTGATTATCAGCTTTTCGGCGAATTGGTAGTCTAAGCGGAGAAAGTTGAGTCCGAGTGGCAGCCGCAACCCCGTCGCAGAATCCTCAGGGTCCACAAATACAATAGGTGTGGTGATCGAACCGACATTCGCCTCACCATATCCGGCAAGGCAAAGAAGTCGCAGACCAGTAGCTTGCGATGATGAGAGTTCCATTGAATGTAAATAATTGGCATAGTCCTCCAAATTCAGCGCTGGCTTGACATGGAACTTGACGTCAGCCCAGAACCCGAAAACCTCTTTTTGGCCTTTGGAATTGTTCATGTTTGCAGGGTACCACGCCTGTGCCTCGTCTATAACCACATAATGAACCTCACCGAAAGGACATCCAAGAGCTGTCTCGGGAAACGTTGATTCCGATTCAAATGCTGCTCGCCAAACGTCATCCATCGATCGTGTGTCACTCGGTGTGTTTTTGCTGAGAGAAGCATCCAAGTATGTCGCCTTGAAACCGTTTGAAAGGAGATACGCAGTAAAAGTCATCGCAAATGTGGTTTTCCCCGACCCCGGCGGACTTCGGAGTAGCAAAACCTTCTCCTCGTTGAGCCAGTTTCGCATAAGCTGAAACTTGCCATCGACGTGGATGCATGCAATGTCTGGGCCTTCTGTTGATAAATTTGACGTTTGAATGGCACCAATTGAAGCTGGAAAGTCGTCATCAACATTTGGCTGGGGTGGACAATAAACACGGCATACCTCTGGCCCGCTTTGCAGCCTCCTTTTCGGCCTCCTCCAAATTTGCCTCCAGCATGGCGAGGCGGGACAGGTATATGCAGATCATCTCCATGCTCCCCGCGATGTGTTTCTGCAAGGGCACAATCTCTTGAGAGGTGGAGGCTACAGGTCCCCAAAACTCACTGCCGGTATCCGCCCTTTGTTCATACTTGATCTTGTTCTCAAGGAGGACCCCAACGGTAGCTTGAGAGGTCTCAACTTCTGTTTCCAATCGAGCGATTTCGACCTTTATTTCCTCGATCTTTTTGTGTAACTCTGTGCGTGGTGAAGGTTTGGTTGTTGGGTAGGATGGTTGCGACGGCATTTCCAGTGTGTGGAACTGTTGTTCATCGTCCATGGCGTACGTGGTGTGTTCGACAATGAAAACTGAGTCTTGAAAGTGTCTTAGACTAGTGTCGCGCGAATTAGCCGGACCTATTTCGCCGAGCAAATTTAAAAGTCCTGCTCATGAAAATCATTGAGTTAAGTCGACACTTTCCATCATGATAAATGGACAAATAAATTTGTCGACTTTGGTAAAAAAGGCGGTCAATAGTGCTGAATTGGAAAAACCCTCGTAGGAGACGAGGGAAAAACACTTAAATCTGCTTGCTCACTGTATACAAACGAGCTGATGTATTAAAAGCGTAGAATATGAATACGAAAGAGAGATAAAAACTACTTCAAGTTCAAGTATCTACTCAATTACCATATATATACTTACATTGCGTACGCGATCACGTGGATCACGTGTAGTAGCCTTCAAACGATTCCGCATGTTTAGAATCGAAGAACAACGCGAGATGAGACAACGAATGGGAAACAGCGAGCAGAAACCATCAACCATCGGGCATGGGAGTCGAAGTGCTTCTGCCCTT
>QDKV01004663.1_pt1 | contig 12015 bp, 15 predicted proteins | sample 1861101 | NCBI WGS metagenome assembly QDKV01 (sample SAMN04275158, study PRJNA302643) | Fungus metagenome, whole genome shotgun sequencing project. | isolation source: fruitbody | host: Mallocybe terrigena | place: Sweden | collected 2013 | reverse complement strand
CTACATCGATCCTTATATTTAACTTACTATTATTCTAGCTTACTTTGTAACTACAATAGGTTAGTATTGCTAGAATCTCAGTCGTTACCTTCACCGACTGAGACTTACTTTGTAACTACAATATAATATACTAAAACAGTATAGATGTACATAGGACTACTAGTTTCACATTGTTCTCCGTCATGCTCACTCATATCCTCTACCAGACACTCAGGAGACGTTCTAGTGGTATAGTTACAGTGCTTCATGCAAAAAGATTGATTGAGAATTGCCCAAAATTGATTTTCTCATTCACCACAGGCTGCGCATATATCATACATGAACCAAAAGTACGAGGAAGAGAATTGCGTGCTTCAAAATAGGACAACAACCTACTTGAACTTGAAGCTGGGCGGTCTCCATAATATGCATTGGAGGAAAGAAATCAATGGTGTTATATTATCTGACTCTACAGTTGGATATGGCTCGGGAACAAGGCGAAAAAAACAGATGATGACTTTTATAATAGGGTTAATAGAATAGTAAGGAACGAAAAAGATTAAATGGGAACAGAGAGAACTAAACCACCACCTCTTTGATACACCATCTTCAGGAAGTCACAGTTCGGACCCCTTCTAGCCAATTCGCTACACGTTGATCAAGGAGTTCACGCATCTGCTGGTCATCTTCGCCAGAAAGGAAGTGGTAGCTGCATAATACCTAGCATATGTGACTAGGTCCATGTCCTCTTCCCAATCGCTGTCATTGTCGTCGTCATCATCATCATCTTCGTGGCCATTACCATGATCGTCAGAATCATCGAGATACTTGGCCAAGGGAGTAATGTCAGCAAGAGGGTGTTTGACAGAGTCGTTTGCATAAAGAGCTTGCAAGGCCAAGCTTGCTCTAGCCGAGGGGCCTCTTCTGTCATCGCTCCTACAAGGCGGGTGAGTGGGGGAACTGTCATGCCCTGTGAGTGGCACATTGGGTCTACTGGAAATGACAGGTGAGAAATGGAGAATACAATAGCGCATGAGGCGCTTAACCTCATCAGGGCTCAGCATGACACGTGGTTCAAAGCATTTGAACTGTGCTTGACGTGTTGGTGTTTACAGCCTCTCATTAGAGTAAAATACGCACCTTCGCAATCTTCTCCAATTCTACTGCCTGCGGCACAGCTTGCACCCAGCTAGGCCTAGCACTTTTCCACCCACTTATTTGAAGAGGTGGTCCAAATCCTGCTGGTGTCGGGAACGGGGGATGTGGTCGTGTGGGATCCTCCTCAAACGGAACAGGGATATGAAGTCGCTGAAAATCGTCGGATTGGGCAAGCAACCAGCTGGTTGATGACAAACCAGACCCTGGATCGGCAGAGGAGTAGGCATGGGAAGGATGGTGAAAGAGACGTGGTCATCCATAACAATGCGTAAGACAACAGCATGATGATAGTTGTATCGAGTAACACGAGACGGTAGATCGTGATGAGTTCCAAGCTCGGAGCCAGGTCCAAACAGGTCTTGTGAGAAGCGAAGGGCGATGATCTCGCCAATTTTTGGGATAAATCTGCCTTCGCTGCCATTATATTTGATGATGGTGTAGGACGGCGATGAAGGAGACATGGTCCATTTGGCATTACGTCATTATTGGCTCTTCTTATCTACAATCGCTGCACTTACAATTTCAGGGACAATATCTAGGACGAGCTCGATGAACATATTTCCGAGCTGCTAAGACCGAGTCCACTGTTCTTAGATGATTTCGCTCACACAAAGATTCTGATGAAGCTAATATCGTCGCTATTTTTCATATCCGCATCGTCTGCATGAATACAATTCTGGAGTAGAAACTGCGTCTGGTAAGGCCCACACGTAAAAAGAACATATACCCTGCAGCTGCAAGTCAAAGCCAACTAGACACTGCAGTTTTCCTGATAGGATGACTAGTAAATGAAATATTGGTATCACAAGAAGAGTATTGCAGCAATCGAGGCAACCGCAAGCATCGGGAAAAGTCCAATATTTTGAACGACCCGAGGAGCACCACTGCCGGCCTTCTGGCGCACGTTCTTTGTCGCGAATCCAACAAAAAACGTAGTTGACCCATTGCTAGACTTTTCTGCACCAAATTGTCTAAAGAATTAAAAGCGTTCGACACAATGTCACAATGGCTAGCCATGTACGGAATGACGTACGTGTAAACATTGCGCATGAAAGGTGAGCCAATTTGAGCAAGCCCTTGTGCCCCTCCAGTGACTACGCCATTGCAAGTCCCGTCGGATAACTTGATGATGGTGTCGCGTTCAGGTATCGTAAAACGTTTGGCCCCGAAAGTCAGCGTAATGGAAAATTTTGAATTACATGGGATCGACCACGCGTTGTTTGAGATAAGCTGGCTGCCTGGAATACCAGAGTATATTTGGCTGGCCATGTTGGTCGAAAACTGGATGCCACTTTCTAGAAAACAGATCAGCTACAAGCAACTCGTATTATAAAAAAGTCTTCACGAACGATATAGATCGATACTGGCAAAAGAAGTCGACATTGATTGAGTGCGTCCATTGGACTGGAATGTGATCTCGTCAAATGGAATAGACCACGAAGTTTTGCTATCTTGTGGGACCACCACATTGGTGAAGTCTCCGGTATATCTGCGGAAACAGGGTTTAAAGGATGGTCAACAGATCCTGGGAAGCACTTACGCGGATGGGTCAACTGCACCCATGGTAAAAATACCGTCCGGAACGGGATCATCGACATGATTCATCTCAATGCCGCAGACGGCGGTGGTAAAGTTCGCACTAGTTGACCGCTTGACAGTTATGACGAGTTTACATATAAACATGGGAATTAACGTACGGTAAGAATGTACCAAGTAGGGAGGCACCTGGAGGCGAACTAGTTGGGATATTGAGACCATAGCCCAGAATTCCCCTTGCACCAGTAGGATACAAATCATTTGTCACAGAAGGATCCGTCAAGACCACTGTAAGACATGTTGGTTAATGAAGGTATCAATGTGCATGCAAAGTACCTGAAGCATTGTATTTGAAGATCCCCGCCGAAGTCGCAGATTGCAGAGCGCATGTCTCGCCCACGAAACGACCTTTGGTTTGTCCACCGGAGATGGTCTGGACGGTTGCAGATGTATTGCCCGGCACAGAACTCGCTGAATTCGCTGGTTGATAGCTACACCGCGTATGCTTTGAGAAAGGTAGTTGGCAGAACAAAAATCACACCCACTATGTAGCATCGTTGACACCTGGCGGAGGAGATGCCACCGAGATGTAGTTCTGGGACAAAGAAGGACACATTTGAATTTGTTGAGGAGGGGTTCCTGTTGTGTGATAATGAGTGGGAGCGTGCGAGTAGTAAATACGGATAACCTACCCATTATAACCGTTGCCTATAATTCGATCAGTAACTCTAACGAGAGCACATACAGAGAAACCAACTAACTCACAACATAGGCCTTGTTATTGTAGTTCTTCAAATGCAGTACAATGGGCCCATCATCTGTCGGCGCACGTCGTAGATAGTGAATCCACGGCACGAAGGAGCCGTCGACAGCCTCAACCATGTTGTTAGCATGTGCGATCGTAACAAGGGCCACGAGTAGAGTGTGCAAGAAACTGGGATACATGGCAGAGAGGACAAGACGAAGATAGTCTGATCACGACAGACATAGCCTCTGCGGTGGATTAGATACATCTCGCCAGTCTCTGACTAAACTCGTTCAATTCACTCTGTCATTCTGAGGCACGTGCCTGCCAGTATGATACAATCCTCTGCGGTGTCACCATTCCGAGGCACGTGCTCGGGCCGTTATCTCTGGCTTTGGCAAAGGTCTCTAGTGTTTATTAATTTAACGAATGTTAACCCTAGCTCCTTCCTCTATTAAATTATTCTGGCCGTCGGTTAGACCGATCAAATAAATTTTAAAAATAGATTCACTAAAAATAGGATCTCTATAAAAGTTAATCAAAACGGAATTGGAGGCCACAGATGTCGGTGATAAAGAACCGCAATGTAAAACCTATTATAGCGCGGTAATTTTGGGCACAATTTCAGAACATAACTTGGTAAAAGAAAAACACATTCACATCCCAAGTGTCGTCCAGGTGAGAAAGCCACAGAAAAAACTTTCAATAGCATTACAGTAGGTACTCTCAGATGATGAAGTATATCAATTAGTATTGAGTCTTACAGTACTTGGATATGATCATATGTCATGGTATCAAAATATCAGGGCGCCAGACAAGTATTGTGTGTACTACAGTACTAACCAGAGCGGCTGTGCGTTGATCAAGTGAACTTCGTATTCCAGCCTAGGTCACAGTGCTTTCAGATTCGGAGCAACGACACCCGGAAGATTTACAGAAGCATCGGCGACTGATCGCCAGTCAATCCAAGCATGAGAAGGGTATCGAACCCGCCAGTATGCCACAAGTTTCCCAAGCAACGTTTTTGAACCAATGCCCTTTGTTTCCAGAAAACCTCTATTCGATACTTTGACCAACCCTTTTCGGCATCGAGTCAGCAGTACGTTCATGCGGTTACACGAACGGAGAAAGCCAACATGGGACGAGCGCACAACGGATACAATCACGTAATCAGCTTCGTTGCCTGAGGGATCCGTGAGCGATGCAAAGGAAATAAAGCGCGATAACTGTTCACCTTGAAAGCTGTCCACATTATACACCGATTCCCATGGTAAATTCTCATTCTCTAGACTTTTCTGTATGCCAGCACGCTGGGCATCATAGGGCGTAATAATGCAGAAGTTCAACCCGCGGTAATAATGCTTCACGAGGTGGACGATCGTATCAATTTCACCTACGTTCTTAAAGCTTTCAAATTAGAAGGTGTACCCTTTTAAAAAATGTGTCTCACCCTGCTACTGGATCCGACACAGTCTTCTCCTGTACGGGAAGCATCAATAAAGGCAAGACAATCTGGAGTGTTTATAGCGTGGATGGAAAGCAGTCGGCGGTTGTATACATTTTCCGAAATAAATGACGCAATGGGCTTCGGCATCCTATCTGCATGGGATGTTGTGTGAGGGTTGCTTCTCAAGCATGTCAAGTGGCGCACATTGTATGTTCAAAAAACAGTGGTTATTGCCCTGTTCCAGGTGCTTCAAGTCAAATATGGTTTTGATAGAGGGTACTTCTTGTTGTCCATAGGGTGGGACTGTAAAGTAGACGCATCAGCATTCATTAATGTGTTCTAACAATACAGGAGTCATACGTTGTTTAGGGTCACCAAAGAAGCACACCTTTTCAAAAACCTTCCGGAATTTCTCGAACAAATGCTAAATGGAAAAAGAAAATGTGAGTGCTTTTCAAAAATCCAATATACAACATACCAAGAATTCGAATACATTAATTTGGGAACTTTCGTCGATGATAAGACATTTTGGAGGAATGATTTTAAAAGTTCCATTATCATGCAATGCCGGATTTGACATCATACTGAGGGTGCAAAGAATGACATTTACACCTGAAATAATCCTCTCCATCTCTAGAATCGTTTTCGGGAGTTCGTCAGAGCGAATAAGTTTTTCTTCGACACTTCCGTAGAGATGTTCATGCCTACTATTCGCGTAAAAAATAGAGGAATACTTGAAAGTAGTGACAGACTGACCATTCCTCATAGAATTCATTTGACACTAAGAGCCTGAAATCCACTCCCTTTTTATATAGAGTCTCGGCAATATTTTTGACAGCGACGTTTGAATGGGCGACAACCCAGACTGGATGGCGGCGAAAATCCCAAATCCGTGATGCAGCAGCTATTGTCGTGGTCTTGCCTGTACCTGGTGGACCTGTAATGTGTGCATAAGACCCCGTGGATGAAAACATCGGAATTAGAAAAATTCACCATGTACAATCACAATTGGCGAATCGCCGACCATAGCATGCACGGCAGCACGTTGTGATTTATTCAACTTCAAAGACGTCACTATATTGTCAGCGTCTTTGACATCCACGATAGTTTGCTGAATATGCGTATTTTTCCACTCCGGAAACCAAAGGCTACGAATAAACGGAGATCGGCGGAGACTTTTCTGACCCGTCATGACCAGGAAAATGAATTCATCGCGGGCTCTTTCTGAATTAGTGGCTTCCTGCCGACCAACAACATCTATGCGTTGAACTCCTCCTTTGCTTGGATATTTCTTATTCTCAAACTTTATAGTCGTTTTCTTTCCCTTCACGTGAGTTGCATTTCCTACGTATTTTTTGCCGCTCTCGTCGGTTATTACGACTTGGGCCTGGTGATACAAGTTTGTATCAGATAATTGCCACAAAAAATAGAGAAGGAAGGAAATGCCAAACCTGATCACTCCTTCTAACTCTCGTCTTGTACCGTGAGTTGTGGAGTTGGAATTTGCCGCGCTTGTTGTCGATTTCTGAAAAATCATTCGAGACTACCTTGGGTTGGCTACGCTCGAGCAGATCGGACTGAGATACCAGCTGAGACAAACAAGCACGCTCCTGGAGGGTGTTAGAGGATGACGAATGAGCTCAAAAACCTAACCCACAGGTACACATATGTGCCGGGTATCCAATTTATTAGCGTGCCCAAGTTCTGCTTTGCACCGACTCGCAACACTGAAGGAAACGGGTTAAAGTCCTTCGAGGACACGTGTTACATAGAGAAGAGTACATACCACGCTGCCAACCATGCTTGTAAGGCAATATCTCTTTCTGCAGAATCTTCACTACCCATCCAAAGTTGTGTTATCATGAGTTTGTTAATTTCATCACCGAGTCCTTTGGTGAAAATCAATGACGGCGGCCAAGAGTCCGGCGAGAAAAGAGTGGAGAGATCGACGCCTTTGACAGGCAGTCGCGTTCCATGATTGATTTGGATAGTAGTCCTAGGCATTCCAAAGCCTACAAGACACGTCTTTGAGAGAGTAAAGCCCAAGTCGGAAATATCACTGGCTGCTACACCATTTGCGCAGAGAAGAGCAGCGAGAATTCTGCTGAAAGGAGTTTTCTTTGGATAAAGAGAGATAATGTATACATTTGTTAGGTTGGCGAGACAGATAAAGTCAACGCGACCTGTACGAGACACATGGTAAGCAATACCAATAGGAATTATATCCTTGTCCCTGGACACTAGTAGCTGTGTTAGATGAGAAGCGGGGTCGTCTGCAGGGACTCGGTATAGAACAAAACTTCGAGGATATTTGCCATGGGAGAGGATATCTTGGTGAATTAAAGACATAACGGAGGAGCACGAGAGGAGATGAAAAGAGGAAAAGTGACCCAGGAGGCATAAGAAAAACACAGGGTTCTGACGTGGTAGTAGATTTAAGCGCCCAACGCGAATTGCCGATTCCCCTTGCTTCTTCCGGTCGGCGAACTTGGAATTGAGCTAGTGCAGAACTAGTAGGATACGATTATACATATCCGAACTCGTCAGACTTATAGTGTAGTCATCCTAACCGCCCCAACGTGTGTGCAACTCTATTCCACGGCATCGCTTCATAAAATGAGTGCAAATTCTTATCGACGGGATGTGCACTATCTCTACATAGTCATCGAGGAATATCCAAAATTAGATCCATCTAAGCCTCTCGCTAAGAGGGTGAATTGTTGCGCTGCTTCTCGTATCCTTTTAAGAGAACGGAAACTACGGAGATAGATCGGTAAAATTAACTTTCGATGGATCAGATGTGGAATTTACCTAGCACATGCTTTGAGGAACCTTGCCTTATCTTCTGAACTTGCTTTGCTGGGGAAAAAGTCATCCTGACAAGAAACAGTACTAATAATTGTTTCCTTTCATAAAGAAAACCATGGAGACTAACCAAAATAAGGATATCATTCATCCATTGTGGTGCCCCTCCGTCCAATGCGACTTCAGACCCGCTAGACCTAGTGAGCAACGTTCCTAGAAGCTCAATGAGATTCGGAACCACACTCCTTGGCGCTACACCGGCAAATCCTTCCAAAATAGCTCGCATAATCAAACGTCCATGTCTCGATAACAAATGAGTTTTGTGCACAATGAGTTCATCTGTAAGTGAAGATCGATTGACAAGAGTCAACTGAAAGTCTGGTCAAGTTTGCATATAAATGTTGTAGATAATATAATTACCAAAAAATTGCATGCCGAGACAAGGGAGTATCGCTCCTGCAACGAGAGACTCTTGATGGCACACTGTAAGAGACGATCCAAGAGCCCAGGAAGAAGAGCATAAAAGCTATTCGTGAAATCTTGTGCAACCTAGTAGACTCAGAATATTGAATTAAGTTACAAAGTGCAAAAATGTAGCTCACCCGGTCCATACAGCCAAAAAACTCTTGAACAATGTCTGGATTCTAGTAAACCCGTTAATAAGAATATCAAAAGTGCCAAAGTACTCACAATCTCCAACATGCCTCCTTCCATGAGAAATGTAAGACTGCATTGCAGCAACACTGGCAACAGCCGTTGAACTGTCATCTCTGCTTCAGGTGTAGGACCGCTCTTCAAATTGAGAGATATCACAGGTGGGTTGAGTTGAGCAATAAGGATTGCCGCTAGTGATAACCACATCGCTGTCAGTTGCCGCTGAGCAGCAAGACAGACAAGTTCGAGTAAAGGACCAGCAGGAAGCGTTATCAGTGTGATATCCGAGGGCAAGGAAGTGATCGCTTTCACGAGGTCACTTAGAGCCTAAGGATCCCATTTCATTAGGTGTACAAAAAGAAAAGCGAAGGGTGGAATACCTGTCCGATGGCAGCATCAGCAGACCACAGCTCCGTAACGCCTCTAATTGCAGAGAAAATATTGTTTCGCAAGACGACAGCCCTTGGGTCTTCCCTCGCGTGTTTAACTTTCTCAGCTTCAACTTGATAAGCTGGGTCCGTTTCATCTTCAAGAACAGTCATCCCATCCACAGTCCGAGTTAGTCCCTTTGCCACACCCGACAGCGTCTCGAGATGTAGTATTGTCGTTGATCGTGCTTCATCCATGTTCTGTAAAGAAAAGATAAGCGCCATCGTGGCAACCATAGGAAAACAGTTCAAACAGTAGATGCGGCCTGTGATGTTCGGTATATATTCTCAATAATTGGATTGACAACAGCCTGGTACACAGGTCAAACATGGGAAAGTTGATAGAAAGACCCTTGGCCCTACCTCGACAGCTGGGATCTCTTGATCAACCGGCATAGCCTGGATCACACTTGCGATAGATTGAAGGACTTTGCTTCTCTCTGAATCCTACCAACAAAAATATAAATAGAGGAAACGGGGGAAATCGGAGACTCACAGGAATGCTATTTAAGCTGGCGTGAAGTTCTCCAAATGCTCCTATATGCACTGCCAGTGCGGTCCGATTTGCTTCGCACAAGTTCCTCAGAGCAGTTGCAGCAGACAGGCAAAGCGAAGGGTCGGGTAAAGCTGAGATCACATAGGAGAGAACAGTGAGAAGCATATTTTCATTTGTGGAGGAATTCAGCGATGAGTCCAGTGAATGTCTGGCAAACCATGATGCGTAGGCACCTAAGGATGTACAATTATGTCTTCATATTGAACCTCGAAAATTGAAGTATACCGATAACCCCCAATGCTGTCCGTCTAATTCTTGGTCGTCCAGTCGAGGGGAAGTTGCCAAAGATATCGCGACTGAACAACCGCTGAAGCTGCAGTGCCTTCTCCATATCGACGGCTTCGTGAACAGACATAATACAATGAAGGGTAGCTTCAATTTCCTGCTTAGACGTCAAAACATTGAAAAGGTTGAAAGATAGTTGACCCACTCGCCAGCCGTCATTCTCCAGCCTCGCTGCCAGCCGCCCCGCAATGCTATTCACATAATAAGCCAACATTTCATCTCGCAGGACATAATAACTGAGAATTTGTCAATTAACGTCATGTGGATCATGAAGATACATACGCGTTAATGAGTGTATCCCCGATGTCTCGCCGATAACTGTACCCGATATAGTCAGCATTTAGTTTGACTTTAACGAAATCAGACGGACACCTGGAATTTATCGATCTGGTCTGAAGGTGCACGGTAAGTCTAATGAGAATGTGCCTAGAATGACATACATACCTCGCGACCATCCACTTCCCGGCGGCGGGAAAGCTACTTTCATCATCAAAACCTTCACTACCTCCATGTAAACTGCCTTCGCCATCAGAACTTGCTTTGACTCTCCTGATTCGTCCAAATCTGGGGGCGGGGGTGATCGGTCACTATCACCATCCTCAATGTAGAAGTCTGTACTCCATAATGCTTCTTGAAAAAGGTACCAGAAACCTAAAGTCATCTCGCTCTCTTCTTCATCCATACCATAATATCCCGGGAGTCCTGTATAGGTAAGAACTAGCCGAAGAAAGTCCTGTACTAGATGTCCTTTTGTCGTAGGCTGAGAATTTGGACTCATTGAAACGGGCATGGACGACGCAATGTTGGTAGCGAGATATGCCGTCGAATGGTCGCCAAGTGCAACTATGAGCTTGCAAAGAGAATGAGAAATGGAAGAACTCTCTCCTGATGTCAAGGTCGTCCGCATGATCCCATTTCCAATGACACTGAACCACACTAGGAGAGGTTCTGTGAGCGTCTTCGAACCAGATCCATCAGATAACGCGGACTTGGTGGTTAGCTCCTGCAATGCATCGGAAGCGGCAATAAAGACGGAATCATCAGGGAATGCCGGATTCAGCAGTGTGATCAGTAGGGGTATGACAGACGTCAAATCGCTTAAAGGTAGTGAGATCTCGCCAAGATGCTCAAAGATACAAAAGGACTTACTCTCCCTTTAGATACGGCATCCAAGCTTGAAGACATTTCAGTGCTGAAATAAATTGGCTCGAAGGTGCTGAGCCCAGATGTTGCGTTATGACATTCATAATTATTTGTACGGTCATGGGTGTCGCATCGGTTATGCTCTGCTGCAATTGTATCCTGCAAACAAATGATAATGTTCCGAAAAGGTTGAACATTGCAAGGGCTTACTTGCTTGGTCCCAATAGGTCCGCGTTGCTCACTTCTTCAGAAACGATAGCTAAGAAGTCGTTTACATGGTCTGTCGAAGCGCCTTGACTCGAAAATGAAGAGATACAAGAGAGAATCCAATTAGGCCAACGCGAAGGATGACCTGGCACCAATTTGAGAGCCAAAGATGTAAGCTAGAATTGATAAACGACCGTGTTGAAGCATAAAAATAAGGACTTTGATCTCACCGCAACGAACAGTTTCCGAAGAGTAACTTTGCCTCGACCAACCGCGATAGCATGAGCAGTCAACTGCACCATCATATCCCTCAGAGATTGTGCGTGTTCCTTCGGAAACGATTCCCTATTCATGCTGTTAAAAAATAGAGAGGAAGAAGGTCTTGAGACTTACCAATCCCTAGCGATCTTGACTTGAGCCGTATGTGCACCAAAGAATTGGACATTTTGATCTTGGTGGTTTAAGAACGGAATGACTAGACCCCAAGCCTCGGGTCGTTTCTGGATCTCGAATAAATCTTGTTGGAGACGTTTCAGTTCTTCCGGACTGACTGCCGATGTCGATGGCGCGTATGCCTGTTGAAGTAACTGAACCGTGGATAACGCGGTGAGACGGTGATAGAGGTGTCATGAGTTGACTGACTTCTGCGGCTTGTGCGACATCATATTCTGAAAGGGTAGGAAGGAAATTAGAAGACGCCATTTTATAGTTGTTTCGTGTACGATTAATGAATAAGGAAGGTTTCTGATCGTGGGTTTGGAAATTCGGCCATGTCAATGTTTGTCGCGTTATGGTTGTGTGGCTCTAGTAACTTAGAGGTACATTCATAGCTTAAATATTATTTTCGCCTACATGACTTTAGATGACATAGAAGCATTAACTTTGACAGAGATTTATTGAAAAGGAAATGGAGAGAGTACACATACAACCGTCGGGTTAAGGAGAAGAAAGAAGTACGGAAATACATACAAAAACTACAAGACCAACAAGTGGTTGTCATCTACATTCACCCAGCTGGACCGTTTAGAGCTAAGTTGCCAAAAAGGAGGGGGTAAGTTAAACGGAAACACTG
>QDKV01004664.1_pt1 | contig 12050 bp, 13 predicted proteins | sample 1861101 | NCBI WGS metagenome assembly QDKV01 (sample SAMN04275158, study PRJNA302643) | Fungus metagenome, whole genome shotgun sequencing project. | isolation source: fruitbody | host: Mallocybe terrigena | place: Sweden | collected 2013 | reverse complement strand
GCACCAGCACGCGATTTCCCCCATCTACGGCCATACACGTTCTCAAGATCTTCTATGGCGAGCCTGGCAACCAGAGCAGTTGTTTCATAATCAACTTTGGGATGGGAGGACATGTTAATGGGCAGGAGTAAAAAGAACCGTCTCGAAATTCGAACCTCCCGCAGGTTTGCGAGAATATGCAGCAGGTGGTATGGGATCTGAAAAGCGAGACAAGTGCTGAAGCTTGAAGCTAGAAGAGAGGTTCTATTTCTGATGATAGGTTTAAATACTGTAGATAAGCGCCCGCGGACCTCTCCGCAGGTTATTGTTTGTATATATGGGTATAATGACACTCACCTGACATGTGCTGATAACCGTCGTGACATGCTTCCTGCCTCAAAAATGTAGATACTAGAACCACCAAAATTTCTTAAATCAAGTTTTGGTGGTTTTACATTGTGTGGTGGCAATTGTTATGTCGGTTTCCAGCTTCGTCTATCACCTGGAGCTGAGAAATAGCTCGGCTCGGATCAGAGAGTAGATTGAGCCACCAGGTCGGGAAAAAACCTGCACTGTGGAGTGGTCATGGAATACAAAGGTGAGTAGAGTTTCGAGCTTCACATTGAATGGCCCGTGAGAAATATTCATTGCGGGCTATACTTTTCACATGACAGCCGTCTTTAAGATACTGTCGGCACAAGCCAAATTTTTGATCTCCGACCAGAATACAGGGGATGGATTACGTTCCCAAAACGGATGTGTCATGCGAATAGATGCTAATTTGTCACATCTCCACTTTTTCGTGTAATGTTCCTTTGTTTTATGCTCCATTTTGCATTAATATACTATCCATGTAATTTGGTAGCATATATCTGTCTTGTGAGAGATTCTTTCCAGCCATCTGCCCAATAGTTATTGTGGAAAGTACTATCACTTGCATTCGGAGAAGCAATGATCAATGAATTGAACAACAAATACATAGGGGATTCCTCTGAAAATTTGCGTGGATATAGAAAATTTGTACTTGTAAAATACTGCAAATTTTAGAGTCCTATTATTTTGTCGTTGCAGAGATATTGTTAGATTAATGCAAATGTGAAAACACTGGTACCGTGTGAAAACACCCCATCAGTGATAGTATTAGTATTACTGCCGGTAACTTCCGATCCAAACAACTCTGTTCACTCCTTTCGAAACCATGTTCCTGGCGTATAGACTGGTAAGTATTGTTCAACTCTCCGTAAAGTCGACTTTTCCATCATTCTTTTGTAGCCACGACGTACTTTTCTCTCTGCATCGGTCGCGGTGGGGACAACTCTAAGTCTTCCCAATGCAGACGCAAAGGTAATGAGTGTTATTTATGCAGAAATGATTTAAATAACCATTGAAATATTTTCCAGCTCTCAGTATATTCTTCTCCAACACCAGATATCGTCCTTATTCACAATCCTTCGGAACTAGAGAAGCAAATTGGAAATGCGCGGAGAAAAGCACAAGGCCTGTATTCTAATGCACACGCGCAGGTTCAAGGATGGGTATCCAAATGGATTGGAGTGGAACATGCTGTGGAAAGTGCGTTGCCTAACCTGACGAATTAATAGTGTGTACTCATAACATCTGTCTTCTTGCAGACCGAATTAAATCCATAATATCACCAGACGAACCTCTAACTCCAGGTGCCCTCTACGTTGGTGTCGCAACCCTTTCAAGTTCCATCGTCGCTCGAAACCGAAACCTTCCAACTCGACTTCTTCTACCTCCCATCTTCCTCATCTCCTCTGCACAACATTTCCTTCCGAAAACCACTCACAACTTTTCCGCATACCTCGGCAGCCTCGAAGACAAATACTTCCCTAGTGTCTCTCAGAAACATGAAATTGCAAAGGCTCACTCTGCCATGGCTTGGCAGCGCGTAAAAGAGGCAACCCAGGAAAATAGAACGCGTTTGGAAAAGGTTGCTTCGAGTGCAGTGGACCAGGTACAAAAGGTAACGGGATTAAAAGTCAGGGAGTCGTTTGGACGGGGAAAGGCGAGGATAGATGCTGTTGCGGCTAAAGTGGAGTCTGATGAGAAGACAGAATTGCACGAGCAGTTAAAAACGGGCGATAACGAGGCAAAGGACAAAAAGAAGCTAGATTAAAGGTCTCCCAGCGTATTGTGCTACATATAGAAGAGACTCCGTTCACAAACGTATGTCCGTGTGCAGAGTTGCGCGAATGAGTTGTTGGACGTTAGAGTCCCGAAAGAGAACGAGCATGCCTGGGGGGAGGATGAATATGCGCCCGCCTGTGGGATTTGGGAAGCGACATGTACGTCCGGTGCCAGATACAAGAACAAAACAATGAATTGCATTTCTACTCGAAACAAGTGTACGCCTGCATATACAAGGGTAATGGAGAGATTAATCAAAAAAAAAGAAATTGGATAAAAAGACGAAAGAAACACATAATCAAAAAATTGTTGAGATACGACGAGATATTAAATAAAAGATTTGCATGATAAAAGGCAAAAAAACCGACCAAATACGAACTGAGCCTCAAAACCCAGGACTACAACAGGAATTTCAACAGACCTTTCCTTCTAATGGACAACATCCGTTGGTCTCGACCAAGTATCCTTCTAAACAGCGACAAGCAACTCGCTCTCACCTTGTCCTGGGTGCCCAGCTGAAAGATAATAAACACTTGTGCACAAGCATTGTTTTACATCTCCAGCCGAGCACACCAACATCGTGTATTCAGAGTAATTTTCACCAGCGTCCCGATGATTTTCCTCTGATCCACAATGTGGAGAACGTTTCGACTAGGTAGCCGACGCCCTCCTCGGACAAGAATAAAAGAAACAGGGTTCCAAGCCAACTGCCCAAAAAGAAGCAGCATGGTCACGACTACTGGTATTGCATCCACGAGAAAGGAGAAAGGAAAGGAAAAAATCACTAGAGTCAACCGAGTGTTGAGATGGCTTCAAAGTTCATAAAATGGTCGGGGTAAATGTTCAACTTTTAGAGCGGGGCCCAATAGGGATCGTCCTCATCGGGTTTAAAGAGCACTTGCTGATTTCGCGGACCTCGTCCACGATTGCGACCGCGCTGACGACGCTTCTTCTTTCGACGTTGCTCAGGTATCGGTTCATCAACGTCTTCGATTGGGGCCGAAGAAGTTGAAGTGTCTGGTTCCTTGTAGTCTGAGAAAGAAGATTCCGACGCAGGTTCAGAATCATCGCTTTCGTCTGAATCAGTATCGGCAGCCTCAGCGGCGTGAGCATCAGAGTCGGTATCAACAGCGGCGACATGATTTTTGTTGCGGGGCCTGCGAATACGGCGACGTCGCCGACGATGTGTCTTTTTCGGCGCAGCATCTTTACAGACAGGATCTAAAGATTCGGGTACAAATGCAAGAGCCACAGGATCGAGAGACGCCATTTGAAGCAGCTAATGCCAACAAGCAAGTTAAAAGAGGTTCAGAACAAAAATCGTAAAGGACATACCGCTCGGGCTTCAACTGCTCGAATGTGCTTGTCGATGTCATCCTCGTCTTCCATTGCTGCAAGCTTCGCACAAGATAAGAATGGGTAGCATAGGATGAAAAAAGAAAACCTTACAGCTCGTGCTTCCACGCTACGGATGTGAGCTTCAATTGCATCGTCAAATGCCTTCTTGGCGGTGAGAACGCCGCCAAAGGATGCCGGGGCAACCACACTGGACGAAGGGATGTTTGACCCCGAGACGTTCTGTTTGAAAGTGGTAAATGACATAGAAATTGACGAGTTCATAAAGGAATGTGTGTTGTCTTGTACGATTTCGACGATATCATTGGCAGCGTCGAAGATTGGCGAGTTGGAACTAGCATCTTCAACAGTGGTCTCAACTAATGGAGAAGGATTACCATCTCCCGCAGCTGAAACTTCAAAAGCAGGAAGTCCAGCTGGTTCCTTTTGCAAGGAGGGAAATTGGAGACCCCGCAGAATCATGATCAATCCATATATTCCGCCTCTGCGAACACGTCCTTTGACCACAAGAGCCATAGTATGAAGGGCGATACAGAGGACAAGGGCGATTGTAACGACGAAGACACAAGAAACAATAGAAGCGAAGGCGACAGAATGGTCAAACAAGTTGAGAAAAGCAGACGGCACACGATCCTTAGAAGTTTTCATGGTAACAGGGACTCTGCACGACGAGCGAAAATGTCGGGCTTGCTTGACAGTCCCATTAACACAAGAACTAGTAAAGCTGTTCCCAAAACTAGAAGCCAAATGCGACGGTGAGACGGCGGCGGCGGCAGTAGCAGTGACACTTAGACTGCGAGAGCCAGTTGTAATGGTTGGCGCGTGTAATTCTTCGTTTCCAGCAGAGATGGCGTCAGCGTTGTGACCTGACAGTGGCGAACATGACACAGTGAACGGAGATGACAGAAAACAGAACGATCCATTGTCGACATAATAATCCACCTTTGGCGGGATGTAACCAGGTGGATAATCTAGGGGTTCAAAGTAAGTAGTTGGCCAAGGTGGTTCGAGCGTTATACAACTGACCTAGCCATATGCCCGCCAGCCCAGAAGGCATGGTTGAATTGTGCAAGAGCTCAAGCTTATCATGTAGGACGCGTCGAGAACGAGAGCGGAAAAACCGGCGAGAGACAGCGTTTTTCATGAAATCACCGTAACGAACACTAAGACCAAGTCCAGCACCAAAGATGGTTGAAGACACGGCCGCAACACGAAGGGCGGCACCTTTGTCATAATTTATCTCTCCAGGGTTCATACAGCGGGCAAAGTTGGCGACTTGCAAAGGCGAGATGAGAGTAGGGCGGTAGAAGCCAACAAAGGCTGCATTGCCTCGAGTGTTACTGAAAGAACAACCAGCCATGTAGGATAAGCTAGAATCTGCTGAAGCTAATGCAAGTAATAGAGATGCAGTACGAGGGTAAGCGAATGGTGACCCAGTATATATATGTTTTCGAAACTGTTGATTGTTGGCTTTCGTTTGGCGACCATCCGACGCGTAACTTCAACGATCGACGATCGTTGAATTAGACCGCTGAAATGCATTATGAGGGTGGAATACATCTAAATGCAAGTTCTCATAAAATTAAGTTCCATGTTTCAGAGCAGGAACAACTTCTCTCTGTAATCGTGATTTTTTCAAATAATCAAAAGCATAATACTTGAGGTGAGGCAAAACTTCGTGACGAACGACGATCGTACCATTTATGGAGTGAAGGCCGGGCCGGAACTGGCGATCAGATCCGATTTTGGACATACGTCATTTGTTTCTTTGATAAAAAAAAAATTCGGTAAAAATTAATGTTTCGCATCGGGCGCTCCTAACTTTTGTCATGGAATGGGAACGTGTCATTCGTGCAAATTGTGAGATCGTGGCAGAACGAGACTGACAGGAGAAAGTCTAAGAGAAGATTACATTACAACATTTATTTAAAGCTAATGGAACAATGCGTGGTATGTGTGAGTGAGGAATGAAAAAGTTGACGATATGCAAGAAAATGTGAGCATCAAAGTCAAAAGAAGCGATATCTCAGCCGTAAATGCTTAGAAGGTCCTAGAGATCTTCATCGCCTCGCAATCCTCTTTCTTTCCCGCCCTTCTTCCTCGACATCCATTGCTTCTGAAGCTATTTGAATAACGTTGATATTCTGATTCTGCACCTGGTGCTGGCCCGGATTCCTGGCGCTTCGCGTCCGCCGCCTTACCACACCTGAAGGCGCACCCATCGTGGAAGTTGTGACTGCGCCTGCGGAGGAGATGACCGACGAAGGACCTCCACCTGGTGCGATCGATATCGAAGAAGGACCGGAGTCAAGCATCATCATCATCGCATGACGCCTCTTAACACCCGCTCCGATAACAAACGGTGTATCTTGTGAGAAAGGTACACTAGCATTGGGTGTTGAGACGGCAGGGAATGGTTCGAGATGAATAGCTGAATTCGAAGGCGCTGTGCGTGACCTCAAGGGTTTCGAAGAGATGGAAAAAGTGCTTGAAGGCGGTAGTGGGATTGATGGATGTGACTGTTCGCAAGGTTGCCTCGAGGGGTTGATAGGAGTCTATCATAACAGGATGAACAATAAGACCTCATGTAACGTATAATACAAAAGGACATACAACATCTTTGGGACGAGGTGGCGCAGATTTCCTTGAGGTAGTTTTAGGTGGAGTAGGCGCCGCACCACCAGCGGCGGAGTTCCTCGCTGCGGTCGGCTGGGGAGCGGCGCGTCCCTTTTCCCTGTCTTTTTCTCTCTCCTCATCTTCATCTTCCTCCTCCTCCGTCGCTCTAATTGCTTCAAGTCTAGCTTCCGTCCAATCCATAACCCTTCCTATTGTCATGCCCCCACCATCAACAGTTTGTGACGTTCCCGCCAATGCAGTGCCCACATCACTCGTGGATACACCTTGCTGTATGAAATTGAGTAAATCCTGACAAGCAGCACCGTACCCTGCATTGTACGCTCTCTTAGAGGTTTTCCTGGAGGACCGATAGAGCTTCGTTATACTCAGCGCAGCGGCTGAGTAACATGATTGCTTCATGAGGCTCAGTCATTCCCATCAATAAATACATACCTTTGAAATCGTTTAATAATTCCTTCTCTGCATTCTGTTGAGCCGTCGGTAATGAACTTGCGAGGGTGTTGAGGTTCAACGATTCCATCAGGTAGTGTTGGTTTGCAGTCAAGGTGTATCTAACGGTTGACCAAAGCGAAAACGATCAGACAAGGATATTACATAATAACAAGAAACCTGTTTCCGGAAATTTCTCGTGATGAGCCTAGTCCTCATCCGCCGCGGCAAGACGACCCCAATTTTCTTTCCTTTTGGATGGATAGTGGACGTTGTAAGGGAAATACGTGGAAATCTCTGTACGTGTGTCACGTCTTCTGATTTATTGGCCTTTGGCTTTGGTTCTGACTTTGAAGCAAAAGATTCTGGGTTGGTAAAGCCATCCATCCTAATCCAAACGGAAAATGAGCCTTTGAGCGTCCCTTTCCCCTTCTGCGCGAAGCGCCTAAAGACAAATCTAAGCGAGGAAATTTGCCATCCTTTCCCTGAACACACTCGGGGTGTCTTTTACTGGCACACGAAAATGAACTTAGACGCCATTCGCCTTCGATTAGGGAACACCCTCACGGATTTCGAACTGGGACGAGATCTCCGATCTGCTTCCGGAGTACCATGGGAATTGTGGCGCATAGCGTGGCAAAGACATGGGTCCCGGCCTCACGAAGCACTCGAAGCGCTTAACGCTGAGGACGACCCTAATCCGCTCTTTTCGATGAACCAACCGATTATTCTTGTCGTGAGCAGATGGTCGCATCGTGTACAATTAGTGACGAAGAATAGCATGCATGTCTCCTAGATGAATCGTGTATTTGGGGACAAACACATTCAAGGCATATCAAAGTACCCTTCGAGCTTTCACCTGCACACCCAAAAATCCAGTTCTACAAATACGGATCATTGACCATGTTACCTGTCAAATTCTTGATTATCCAGGGGCGTCTTATGCCTCTTGAACTGGGGACGCTTCTGATAAATCGAACCAAGACTGGCAAACCCTCTGATTCTTGGTCTTATTATTCACTACTATTGCGCAGGTTTGGAGAGATCAATATTTTCTGCGAAATTCTCCTAAATGAGATTAATGGAACCAGTTCATCTCTCTTCATGACCACTCGCGTTCTATTTGGGCTTGTCAAATGCTTACTCTGCCTCCAAGTGCGCTAGGAATGGAACATGAGAAGATATCTCGAAGAGTTTAGAACTATCAGCAAAGCTGAGAGGGTTTATATCAGGGTAACTGGGTTTCTGCACCGCATCAAGTCGAATTTTTAAAAATAAGAACAAAATAAACATTATTACAGAGAATTGATAAATGTGTTCATGGCGCCAGGTACATTGAAAACTGCAGTCCTTGTCGGGAAAATCAAAAAACAATATTAGCTCTATAGGTGAGTTTTGACAAAATATGTTTCTTTTGATTTTTCCATTGAGAACTTCAGACTTCAGTCCTCCGGACACCTCGGACATTTCCTGATGTGAATTAATTTAGCACGTATCACCAACACGCTCTGGCAATCTTGTCATCGGACACATGGAAGTTGCCTAATGTGAAATGGATCCAAGAATCTGGAAAACAAAGTGGCAAGTTCGAGGCCGTCTCGTCGAAACTTTTGTACTACTTAATTTTGGAGTCACAAAAGTTTGGTGGTGAGGTGGTGAATCAGTTCTGGGACCAGTTTAGAGAATGCGACGAAAAACTAAAGGAGAATAGTGAGTCAAAATTTTAATCACTCTGCTATATACACCTTCATTGTCGTAGTCGAAAGTCTAAAGGAGCAACCATTCCGGTCAACACAGACAACTTTTGAGGTGTTCATCAGTGAAATGTGGGGTTTGTAGTAATGTCTTGCAAGATGCCTGTAGCTGTTATCATACGTTGCCTCTGCTACTACAGTACTGGAAGATTACAACATGCATTATATTGAGATTATGCCAGTACCCTCCTTAATATCTCTGCCATCATATTGGTGTAATCATTTTGCTTGCATATACTTCACTTGTCATCATTCCAATGCTTGGTCAGTCCGCATTCTTCAGTAAATTCCTTGTAAAGTTAAAACACCATTACTGATGTTTCTATGTCCACAACATAATTCTAGGCTTTTGTACGATGGATTCAGAGTTATTCCATGCAATCAGCATATCTCTTGAAATTCCCACTCTACAAGGTCATAGAATTATTATGGACCCTGCCATTTCGACAACATAATTCTGTATATTTGTACACTGGATTTCAGAGTTGTTGCATGCAACCGGCATATTTCTTGAGATTGCCACTCTATAAGGTCATAGAACTATTATGGACTCTGCTATTTCAACAACATAATTCTGTATATTTGTACACTGGATTTCAGAGTTGTTGCATGCAACCGGCATATCTCTTGAGATTGCCACTCTATAAGGTCATAGAACTATTATGGACTCTGCTATTTCAACAACATCATTCTGTATATTTGTACACTGGATTTCAGAGTTGTTGCATGCAATCAGCAAATCCAGTTGTTACGGTTGGTCTGCAATGTCCTTAAATCATTTTTGACACTTCTACACCAATAATGGTGGAATCAGAATTTACAATGTCATATGAGTATTACAGATATTGCTATTCTTACAACGTAAATATTTGAATTTATAAACCATATTCCGAGTTGTTGTATGTGATCAGCGAACATCACTATGCCAGGCTTATAGCTGACGAATTGCCTAATATATATTAATTATTTACCAAATATAGTAAATTGCCAAAGTCAAAAAATAAAATGGCATGCTGTCAGATAAATGTTGCAACAACACCTTTTATTCTATAATATAACAGCAAACATTGTAGTAGTAGTAAGGAACTACTAAATACGTCTTAATCTGTGTTGTCAATATACCTAAGATTTATTAAGGACAACAATAGTAACTCAATCGTGATTGTTAAGGGCCCTCTGAGATGCCAATTTATTGCGGGACTTGCGAGAGTTGGTGGCAGTAGTAACAACATGGGGAAAGACTTGTCTTTAAAAGAAGATTACCCAAGAACTGGTGAAATGAAATGAGGCTTACTTGTTCCACCACTTCAAGAGGTCCTTAGTTCGCTTTTCGGCGGTTGGGTCCAATGCGCCTTCAAAATAGTCGACGATGAAGTTGTAAAGCGCTTGAAGATGGAATCCATTGTAAACTCCCACCCACTGGGTTGCGTCCGTTAGATTGAAGACTAACTGCACACTATAAATACAGGCAAACATTAGAGGCGATAATAAACGCACAATGGTGGCAGCATAGGCGACAGATCTTGGGGTTACTTTGCCCTCCATGTGTAACAAAGTTGCGACGTTACTTTTTGTAGCCTTCTTCTGGCCATCTGTGTGTTGCCTCTTGCGTGAAGGACCCTCTTCAGACTCCGTGTCAAATGATTCTGTTGAGGTAGGGGATGTGAAAATACTACAATACGTCTATAGCAAGTCAGTTAATCACGAAAAAGGGCAAGAAGATACAGAAAACACCTTGACGAGAAGTTGACTGCGAAGGAAGTGCCTTTCTACATTGTCTGGATCCCCCTGACCCTTCGGATAGAAACAAGTGAGAAAGTAGTCGTCCGAAATGTCGAGTAGACCTGCTCGTATATTCGAGCGGACTCTAGTATAGAAATTGAGCAATAGAAAAGTAGGAAAGGATAAAACTTACTGTTCATCATCCCATTTCTGTTCAATTGGACAGAGAAGGCGGCCAGTGATGTCATTCTGCAAGCCACGATCAGCACGCGACTTGACATTAAAGGGAGAAGAAGGCAAGTAGTCAGCATTCAACCAACTACCAAGCTCTTCCTTGACGCGTCGAACATCGTCACTGCGTGCGTCGTTTCCTCCTTTCTGGAGCTAAGATCAAAAGTTAGAATAAGTAAGGATAAAATTAGGAGGAGAATGTCATAGTACCGATGCAATAAATTTGTCTAGATCGTCATTGTCGGCTTCTGGATCCTCAAGAAGAGTCTTGAGGCTGGGAACAAGGTGTAAAAGCAGGGTGTAACCCCTGTACGTGCGGTCTGCGCTGTATATCTGTTAGTAATTTCTAAGGAATAAAGAGTAGAATTTACGCAAGTTTCGCTTCCATCTGATCATCAGTGTAAGGTACTGGGACTTGAGAGCCGTCACTTTCAACTTGAACACGGTAATCGGCTTCAGCGATGATAGCATCGACTGGTTCAAATAATGAGACGAGGCGGCGAATGCCTCGTCCAATGGTAACAGCTGTCCTAGTACAAATGTCAGATCACGGACGGTGCTAGTAACGAAAAGGCTTACGGGGCCTTCTTTGCATGTATGCCATTTGCTCGTTCAACGTCAGATTGTAATGCAGTAATGCGACGCTTAAGACACAAAACTTCAGCAGTAGTATTCTGCGGATCAGGCAATGGGGAGGGAGTGTGAGGTAGGGACATAGCCGGCATCAGAACCAAAGTATTTCTGGAAAGTATATATACTCAAACGAACAAGCGAAAATTTCAGCAGCCAAAAGACACTAACAACAAGGGAGTAGAGCTGCCGAGTAGTGAATGTGATCCTCTTGGGTCCTGGCCCATGTTGGCATCAAAAAGGTCGTCTTCTGTGTGAAATTTCTTATACGTAGTGTGGGCAAATTACTATTGACCCACAATTCCCAAGACTTGCATGCAGCAGGTGCTCGAGGGATTTCGTCGGGGAGATCGAGCACATCAGCCTAGAGAGACCATTCCCATAATTGTGAGGCGTACAGTTATGTATATGAATCAGTCACATGTTGATGGTGCGGATCAGGTCAATTTCGAAGGTTAATTATTCCACCCTCTACTGAATGTATTTTGTTGCTTGAAATTTCTGTGGGTAGCGATGTGAGTTCCCATAACTTTCGGGTATTTTGTACAGGCAAAAAAGAGTACGAACATTAGGGGGCAAATCCATCTTTCAGATGATAGTTACGTGATGGCGAACTTTGAGGGTGGAGAAGCCAAGATTGGTAATGAGATACTAGCAGTGTCCGTCGCCAGGAGGATTTGATGAAGCGAATAGTAATGGACTGCCATATGAGCAGAGACTTTGCGCGTTTGAAGAACTCAGAATCAGGAATTCCGGAAACTTGACAGTACATCATCCTCAAGTTCGTAACGGATAGAAAAACAGGAAGTCGGTCGTGTGCGTGCTTGAAGGTGTAAGAACCCATAGCAGATAGAGTCGGGCAGTGGGAAAACGGACCCAGATGATGGACCATTATTTACTAAACCAACCTTCTTGGCGTCGGGATCAGGAATCATCCTCAGGCTTTTTGTCATCGGAATCATCAATCTCTTTCGGAGGATTTACGGGAGGTTCGAAGTCTTCAAGGAGACTAAGCCGCGGCAAAAGGAGATTCGGGGAGTTTACAAGACACCGTTATGCCTTTACTTCATGTAAGTGATCGCCAACACATCAATTTGATACAACCAATTATGTATTCCTTTAGCTCATAGACCGGTTACCTTTCAATCTGGAATCTCTTGC
>QDKV01004665.1_pt1 | contig 12051 bp, 7 predicted proteins | sample 1861101 | NCBI WGS metagenome assembly QDKV01 (sample SAMN04275158, study PRJNA302643) | Fungus metagenome, whole genome shotgun sequencing project. | isolation source: fruitbody | host: Mallocybe terrigena | place: Sweden | collected 2013 | reverse complement strand
CCCCCAGGAATCCTTGTCTTCCTGGTAGGATTGCTGGGATTCCTCCAGGAATACGTGGAGCAAGGTAAAGTTCTGAATGTTCCACCCACTCCCCGAAAAATTCAAACAACTTGCCAAATCGGGGAAACGAGTTGCTTTACGACTTAAACAGCCATTGTATGGGACAAAACAAGGCGCACACCACTGGTATGAGGAGTTAAAGAGAATTTTATTATCTTTTGGTTTTAAAGTCTCCATTGCTGATGAAGCCACTTTTTACAAGGTTGACACCGACAAATTCCTTGTCATTGCTGCTGCCACGGACGATTTTACTATCGTTACGAACTCTCGTGCACTCTCAACAAAGACGAAAGCAGATTTGAACCGCCATTTTGAGCTTGTTGATCTTGGTGACATTAACTGGCTACTTGGTGTCAGTGTCACTCGGAATTTGGAAGACAAAACCATCTCCTTAGGGCAACAAGCGTACGTTGAGCAAATCCTTGATTGTTTTGGACTCTCCAACGCACACCCGGATGTTACACCCATGGAACCAAGTGCAGATTACCATTTCGACTCACCTGCAGTCTCTCCGACACTTCTTTCTTCAGCCGAAAAGACAACTTACCGAGAAATGATAGGCTCACTCATGTATTGTGCCACTATGACCCGTCCTGACATTGCCTATGCAGTGTCCATGCTTTCACAATTCCTTGAAGCACCACGTACCACCCATCTGAAAGCCGTCAAACGTGTCTTTTGCTATTTACTAGGTACGAAGCATCTCAGACTTGTTTTAGGTGACAACACAACTGTTGCTGGGTTTTCGGATGCCGACTGGGCTTCCCAACATCACCGCCACTCCATTTCTGGATATGCCTACTTTGTCGGAATTGGAACTATCTCGTGGAGCGCCAAAAAGCAACCTATCATCACCCTTTCGAGCACAGAAGCTGAATATGTTGCACTCACTCATGCTGCCAAGGATATCTTATGGATTCACAAAGTCCTTAAAGAGTTTTCTTTTCTTCATAAACTTTCCTTGCCGACAACTCTCTACTGCGACAACCAAGGCGCCATCCGCTTATCCAAGGACACCACTTTCCATGGTCGTACCAAGCACATCGATGTACATTTCCACTTCATCCGCCAAACCGTCTCTTCTGGCAACATTGAATTGCTTTATATCCTGACTGAGAAGATGGTTGCCGACATTTTTACCAAGTCTCTTGCTCGTGTCAAGTTTGAGCAGTTCCATGCCGACTTGAATGTTATGTGACCGCGTTCATAACGAGGGGGAGTGTTGATATATTTATTTATTATCATTATTCATGCAGTATTATTCATTTTATATTTCATAGATGTTGCGGTGCAACACTGATTATCTATGTCACATGACCTAGTTGATTGTTACGAACATTTTCGTAGTCCTCCCACCTCAGTGTGTTACCACCCACTGAGGTGTAAGTCCCTACACTATTTCCTTACTATTCTATAGTACTGATTGACTACAGTATCTTATTTATCTTTTAGGTATTTTAGTTTGTTCCTCAGTGTGTTACCACCCACTGAGGTTATCTTATTTATCTTTTAGTCTCCGTTTTTCGTACCCAATCTACTGCGTACTCTGTCAGATAGGCTAATTATATATGCTAAAATCGGACAATGAAATAATAATTAAAATGCGAAATGGTACGATGGGAAAATGATAACAGATGGCGTGATGGGATCACGTCATATATAAAAATGAAAATAGAAATAAACAATGAAAGTAGTCGGAAGTGTAGCGGGAGACCTTCCGCAGTGCTTTCAGTTAAGAAGACCGCGGAAGCGGTTGGCGGTTCGGATGTACGGATGTGCGGATGTGCGGAAGGTGGGCGGAAGACCGTCCCCTTACATCTACCCCCCCTTTAATGACTGCTTCGCCTCGAAGTAGAGTGGTGAGAGTGGTTGGAACGGGATTTGTGAAAAAATGGCGGCTCGGATTTGTCTTGGGGCAGCGGGATTTTTCCGGTAGAAGTCAGCTACTCGTTCTGGCGCGTGAACCTCTGATGCGTACTCCCAGCTATCGTGTTCTGGCCCATAGCCTTCCCATTTGATTTTAAATTTGAGTTTCCCTCGGAACATCTTACTGTCCAGGATTTCTTCCACTAAGTATTCCTCTTCACCTTCGACGACTTCCGGTGGTGGCGGAAGAGTTGGACGTCTTCCGGGTATCGGGTCGGCTGGGGCGGTTGTCAACTTTACGACGTTGAACACGGGATGAAGTCGTCGCATTGGGAAGGGCAGTCGTAGCCGGTAGGCATTGCGGGAAACCTGTTTTTCAACTGGGAAAGGGCCTAGTCGACGGTGGGAGAGCTTCCGGGACGGTCGGGTAGTTTTAATGTCGGAAGCGTCTAGGTACACCATGTCACCTTGTTCATAGGTGGGTGTCGGAAGGCGTCTGTGATTGTAGTACCGTGCCATGTCATCTTTTGCTTTGGTCAAAGCCGCTTTGGCCTCTTCTAATGCTAGCTTCATCCGGTCCGTGAATTCGTTAGCCGACTCTATCTGGGAGGGTTGTTGTGGTTCAAATCCCATTCGAGGATGTTGTCCGGAGTCTAGGAAGAAGGGGGTTTGCTGAGTGGAGGAGTGAATGTGGTTGTTGTATTGGAATTCCGCCATTGGCAGGAGGTCCACCCAGTCGTTCTGCCTTTCTCCAACGAAGAGCCGTAGGTACTGTTCGAGCTCTTGATTTACCCGTTCCGTCTGTCCATCCGCTTGTGGGTGATATGCGGTTGTCTTTGCCGCTTTGATCCCCAGTAGCCGATAGACTTCCGCAGTGAATGCTGCAGTGAATTGCGGACCTCGGTCCGATATGGTGCAAGTCGGAAGTCCATGCAGCTTCCAGATGTTGTCCCTAAACTGCCGGGCAGACCCTTCAGCTGTGATTGTGGTGTTTACTGGTAAGAAATGCGCCCTTTTGGTGAGGGAGTCCACTACCACCATGATTGCGTCGTGACCATCCGACTCCGGGAGTTCGACGATAAAGTCTACACTGATGGTGTGCCATCTTGTCTCGGGTGTCGGCAGTGGTTGCAAGTAGCCGGTCGGAAGTCGTTTGTGAACTTTCGTCCGCATACAGAGGTCACAGGTAGACGTGTATTGACCTATGTACCGCGACATTTGTGGCCACCAGTAGTTGCGGCTGACAAGTTCGAGGGTCTTCCACCTCCCGGGGTGTCCGGCTATTCGGCTGTCGTGGTTGAGAGCCACAATCTTCCGACGGATATCAGCGGATGGCGGAACGTAGATCTTCCCTCGAAAGTGGAGTATTCCATCTACTTCCGACCAGTCTGAGGAGCGGATGGATTTAGCCGACGAAGATTTAAGGGTCCTTGCTGCTTTAGCGACCGTCTCCTCTAACTCGCTGTCTCGGGTTTCCTTTCGGATAAGTTTCAGCAACTCCCGTTCTTCTCCTTCTACTTGCACTCCTTCCAGAGCGCGAACTGCAAAGAGGTTTGGTGTGAGGAGGGTAATGTCCCTGTTGTCTTCCGTTCCGGAACCGTGATCTGCACGTCGGCTCAGAGCGTCCGACTTCCCCATAGTTTTCCCAGGTCGATGGTGCATGACGAAGTCGAACCGAGCTAAGGTGAGGGACCAACGGGCTTGACGGCGGTTGAGCTTTTTTGCGGTCATAAAGTACTCTAGGTTTTTATGATCCGTCCAAATCTCGAACCTGTCAGGAGCTCCTTCTAGGAAATGCCTCCATTCTTCCAGTGCGCGGATGATCGCAAGCATTTCCTTGTCATGGATTTCGTAATTGCGTTCCGTCTCGGAGAGGGATTTGGATAGATAAGCTACCGGATGCCATTTCTCGTCTTCCGCCGATAGTTGAGACAGTACTGCTCCGGTAGCGAAGTCGGAGCTGTCTGCTTCGATGCGGAAGGGGCGGTTGTCTGCCGGAGTCGTAAGAACAGGAGCGGAAGTGATTGCCTCCTTCAGTTTCCGAAAGGCGGTAGCCTCAGGCAGGTCCCACTTCCATTTCTGGTCATTCCGAGTGAGGTCGAAGAGGGGGCGAGCGTGGTGGGAGAAGTCTTGGATAAACCTGCGGTAGAAATTGGCAAAGCCGAGGAAGGATTGTACTTCTCTTTTGTTAGTCGGCTGAGGCCACTCCGCTACTCCTGCTACCTTAACCGGATCCATCTCTACGTGGTTTTCGGATATAATCAGTCCTAGATACTCAATACGGGTTTTCTCAAATTCGCATTTTTCGGGTCGGAGGAACAGCTCGTGAGCCGCTAGTCTTCCGAGTACCCGGCGAGTGATTTCTCGATGCTCGTCTAGTGTTTTCGTGAAAATCAGGATATCGTCTAGGTAGACAACTACTACCCCTTCCGAAATCATGTCGATGAAGATCTCGTTCATCATGGTCTGGAAGGTAGCCGGGCTATTAGTTAGGCCAAAGAACATTACCAGCGGCTCGAACAAACCGCGGTTCGTTCGGAAGGCTGCTTTCCATTCATCGTCCTCTTTAATGCGTACATTGTTGAAGCCCCACCTGACGTCTAGCTTGGTGAAATACTTCGCTCCTCTTAATTGGTTCACCAACTCTGGAATAAGCGGAAGCGGGTATTTATTTTTTACTGTCATGTCGTTTAGCATCCGGTAGTCCTGCACGAGCCGAAGGGAGCCGTCTTTTTTCTTAATGAAGAAGACGGGTGAGGCCATGGGTGACTTCGATTGGCGAATACGGCCAGTTTCCAAGTTTTCCGTCAAGAAGGCGTCTAATTCCGCTTGCTCTTTGATCGAGAGCGGGTAGACTTTACACCCTTTTGGTTGAGCACCCGGTGTAAGCTCGATTGCGTGGTCCCATGGCTTTCGGTTCGGGAGTTTGGCGAATCCTTCTTCCGAGAAAACCTGACTGAACATCTTCACGTAGTCCGGAAGTGGGTTTTTCGAGCCACTTCCGCCTGTCGGAAGCGTAGGGTTGGACTCCGTGTGCTTGGAAAAGCTCTCTGCTAGCCGCTGGCTTATTGTGGACGTTGCTTGGACGAACTGGGCTTCTGGTAATAATCCGGTAGCCCATACACGGTCTCCTTCTTCGAGGTCAAAGGGGAGGTCAGAAGGTGGCGGCTCGTCATCGGAAGTCTCTTCCGATGACGTTGGAAAGGGGCCGGTTCGGCAAGCATTAATGCTAACCGCCTCCCTTTTTGCATTTTGCCGTTCTGTCCTAACTTCGTCTCTGCACCCTATGCAGCACCTTGGCAGGCATCGTGTCATCTCGACTTTGCCGGTTCTCCAGTCTATCTCTGGGTTATGCTCTCTTAGCCAGGTGATGCCCAAGATCAGGTTTTGCCTTCCGAGGCCGGTTACTGCGAACAGGGCACGTTCCGAATGTTTTTCGTAGCGGATGATGAGCTCTACTACTTCCGAGATGCATCCGGCCTCGTTAGGGGTGCCGTCTACATTGAACACTGCTATCGGGCGGGAGAGTTTTTTGGTCGGCAGTCGGTTCGATTTAACATATTCGCGGTCGATAAAGAGGCCAGTAGCGCCGCAGTCTACCAGCGCACGAACCCCTTGCTTCCGTTGAGTTTCCGTGCTTTCAATTTCTACCCGAAGGTACAGGGAGTTCGAACCAGGCTCTGCCGCGCCGATCTCTAGTTTTTCCGGAAGTCTGCGTTCCCACTTTGGTCTTTTGGGCAGCCAGGTGGGCGGTTCGGATGTTTCGGTTGATGTGTCTGTGAGAGCGGAAGGTTCAATTTTCATTTCTTCTACCGCTAATACACTAAAGTAATTATTTTTTTGCGTCGGCAACGAGGGCACATCTTTCACTCGTTGCTCGACGGAAAACCCGTGTCTTTTTCGTTTGATATTTCATCTTCCGGGACAGCCGCCGTAGTCACGAGGTCTATTTCGTCCATCCTGGCGCTGAAGAGGCCCATGAATAGCTCGGCTTCTTCCCGGTTCATGCTTCGGATGTCCATCGGAAGAGGACAGTCGGGTACCATGTGTCCCAGCTTTCCACAGCGGAAGCAGCTTGGAGGTGGTCTTCCGGTACGTCTGGTTAGGTCTATGTCCATTGGTACTGGGTTTCCCGGCGTTGGAAGTGTATGAGCGAACCGGGGTGGGAAGTTTGATCGGTTCGGGTGTGCAACCGGATGGGTGCGTACTGCTGGGGCAGCGGGTGTTATTTTTTGCTGGGGGTTTGCAAAGTGAGCCGACCGGAACGCGGCATTTGCAGCTTGGTTCTGGTCAAACCGGATGGCGGCTTGGTACCAGGCTTCCGGATCCAAGTCATCTGGCCTTCCAGCAGCCATGGTTGCAACGGCATCTGCTATAGCCGGACTCAGTCCTCGCCGGAATTTGACTACGATGGTCTTTGGGTCGGTGTACCCGGATTCTGTGATCAAATCCCGAAAGTCATCGAGGTAGTCGTCGACTGACCGTCTTCCTTGGAAGTAGGTTATTCCCTCGAGTTTGTTTGTTGCAACTGCATCCGAGTGCAATGGGAAGAATTCGGTTCGGAAGTGGGAGCGGAAGTCGTCCCAGTCTACGAAATGAGGATTTCCGACGTTTGCGGGTATTGCTTCCCAGTGGTATACTCGGTTTGCCCATTTTTGGGCTCTCCCTTGGTTCATGTACGTCATCGCCCACTGTATCTTTGTTTGTTCGTCCGGAAAATTATCCGGACGTAGGCGGAAGTACGCCTGACAGGCGTTGATGAAGCCTCGGCCTCTATGCCGATCTCCATCGAAGTTTGGGGGGGGAGAGGGTTTTAAGTCGTTTTTAGTTTTTACCGCGGAAGCGGTAGCGGTTGGCGGAAGCGACGGATTTTGGGTCATGCTCGCCAGGAGCCGCAGGGTGGTGTTGAGTGCGTCTAGCACTTGGTCATTTTTTGCTTGTTGAGTCGCTAAAGACCGCTCTAGGTCTTCCAGCCGCAAGCGGGTATCGTCGGAAGGTAAATCAATATTTTCGGAAGCTGGCGATCTCATTTTTTCGGAAGTTGGGGAGGGGAATTCGGGTGGAGTGACCGCCAGAGGTTCGCCTGACGAGGCTGAAACTGAGCGGAGTCGGAAGCGACGAATTTTGGCGGGTAACTACGGGAATTCCGGTCCTTATATTTTTATCCTTTTCTGCTGTAAGGGCACTGTCGGCTCGGAAGCGAGTGACTTGTCGGAACTCGGAAGTCCGTCAGAAGTCACTTGGGCTAAAGGGCTGACAGGGAATCCAAAGTCATAAATATCAGAGTAAAGAGATACAAATAGTAACCCTACCTGACAGGGAATCCAAAGAGAAAAGGATGGGAATCCACCTGTCAGATAGGCTAGTTATAATTAAAATGCGAAATGGTACGATGGGAAAATGATAACAGATGGCGTGATGGGATCACGTCATATATAAAAATGAAAATAGAAATAAACAATGAAAGTAGTCGGAAGTGTAGCGGGAGAACTTCCGCAGTGCTTTCAGTTAAGAAGACCGCGGAAGCGGTTGGTGGTTCGGAAGTGCGGAAGTGCGGATGTGCGGATGTGCGGAAGGTGGGCGGAAGACCGTCCCCTTACAGATAGCATGAAGATGTACAACTTTGATTGCAAGAGCAGCAACTGGATTTCGTCGCCTTATGTTTTGGGTACTGTTGTGAAGAATGTTTTCGTGCCGTATGAGGAGTATACCCTCCAGGATCCTTGTCGTTGTACTTGAATGACAGTCACGCCCCTTATTATGAGTGTTTGGACCATGTTTCAATGGATCCTCTGGGCTTTAAGTTGCTTGTTCCCATCGCACAATGGGTACCTCCCCCACCTATGATCACCAAATTCATGCCAGGCCACAACGCACGACTACTATCCACTCCTGGAAGTCAGAACAGCTTCTCAGTCAACGTCGTCTTGGAATTTAATACCGCCATGAGCTGTGATGGCGTCACTGCAGCCATTACGCTCAACATGGAATTTTTGGGCAAGGGCGCTGCACCTTCTATCGAGAATGTCAGTTGTGATGCGACGAACGGCCAGACTGGAAGGTTGCCAAGTGCTCCTGTTTCGACGTGGTATTGGTCCGCTACATTGTCGAATGTTCTGGATGGTATCCTAGAACTTATCACCGAAACCTCCAAATACAGCTGGCGATAGCACTACTACATTACGAGTACACTCACAAAGCTTATGGTGATGATATGTTCCATTTTTCTGGCAATTTTGGTAAAACTTGGATGGATTGAAAGGAGTGGGAGGGCACAACGACAATTGAGAAGGTGTTTTTCGTGAGTTCCTCGAATTTCTGGCAGGAAGAGCACATCATGGTTCAATGTGGGTTTTTCAGCAAAAGTAACTTGGGCAAAGTTGTGACTTATTAATCCTCTTTTAGATTGGAGTCAGACCACTATGTCGGCTGCGCAAGTCACTCATGCAGACCATGACTTCTCTGGAAAAGCCCGCCGCTTTCCACATGCCTTCTACTTGACAACCCTCTGCCCCATCATCCTTGACGAGCCTGATGAGCACAGAGTGCTGAATGAGCAGCCACGTATGTAAACACTGTTGCACCTTCCATAAAACCCCAGTTCTGGTAAAGACTACCCAACCTCCGTTTCAGAGTTTGAAAGTCTTATTCAAAAAATGGGCTGACATCGTTCATTCGGCTGTGGCGATCTTAGGAAAAGCCAACTCACCAAATATGAGAGACCTTTGGGCTGATTTGCTTAATGCTTTGCATTAAGTACTACGTGGCCCACAACTACAACCAACACACCCTACTATTTCAGTTTTGGACTAATTTGGGGTTCAATGATGGAACAAATTTTCATCAACCAAGTTGATCACAGCCGGTGAAACGGTTTGCGCGTTTCAAGATCACATTTGGTACAATTGATCAGAAGATGATGGTAAGTGTTCTAGAGTCTTTATTGCAAGCTGCTGACTGTGCGTTCCCGCTCAAATTGGGACCCCCCTTCGTTTCGCTAGCTGTCCAACCAACTATTGTAGTTTCTCTGGTAAGCTTAGAGTCTCCCAACCTGAAAAACGTCAGTTGATCACTTCATTAGTATTATTCTATAGCATTATGCCACATGAATGTGACGCCTTGTGGTAAAATATACAGCAAGAGGAAGCTCTATTGCCACGAGGGCAACTGCTCAAAATTCAGAGAGCGATCCGACTGCCAACGGAATTCGATGAGGCCGAGAGGGAACCCAAACAACGAAGAACGCGACGTCTTGCAGAAGCAAGATTCCTGGAGGACAACTTGGACGCAAACCTCTTTGACCGTACCTAGTGCTTGAAAGTCCGGTCCGGTCCGGTTTTTCGGTGTCCAGGGACCCTAACCGAGACCCTAACCGGTTAGCCTTTCTTCCAGAACCAAAAATAACCGGACTGGACCGGAAATAACCGGTTATAGCCAGTTAGTCGCAGTTAGCTAACTGGTTAGCTCTTAACCAGTTATAACCAGTCATAACCTGTACTAACCGCACCTTTATGTCACAGTAGTCATTATTACTACATATATTCCCATCAAAATGAGCCTAAGAACATAAAATATGGTTAAGAATTGACATATTTATGATAATATTCTAAAAGTTCTACTCTTTTGACCCGCATTTCATAAATTTGACAATAACTTGGTCAATTCTTAACCATTTTGAACGTTTGTTGGTGCGTTTTGGAGGGGTATTATAGGGCTGTTTATAACCGGTTATTTTGCGGTTAGTGTATCCTCAAGATTGACTAACCCTAACCGCGGTCCAGTTATTTTGCAGTTAGGTCCGGTTATTTTGCGGTTAATTTCCGGTTAACTAACCGGACTTTCAAGCACTAGTGGCAGTTGTGGAAGCATCATAAAAATGGGTTGTGGACACTGCAAACTTTCGCGGGTCGGGTTTAAATGAGCAGTAACCTTGCTTACTCTGCATGCATGATTCACAATCAATAACCCTGGAAAGTGAACCTGAGGCTGTCTATGCAATTTGTGCACATATGTTGCAGCTAATTTATGGGAATTCAGACAATTTTCAAAAAAAATTATAAATTAATTCTACCACACCTGTTCAAAATTTCCCTCAATTGTTCAAGGTGATGCATGGTTAAAGGATTATCAGAGAAACCAATTGGCAAAATCATTTACAAAGCAGAGAGACCTCCAAGGCACTTACCTTTGCCTTGTCTTTTAAAGTTGGCTTGGCACATGTAGCAGCTGATTCAAGACTTGAAAACATGCCTTTTTACTATTTACATTTGTATATCAGAAATGCAAAAAGGTGGTGGTGTAAAGAGGCAGGTGGGTGAGTGGATGCAAAAAGAGAAGAATTATGATAGCCACAATGTAGATCTGTCTGTCTGTTATAAATCATGTGACTAGCTTCTATAGATAGTGAGATATAGACGTAACTAATTTTTGAAGCCAGTAGTTTTGAAAAAAAAATTCACTAAATAATGACAAAGTATATATCACCAGATAGTACTTGAAAAGGAGATTTCAAATACAGTACAATTATGTTCTGACAAGCTGTGAACCCGTCGCTTTGCTGACAGCTGTCGAGCGAAGCAAAACAACCTGCTACACTCGGGCTCCAAGCTTGTTGGAGGCTGTGGCCCCTAAACCCTGCTACTCAAAGCGCTTTGCTTTGCTTTGCTTTTTCATTCAGTGTGAACCACAAAGTGCATCACAATATATATATATGTTGATTATATAAAGTTGGATTCAATTCCACATCCTTCAGAACATGTAGTGACTTGCTTGTGTATAGAATTTTCCCATCCTATGGAAGCAACCTACTATGTGACTGCCCAAAGCTTGATGGGGCTGTGCCTCCAAACCCCTGCTTCTCAAACTTTTCTTTCTCATTACATGTATACCACTTAATGTATTATTAATTACTAAAGTGTTGTGTTTAAATATTTGCTCCAAATGCTCCGCTTCGCTTTGCATTTTCGTCCCTTGTTTATGTTGTGTTTAAATATTCATGATCTTTGAATTCTCCACTTCACTTCACATTCTTCTCATCTTCATATTGTTTTTAAATTTTCACAGGCTCCAAACCCTCTGCTTCGCTTTGCACTGTGTCTCAAATTATATTTTCATATATTACTTTATAACTTGTATTAAATTAATCACCTGTGTAATACAAATCAAATTGAGGGGATTTGGGGGGTGAGGCAAGAACCCAAAACATGGCCATTTCTGACTGGGTTTTTGGGTTCTGAAGGTGAAGTATGCATGGGAGAAGATAAGCGAACTCACCTGAAGCCAGAAAACACATCCGAGATGGATGTGTTTTGAGTTTTCGGGTGGGGGGGGAAATGGGTGGGGATGAGGCAATAACCCAAAACCCAGTCATTTCTGACTGGGTTTCTTGGATTGTAGAAGTGGGGTATGTATGGGGGAAGGTAAACAAAGTCACCCGAAGCCAGAAAACATGTCCCATATGGGCATGTTTTTCATTTTCGGGTGGGGGAGGGGATATGGGGGGATATGAGGCAGAACACTATAAACCCAGCCATTTGGACTGGGTTTTTTGTGTTCTGGACATGTAGTAGTCATGGGGAAATATAAACAAACCCATCCAAACCCAGAAAACACGTCCCATATGGGTGTGTTTTCCATTTTCGGGTGGGGGAGGGGATATGGGGGGGTATGAGGCAGAACACCATAAAGCCAGCTATTTGGACTGGGTTTTTTGGGTTGTGGAGGTGGGGTATATATGGGGGAAGGTAAAAAAAGTCACCCGAAGCCAGAAAACACATCCGTAATGGACGTGTTTCGAGTTTTCGGGTGGGGGAGGAAATGGTTGGGGGATGAGGCAATAACCCAAAACCCGGTCGCTTCTGACTGGGTTTTTTGGGTTGTGTAGGTGGGTATGTATGGGTGAAGGTAAGGGAAGTCACTCGAAGCCAGAAAACACATCCAAAATGGACGTGTTTTGAGTTTTCAGGTTGAGGGGGAAATGGGTGGGGGATGAGGCAATAATCCCAAACCCGGTTGCTTCTGACTGGGTTTCTTATGTTGTGGGGGTGTGAAATGTATGGGGGAAGGTAAACAAAGTCACCCGAAGCCAGAAAACACGTCCGTAATGGATGTGTTTCGAGTTTTCGG
>QDKV01004666.1_pt1 | contig 12071 bp, 17 predicted proteins | sample 1861101 | NCBI WGS metagenome assembly QDKV01 (sample SAMN04275158, study PRJNA302643) | Fungus metagenome, whole genome shotgun sequencing project. | isolation source: fruitbody | host: Mallocybe terrigena | place: Sweden | collected 2013 | reverse complement strand
TTCGATGACACAAATAGAAGTGATACCGATATCCTCGCTACCATTGCGGGTCACTTGGAGAACGCGTGCGTCGTTTTTTTCCAAGGCTCATGCACACGAGCTTACCCGGGGATTAGATATAAAGCTGGGATGAAGCTTTCAGGGCTCGTCTACGTCCACCGCATTTCTGATTTCCGAATGGGCGGCATCTCTAGCCGAAACTTCAGAATGTTCCGCAAACTTTGTGGCGACGACACGTTGAAAAACGTCGTTATCGTCACGAATATGTGGGGTGAAGTTAGTCAGGCCAAGGGAGAGATGCGTGAAGCGGAGCTCAAGAACAAGTTCTTCAAACCAGCCCTCGACACAGGAGCGCAGATGTTACGACACGGTAACACGGTGGAGTCCGCTCACAACATCCTTCAACATATCATACGGAACCATCCCCTTCCTCTTAAAATTCAACGTGAGCTTGTCGATGAAATGAAAGATATTGGAGAGACGGATGCAGGACAAGAAGTCGAGAGCCAAATTCAAGAATTGATTCAGAAGCACCAGGCCGCGATCAAGAATCTCCAGGAAGAGATGAAAGGTAGCAGACTTTTTCTCCGACGACGGCGTTTGCTAACAAAAATGATACATGTCCTTAGATGCACTCCGAACAAAGGGTGAAGAGGCTAAACGGGAACTGGAAGAAGCCAAGCGAGATCTTCAAAGTAAGATAAACGATATGAAGAACGATGTAAAGAAGACGGGAATTAAGTATGAGAAGGAAATGGAGGAAGTGGACAAGAGTTGGCAGGAGATGCTCAATTCAGTGCAGAGGGAACGGGACGAGGCTGAGAGAAGACGTTTGGCGGCCGAACTGCAGGCGCAGACGGATCGGGACAACCAGAAGCGTCAATACGACAGTCTCATGAACCAAATGAGAATCGACAGGGAGAATGCCGACCGTATATGCAGGGAACGAGACGAAGCCGAGAAGAGGCGTGTGGAGGCCGAGACGCAGGCGCGGATAAATTTTGCTCTGCAACAGGAGAGGTTGAATGAGCTCACGTCTCAAGTCAAAATCAACTGGGACAATGAGGAGGAAGACATTTCGGATTATGATTCCACAGGATGGTCGATGTCAGAGAATGACTTCGATTCAGCTGAGGAGAGTGATTATGGGGGTGATTATGACTGCTATGACTCTGAGGAGGCTGATTACGGGGGCGATTATGACTGGTATGACTGAGGAGGCTGATTATGACTGACTTTAGTATCTTTATTACTTTCCGATACGAATATCATATGCTATGAAAGTTGTCTTGGAGTTGTCCGTAATTTAGATGCAAGGTTAAAGAAACAGTTATTAGGTAACAACAGACCGTAAGCCTTTTTCCTTCATGTGCTATAGCCTCATCCCTTTTCGCATTCTCACGCTTGAGATATGCACGCAGAACGATGGGATCATGGAAACCACCGCAAGAAGCAGACCAAGTAGCGAGGAGTGTGGAGGGTGAAAGCAGCGATGATTCCTGCAATGCCAACCGATCTTTTGGTGGCCGGTGTTATTTCCATTCCAGGCGAGCACCATGGACTCTAAGTTTGTACTGTGAGCCGACTCAAAAAAATTCAAGGCAAAACGTACAACATTCCATACAGAACCCGACGAAAGGTCGAGTTCGCATAAGTTGGGTAACTAGAAGTTTACGAGTGCGCCGCACAGGCTGGCAGTCTGATCATGTATAAATCTCATGGCAGCAACAGGACAACGGCATCACTCACCCCCTCCAGCATTCTCCGCTACAAACCCTCGCTCGCATTCAGTTTACGCTCAGCCAGAAATGTACTAATCTTCGTCGGTATGCCGCAAGTTTTATCGAAATGACTGGAAAGTGTCCTTCAATAGGAGCTAAAGCCACTGCTTCCTCGGCTGTCAACGTTCCATGATTCAGAGCATTCCAGAGCTCTGCAACTTTCCTGCAATTATGCCTCTTCCTAGAAGGACAATTCATGGTAGTGCGGTGATATGGTTTTCAAACTCAGATAGGTCCTCGAAATACTAGTATATGCCACCGGCCCTTTGGTCCTACAGTATGCTTAACGGTAATTTGGCTCTACAACCACACAACGCCTTGCAGTGCAAGGCTTGCACTTTTTTAAATCTTCATGACTGTCAGAACTCCTTGTCATGCCCATGCCCATGCTAGGTCTTTTCTACATCCTTAGCCTCGTGCTTTCGCAGTTCGAATGCTCGCTCGCATTTTGGGATTGGCACTCGCGGTGATCCTACTCGGTGGAAAACATAAGACACACCATATTTGGTAATGTACAGTAGCTATTTTCGTAGTGGTTTGATTATAGACCGTTTGATTACCTTGGAACCAGCATAGCTTATGGTTAAACGAATGCCTTCACGAGTTACTGCGGTTGCTGTGCCATAGCCGCGAGTACCGTCAACTTTTCAATGTTCATATTCACTAGGGACGATTTTCTGGAGCAGGACTTGTTCCAGAGGGATAAGAACACAACGACTATCCGCTAACACAGTGGAACTGTGGAATTCTCAAATTTTAGGGACTCCAAAGAACTATCCATATGGGATGGCATCTGACATAGGTTTGAACCTTTCGGAATCAATTTTATATACATGGGCATCGAACAACACAGCGTCGGAATGTGAGTACCATGACTGAGTATTCTGTCAGATGAACTGTTGGCTAACTCTGTGAATTTGCATTCCATGCACTTATCCTATGAGTGCTTCTAGCGTTTCGGATATCGTAATCTTGGGCGCTTATTTCATATTCGATGCAAGGCAGCCTCAAGGCAATAATCAGACCCATTTCTACGTTCCCAGGCATTCGCCTTTCTCTACTGCTTATTTCGTTATGTCCTTGTCCCAGATTCACCAGGACATTCTTCCTGACCGCAAATTCCCTGGAACTATCATACTTCGTCGGGTTTCTCCAGACGATGCCGCGTATCACCTTTCACAGTCCACCGCTGTGTCTGACAGCGCAGAGACGATACCCATTGGCATCGCGTACCACATCTCCCAGACGGGCAAAGTCGACTTCATATGTCTTTCCAACTTAACACATGCATTCATCGTCTCGCTCGACTCAACGGCAAGAGTCGGGCCTGGGAAAGCCTTCGCTTCTCTCCTTTCCGAAAGTATCGAGGTCGCAACAGCATCGTCTATCACTCCTTATACGTTTTGCTTGGTAGGTTTCGGAATGGCTAAGGTCGCCATACAAGTCAGCCAGGCAACATGCATGCGGGTCAGTGGAATTGATCTTTCTACCCTTTGTTCGCCGAATACCCGGGAGCCCTGGTCAGCATCGAAATTTATTGCTGAGAAGGTCGATAATGGTGTTGATAGATTCAAGGTAGCGAGTCTCTGGACAGGTGACGAAGGTTCTGCAGAGCGGAATATTGCATTGCAGGCTTGGTTGGCGGCATGGTAAATTTACAAGTCTATTTCGAGCCTCTCTGTATGGTCTTGATATCTTCTTTAGTGCCGGTACTAAATGCGGAGCGCTGCTCCTGGCTGCTCAAATACTGGACACCAGGTATATGAATGTCTCCGTAGGTTCAATTATATGTCATTGGGGACAATTCTCCATTTATTGACCCTTTTCAAAGGAACAAAACTGTCTGTCGGAACTTGTAGCCCAGTACGACCTTCTGGAAAGCAATAAACCGAAGGAGGTTCCGAACGATTTCACCGCAGGAAGGTTTAACAAGAAAGGCAATTTTCAAATCAATAATTCGCGATACAAAACAAGAATCAGGCGGAGTGACCAAGTATATTCTTGCAAAAATCTTCTTGACAATGTTCTGACTGCAGTCTTCATAAGACCCAGGTCGTCATGATTGACGCAAGTGGCCATGAGTTTCGAGGGAATGCCAAGAGCGTGAAGGGTAGGACCACCACTATCAATATCATGGGCAAAAAATCTCCGGGAGAATTACGACAGGTGAAGGTCCTTGGAAGGCCGGACCTTACCAATTCAGAGAAAGCCCGTGATGAGTTCATCTTTCTTGTCGTGGCAGGTCGTAAAGATCTTCGTCAATCTCCCTTTATCCGGTACCTCTGGTTTCCACTGTGGAAACCCATACACATAGAGCCTGAGGTCGTAGATTTTCATTTCGCAGATAGTATAATGAAAAGGATGGAGCTGAATGATTCCCAATGTACAACCGTACATTCCATGGTTGGCCCAACGCCGGTCATGGTCGTCCATGGTACCTCCCCTTCCCTCCACAAAACGTGATTCTTACGTTTTTGGCAGGCCCGCCAGGCACAGGCAAGACTACAACCATAGCCGCTGCGTCGCGCATCTGGGATTTATGCAAACTTCCCGTCTGGATCGTGGCCCATTCCAATGTCGCTGTCAAAAATATTGCGGAAACCCTGTTCAAGAAGGATGTAGATTACAGACTTCTGGTTTCGAAAGAATTTTATGAGGAATGGTTCGTGTTGCCTTTTAAATTTTTTCATTTTGCTTCGATATCTCAACCTGTGGATTTCAGGCACGAACATCTTTATGTAGAAATCAAACAGAGACTGATCCGGTCAGACGAACTTCCGAAATCGAAAATGGAAATGGGAAGAATGGTTTCAGGCTCGAGCATCATCCTCTGCACCCTCAGTATGATATCAAATCCAGCCCTGTTTGATAACGGGACATTCGAAGTTGTCCCTCTTGAGCGCCTCATCGTCGATGAAAGTTCACAAATCAACTTCTTTGAATTCATGGTCTGTACTGAACTTGGAAATCCTACTCATTCTCATGTTTCTCGTCCCCCAGCCTTTGTTTGAGAGATTTCAGAAGACTCTGGGAAAAGTTTGCTTCTTTGGAGACCCTAAGCAGCGTATGCGCCTCTATTCTCTAAGTTATTGACTTCTTATACTTTTTGTGTCAGTCCCACCATTTGGAGTGTCGGATGTACCCTCTCTCAAAACAATTTTTGACCTGAAACATCTTCAAGGAGCAGGTAACGACTATTTTCTAAACACACAATGTACGTGATTCGACGCATCTTACGATCATCGAGTTGTTAATTTGAAATTAGATAGAATGCCGATTCCCATTGCATCATTCATTTCACAACATGTATATGGAGGTCGCCTTCTTTCCCAACATCCTATAACCAGCCCGGATTGTCTGGCATTCATAGACTGCCCACGGACAGGAGAAGAAAATGCCGGATTTAGTACCAGGGTTAGTTTCCGCGTTCTGTCCTAAAAGGCACATGCTGAATCCGACATTTTTAACACCAAAAGAACCCAGGTGAAATCGACACCATCATCGACCTCGTAAAGTATTACTACCGTCGATTGAATTTTTGCGTTATTACTCCCTATGATGCGCAGCGCGCCGCCATACAAAAAGGCTTAGAAAATGCGAAACTCCCATGGGATTCAGTTTATAACGTGGACAGCTTTCAGGGTACTTACGCTTACTACACATACCCTCTAGTTAACTCATATGTGTTGTTTTTCAGGAAATGAAGCTGATTATGTTATTGTGTCTGTTGTTCGCTCATCAAGACCTGGCTTCCTCAATTCCCTCAACCGTCTGAATGTCCTGCTCACTCGATGTCGAAAAGGCCTGGTCATCGTGTCAAATCGCAGTTTTCTGGGTTTCAACGGCGAGGGATCGCGGACGTTGCTAGGAAAACTGGTTGCATATTATCGATCTCAATACCCTTCCTGTGATTGGACCGACTGGAGATCCGTTTCCACTGCTTCTGTCAATCTTCCAGGTGTCGTTGCGCCTAATGTCGCCTCTCTACGCCATCGCGGCTTATCGTCTTATCCGATTCCAATCAGCGTCTCATTCAACATGCAACCGACTCCCTATCACTTGGCAACTTATGACTTTTTCAACACTACCGCATTCCCGCCATTGGCACCTAAGATGCCTTTGTTGAAAGGGAGTTGGGCCAATTCTGTTTTCAAGCCCTTACATCCTCTTTCACAAGTTCATCGCCGTGAAAACAGTGGTAGAAACAGTAGACCCATCATACACCAGACGAAAAGTCAACGTTTCAACTACTCACCCCAGACCACGATGAATACTTCGAAATCCCAGAAAGAATTCCACAGTTATCGCGAACGGCCGCAATTTTCAGTCGGGGATGGCAATATAACTCGTGGTACGAACCATAACAACACTACGCAGGTTCAACGTCCTTACTTGGAGCGGTTGAGAGCACAAACTCAACAGGCCAAGAACACCAAAACTTGCAAAACAGGTACTAAATCTACCAGGCATTTCAAAGAACAGAAGCCGAAATCGGAAGCTACAATCAATTCTGGAAGTTTCATTCGCAGCGTTGTAGTACATTCTCGACCCTTCTAGTAATATTGTCTGTCATTGATTACCACAAAGCGTTTTGTTAAGTAAGGTATTACTCTTGGTACATCGAGGTCTGACACGACGGTATCTGACCCACATGCTGCGGGAGTTCAAGTTTGTGAGCTCTTGTCGCGGATGCCATCGAGGTTGTGTCAACCGCCCTCAACGAACTTAGTGTCATTTACGCCATCATCGATCATCGGTGGTTCTGCTTGCCGGATTCTCGGTTCATGAGCAATGACAAGATCAACATCTTCTGTCACTCGATTGACAAACACAAGTTCCATCAATCAAAGCTTTTCTCGCCCGGGATGATGTCCCGATTCTACTCTAGCGAGAGATCCCTTTGCAAGATAGGAGAAATCATCCCCCTCTTTCTCAATCTACATAGTGACCATCCCTTTTTGGTGTTTCATATATTGTTCACTTTTACCAATTCTTGCCATCTTTACATAAAACTTTGCCCTCGGTTCAGCAAAATCTTATTTGCTTTTGTTTGACATATGTCAGAATTCTGACAGAAAGTCATGTTTATAGCTAAATTTGGTTTAAAACGTCATAATTTGACATCTGTCAAATACATACAAATAGAATTTTTTCCTAGTTTAGATATATCAGAGTCTCAGCCCTTTCTTGGAATCCTCTTTTCCAATGGAGAGTACCAATGGTCCTAGAGCTATTGAAGTCCCTAAGCGGGCTACTCCGTGGATGCCAAGTGTTAATGTGACAACTCACTTAGATGGCTCTACGGAAGAAGGCGCGGCTTTTCGTGGAGCCTCGAACACAATGGTCGAGGACTTCGTCTCCTTCACCCGGGTCCTCTCAGAAGCTGGGATTGGCCCTGTTATTGCTTGGGGTGATATCGCAATGGTATTCCACGGCATTCCAACCGTTTGTGTAGTAAATATGCAACCCAACTCTCACATTGCCAGAGACCTAACCCAGTTCCTTTAGAGATGCCAGGTTCTCATCCCGGATTGCAAATTCGAGGATGCGCGTAAAGCGTTACTCGCAGAAGGCTACGTCGATGAAGCATTTACATATGTTCGATGGACCGATCTTGGTGCCCCTTGCTGCGAAATGCGTGCGTGAGATTTACATTCATTCATTTCAAAGCCCTCAATTGATAATGTACTTGAAGGCAATCTACGACGTCCAGGTCGCTTCTCGCCCTTTTTCTTACTCGGATTATCTGCTGTGCGGCCCGTGTTCGACAATGTGGATATAACAGGCTTCAAGCAAATTGGGGGGATCGCGTTTCCCCCTCTCCTCACTCTCGCGTTGTCTTTTATGCACGCACTCTCTCGTTCGAAGTGGGACACCAAAGGCGTGGGTCTCAGTACATTGCTCAGCTGTTGGTGTGGTTACACCAAGTCTTATGGATACAAACCTCTGGGTTGTGATGCCATGGAAGGTCAACTGCTTGACGAAAAGTTGATGTCGTTCTGGGTCAAAGGATCGCTTAAACAACTATTTTCCGCTGAATAAGGAATTAAATCGATACTTCTTGTCAGATCTATATTCCCTATTGAATCTACATAGGGCCCGACAATGGAGCTGTTTTTACTACTAAATTGATTATGCTTTTGGGATATTCTACTTTGGCCTGGCCGTCATGTTGGTAGTTTGTGAAATTGATTGCCTACGCGGACTCAGCACCGGATATGTAGGTTCGATAAATGATGAATATACAAGTAGCGGAGTCACAAGTGTTCGAGGTATGAGTTTCGTCGCCATCACTGCATCTATGCCGAGGTAAACGGATCCACCCATAGTAGCTACTATGCTCCATATTGAACATCCAGTATGTTTCTTTTCACGAGTGTCGTTCTTCGTGCTTGACAGATTTGGAGGAAGATGCTGCATGGGACGAGCAGGTACCATTATCCCGGTATCCCACGAAAGCCCGTTCGGCGTTCGTCAATCACTTTATGTAACTTGACGGCTATATCATTGACTTGACTCATTGACGGACTGGGTCAGACCCCCGTCATCGACAACACTGCTAGAAATTAGAATCCACAAGCTTACACGTACGACCACAGTCCTCAAGTCTGCTGTTTGATTGAGCTCCCTCAGTCTTTACCTCGGAAGAAAAAGATCTACTAGTATCGCCTGTTACATCTGCATCTTGAAGTGATGCCGGATCATAGTCGATCATCACAGTGTTCGGGCGTTCGTAAGTTACTCTTACCAGGGCTCGATGTGACGAGATAATCATATATCTGTCCTTTCGTCGATGAAAAATACTCCAAACAACGAAAATGATATTATGAATGGTCCTTCTCTCATCCCGTCTGGTGGACTCGTGAGATCAGTATTCAACGATGAACATAACGACACAGGTCATTAGTATTTCTTTCGGCGTTACATTGAGCACAAACTAACTTTACATCAGGTACAAATATCACTATCAACGACTTGTAAGTAATACACATCCATCTCTGAAATATTCTAATCTCCTGAGGTTTTAGCACATCTGATGGAGTCAAGAACCTGGTAATAAATCTGGGTCATCCTCAGGTAGGATTTCCCACCTTTCCATTCATGCGAATTACAGCTGATCTTGTTCTCAGAAGGTCACCCCTCGTCCTATCCACGGTTTTAACACTTGCAACATGACAATTGCCCCGAGAGCAGTGATGGAATTAGACAACTCGAAACGCGCAAAACCAGTTATTAGTGAAGCTTTACCAGGTAAGAGGCACACAAGAACATCTATATCATACCTCTACTTACGGCGACTTACATCTCCTTCCCAGTTCCTACTGCTAGTCCAGGGACCGCAGATATTGTTGGCTTCGGCACAGCCGGTGTGTCGTTCGTACGGAATAGCATGAACATGCAGAAACGTGAGGTATTTCCCAGTTTCGGATACGACGCGGGATGGCGAGTCGACAAACACATTCGGCTGGTTGCAGACACGACCGGAAATAAGCTTGGTGACCTCGTTGGATTCGGAGAAATGGGTGTATGGATTTCACGGAACAATGGTGACAACACCTTCCAAACCCCCAAAATGGTCCTCCCAGACTTTTCATACGCCGCTGGATGGCGCGTCGAGAAGCACCCTCGGTTTATGGCTGATATCAGGAACATTGGTCGAGCTGATATTATCGGATTTGGCGATGATGGCGTTTTCGTTTCATTGAATAATGGCGATGGGACTTTTTCACCAGCCAGCCTTGTTACGACCAGCTTTGGGTACAACAGCTCGGGCTGGAGATCGGAGAAACATCTTCGTTTCCTCGCTGATACCGATGAGAATGGATTACTCGATATCGTCGGATTCGGAGAAAACCAAGTTGAAGTCGCGTTTAACAACGGGGATGGTACTTTTCAACCCAGTAAGGGAGTCCTTGCGGAATTCTGCTATAGCCAAACCTGGCGCGTCGACCAGCACCCTCGCTTCGTTGCTGACCTCACTGGAAACGGCAAGCCTGACTTGGTTGGCATCGCAGATAACGGGGTACATGTTGCATTCAACAATGGCGATGGAACGTTCCAGCCCATCCGGAAGGTTTCGGATCAATTTTGCCTCAATAATGGAGGTTGGAGCGTCGAAAAACATCCACGATTCATCGCTGACCTCACGGGCAACGGTTGCGGAGATATCATTGGATTCGGTGAGGAGCGGGTGTATGTGGCGATAAATAATGGCGATGGTACGTTCCAACCGAACAAGGTTGCCATACGGCTCTCGTTCACCTATAGTGGTGGTTGGAGGTTGAAGAATAATCCACGTTTTCTGGTTGATTTGACTGGTGATGGACGGGCAGACATTTTGGGATTTGGGAACGATACGGTCTACGTCAGCTATAACGATGGGAAAGGAAACTTTACGGAAGGGACAATGTTGATGAAGGACTTTGGGTGGGTTGGAGGATGGCCAACGGAGAAGACAGAACGCTTCGTCGCCAATCTATTTCATACTAGTATTTAATGATCCTATTTAATGCTACTAAAATTCGAGATGGGTCTTATTGTGAAAATTTAAGGGTTAGATCCGGCGCTGAGCGATTGTTTTTGCCGCAAGGATCACTTAGGGAAGAAACTCTTCATTGCCGCCCGGGTCCAGGGTTCGACCCGAGAATTAATAATACTAGGAAATAGGAAGGGATGGTAGACATGGCAGTGATGGTGTATAAAGCTTCACACATTGCCTGGTATTTTGGTGGTGATTGAGGATAGGGTACTGTTGTAACTACAGAGAATCTGATTGGCAATCAATTCCACTGACACATCCGCTGTTATCATTATTCACAAAACATGTCAGGGCTTGTGCTTTCCTTTCGTTGTGCGGCTTGTGGTCCATGTGTGGCCGTCGCCCGTGTCATTTACAAATACGGCAGGATTTTCCGAAGTGCACCTTCAATTATCCGAGTCGACAACTGCCCTTTACGCACGAATGCTTATTACATACAAGACACAAATGCAGAACCGAAACGTTGATCGCACATTTGAAATATCTCTTCCCCATGTTCATGCTAAAATTTTCTTTCTGCTGTTCGACATACAATTTGGGTGTACAGAATCTAATCCATCCTTCAGCCATCATGCATCACTCTTCATCCGAGGATTCATCATCTCCCCCAAAAACAACAGAAGGAAGAGAAGCTGCCACCGCATCCACCACCTCAACCGAGTCAAAGCCCTGAATAGACAGGTAACGCAACTTCCAAGAGGTCAAGCAGTCGTTGTCAGGGGACGTGTAATACCGCCGGTCTTTAAGCATCATCACAAACAGTTTCTAAAGAATGAATAATGTATTTCAGCTGAGACGAGTATGCGAGAAAAAAAAGACGGAACCTGTGAGAATTCGGTGAAATTTTTTAAACCTAGACGGAGTTTTTGGAGTTGAGGGAGTTTGACTGCTAGAAGCTCGATGAAAGGGACTCTTAAGTCAGAGATGTCCATTTGCAGACTCTTGAGTTTGCTCGATTTGACTTTACTTCTCGTAAGCGCATGGACCACCTGGGTAGCTCCTTCGTCGCTTAGGTTACAAGAGCGAATCCTGAGTGAAGAGAGCGTGGGTGCAGTCCGTTTTATGAAGACAAGTGTGGCAGATAGGCCAGCTGGGGTGGCAGGAGGATGTATGTCGAGAGTTTGTAAGTTTGGGAAAAAACGAGACGGTTTCGTCGTTGAGTCGGCATTGACAAAATCGGAGAGCCATTTGTCGAGCACCTTGTCCATATCCCACGGGAGCGGCCAGCAGCTCATCATCATGCTCAATTGGAGATGTTGAATATTGATGGAATGAACAAGGAGGAAGTGGTGGACGGATTGGGGGGAGGACCGGAAGGTAAAGTTGAAAGGGGTGAGCACGATGGATTTTAGGTTTGGGAGTGGGATGAGGGAAGAGGAATCATGCAGGGGCTGGGTGAGGTGGGTGAAAAGAGGAGAGACATCGAATAATGACAATATGCGCAAGTGTTGGAGGGAGGGGGAAAGAGAGAGGATAAAGTGTGCGAGGCTGAGGATGGTGTTGGTGTTGACAGTACTCTTTGGCAAGTCGTCGTTGTCGCGATTGCTCAGGTTGATATCCAGCGCAGAGAGATTTGCAAATGGATTGGGACACTCCACAAGGGACGTAAACAGATCCGGATGTCCAGTCAACGATAATGTCTCAATCGTCCTTGCTAAAGGGGAGGTTGTGATGGCCCGAAAGAGATCGTGGAGAAAGTCAAGGGAGATGTGCAATAGCTCGATTTTGAAAAACATTAAATTGTTCAGGAG
>QDKV01004667.1_pt1 | contig 12076 bp, 12 predicted proteins | sample 1861101 | NCBI WGS metagenome assembly QDKV01 (sample SAMN04275158, study PRJNA302643) | Fungus metagenome, whole genome shotgun sequencing project. | isolation source: fruitbody | host: Mallocybe terrigena | place: Sweden | collected 2013 | reverse complement strand
GGCGACGAGTAATGAGGAGGGAAATTGATTATATAGGATATACCCGCCACGCCATTCAGTCTAGTTATTTTTTTCTTCACTATCTTCATTTTATTACCCCCACTTGGAGAATTTAATTTTCAATGGAAACTTAGCGTTATTTAATTTTTACTGCACTCCAAAGGCGGATTAGTCATGTTCATCCTCAACTCATCAAGTTAACTGTGTTTACACAGACGTTATCGTCATTGCAGAATTACCGGTCTCCGGACACACAATTTGCCTTTGAACCATGATCTGGGAGTTCGTTTCCTCCCTAGCAGGAGGATGAGACTGGAGGTTGGGGTAAGGCACGCTCATTTCTCTATAACACTTATCACTGCCCCGTCAGTATTTACACAGTAGGACTCAGACATGAAGTACAACTGGACATTGTCAAGAACGAAGGCGTTAGTCGTTTATTTCTTTACTTCTTCCTACTCTTCTGAGCAACGGCAGCCTTTGGTGGAACAGGTTGGGCAACCTTAGCAGGAGCTGTCACGGGCTGCTTGAAGTTGCCACCTCTTTTTGCGACATTACCTCCGTTCCTGGCGGGGACTCTCTGTGTTGGTTTTCTGCCGCCTGAGCCTCTGACAGCAACTTTACTTTTTTGCACTGCTGCAGGCTTGGTGTTCCTTCCCGTGTTCTTGACTTGCCTGTTGCCTTTAGGCGCAACTTCGTTCCGGGCAGGTCCCCTTTGTCTGGCGCCTCTGGTGGCAAATTTCCCCCCTTTCGTTGCAAGTTTGGTATTCCTTCCGGTGGCTTTGATTTGCTTGCCGCTTTTGGCTACAACTTTTCTTCCGTTCCGGGCAGGTCCTCTCTGTGTTGGTTGTCTGGCACCTCTAGTGGCAGCCTTCCCCCCTTTCAACGTTGCAGGCTTTGTGCCCCTTCCAGCGGCTTTGACCGCAACCTTCCCGTTTTTCGAGGCAGTCCTGCTGCCTCTAGTAAGACGCTGCTTGCTCCCTCCGACTCCTCCCTTCGTCGCAGCCTTGAAGCCACCTTTCCGAGGCAGTCGACCTCTTGCTGTTGGTTTCTTACCGACCTTTCTTGCCTTCGTTGCAGTCCCGGTTTTACCTTTTGTGTCAGTACGACCCTTCTGAGCGAGGCGACCTTTCGCAGCAAGACGACCTTTCGCAGCAGGGCGACCTTTCGCGGCAAGACGACCTTTCGTGATAGAGCGACTTTTCGCAGCAGGACGACCTTTTGTAGCAGGGTGACCTTTGGTGGCAAGACGACCTTTTGTAGCAGGGTGACCTTTGGTGGCAAGACGACCTTTTTTAGCAAGACGACCTTTTGTGGCAAGACGACCCTTTGTGGCAGGGCGACTTTTTGCGGCAAGACGACCATTTGTAGTAGCACGACCCTTTGAAGCAAGGCGGCCTTTCATTGCGGAACCACCTTTCGTGCTTAGTCGACCCCTAGTGGCACCCTTAGCAGCAGCACGGCCTTTTGCGGTTGCTTGCTTGCCTCCTTTCCTACCAGTCCTGGCAGCCCCCTTTATCGAAGCTTGCTTTCCGCCAGCCTGGTTCCCTCCTTTACGAGCAGCTTTCGCTGGTGTCCGTTTTCCGCCCTTGAGTCCGGCCTTCTGTGTTTTCTTCCTGTTCCCTTTCGCCGCCAATGGACTGCTACGTTTGAGTGCAAACTTGGATTTCTTGGCTTTGAACAATGACTTAGCGTTAGATGGTGTGGTTTCGGAAGCCGCGGCAGCCTTCTTCTTGGAAAAACGGTCAGGCGGGAGTTGGCATGAGTTGCGTCGAGCAAGATATTCGAGCTGTTGGTGACCTTGAGTTAAACTTTTTTTTGGTAGAGAAAATCTAAATTATCTCACCTGGTCGTCGTCACCATCCACAAGGGCTCGACGGAAAAATTCCACGTCGCGTCTACGAAGGGCGCCAGGTTGAGAACACAGACTTGCGAACACTCTGTATTCTTAAATCAGTAATTATTCATTTTACCCCATTTTGGATCTTACGCACGAGTAGGACTCGGCATTGTCATGCATATTTTTCGCATTGTCTCGGACTCCCGTGTATTGATTATCCGCATTGACTTGAGCGATAGTCCTGTGCATGTTGGGATTCGAAGTGTCTGCAGAGTGGGTATGTGTAACTGATACCACTTTCTGTGTACAAAGAGTTTTGGTACGTACATCCAGTCACCCCACTGTCTTTGGATGCCCCATCGTAAGGCTTTATGATATTCCCACTCAGGTTGACCTTATCTCCTGTCTTTGCCAACTGATGAGAAGCTTCGTGGATGAGTGTTCCGGCACGACCCTCGGGAGTCAATTGTTCTGGAAAACAAATTTTAGGTGAGGAGTGTCAAACCAACTGACCGGACATACCATGGAATTGCTCGCTAAACATTATATCTGAAGGGGCCCAAAGGGTAGTCTTAGCTTTTTTACTTCTTTTATCTGGCTTGGTCCAATCCACGGCGGCGATTTGTCCGTTATCAAACTCTTGTGTAGCCACCTGCGCTCTGGCAGTACCCGTTTCAAGCGACTTTATGACTTCCTCGACCCTAGAAGAATCGGCTTTCGTGCCAAAAGCAGCTTCATAAAGTGCTTTGGCTCTTGGTTCTTCATCCTTGGCTTTGTCGAACCCTTCTCGCATTTTTTCAATTTGCTGGTTGGCTAAAAAATATTTTACGAGTCACCGATTAATAGGGATGGCTGTTTATGACCTACCGAGAGTCTTAGCGTCTTCAAGTCGTTGTTTGTTGTCGATGTCCTCCGTCGACTCTGGTGTTTTGTCATAGTCAAGTTCCAAGGGAACCGCGACGACACCTAAAAAATGGGCGTGTGTGAATGTGGTATCGTTCTCAGTAATGACGTACCCCCAATGACGAAGAGAGCAACAAAGAATTTTGATGAGAAAAGCATGATGACCTGCACCTGAGGAATGAATATTTGGGTTAAACCCGGCCTTAGATGTGCCACATCTACGGACCTGCTATGAGTTGAAACACTGGGTGTGTGTAGTGAATCGTCCGGCGACTGAGAATTCATAGTCAAGTCGCAATCCTATTTATATTGGCGTGAATCCGAGTAGTGTAAGAAATAAAGAACAACGACACTTACGTTAGTGACGCCCGTCTAGGACAGAGAGCGCGATAGTCGTATGGAGTCGCACACTAGTAGCACCTAGCATTATACATAATTTGTTTGAATGATCCGGGAATGACACAGTTGAACCCCTGTAACGAATGTATAGTCTCTAATCCTAAACGCCTAAATTTGCTTGTATAATCCATATCAGCGATGTCGATCTTGTTAGAAACTGGGGAACTTTTCATCAAAGTTGACTGATCTGCAGGGTCGACTCGGAGGCGCCCATCTGGCAAGTTTGATCGGTCTCAATTTGGATGACCACGGCGCGCTCCTTACCTTGGTCTGATGTATGCCTTTTAATTCTCCATTCCCCTCAGGCTTCTATATCTTGTTGTAGCTCTTCTACTTTGTTAATAATTTGTAAACAACTCTGAGCCAATAAAGGATCCGGAGTGTGTAACATTACCAAAAATGGTATTGTACCTCTGACTGTGATTCCAATGTACACCTTTACATCTCAACACCTTATACACATCATTTCTGCCATATTGCAGTTGAGACTGTATGGTACTATGTATGAAAATAGTTCTTAGCTTTGGAATGAAGGTTTAGGAATTGGTCTCTAAGTATTTCTCAGAATGAATAACGGCCAAAATAGGACAATATTGCGGAAAAAAATTTCTGCATGAAACATAATCGAATTTACATTGACATATGTCCAAAAAATGAATGTGGATGCTTCGCAAGGAGAGATGCGAAGCAGGTGGAAACGCTTTCTGATTCAAAACGTGAAGAGGTTTAATCCTCGTCTTGCCGCTGGCAGCGTTCAAACATCGTATCACCAGTAAAGTGCAACCCGATCTTCATGTTACGATAAAACCTCGGAGCACAGAATATTTACTATTAAAGGAAGATGGACAGCACTAGCTCGCCAGCGCAATCACATTTCAATCCGGGACCCAGTTGTGAGAATTAGCGAGATGAGTCCAATGGCCGGAACCTTCAATCATAGTACTAGTGTATTGCCGCTGTCTTCTGCCCAAGACATCTTGTGCGCTCTCTGCACCAGACATGAATGATAGAACCTGGCCTCACACCGAAAAGAAAAAGAAAACGAAATGTGTCGTAACATAGATGGTAAATTGGGCTGCAGACACTGTAATTTCAAGAACAAAATTCGATAACATGAGTCAAACTTCCTGAGCCCAGCTTTGCATGAAGATTCCAAGTTAATCTCCTTCAATTGACATGTTAGAATTCGCTTTCTATCTGGCCTGCATGATGGTGCCACAACGTTTGTTTGGATGTGTTTGCAAAGTCGGCTAAAGGACGAGCGGCTTTGCTTGCAACCGTCAAGTATTTGAACTTTTTCCCCTGAATTTGGGACTGTATTATTCAGTGTGCAAGATGGGCAAATGGTACTCTTTTTCTTGTGTACTGAGCGTCTATGTGACCTGACACCGCTCGTGGCCATTACTAGGACTCCAGTCTATACCGACGATGTCTTGCATTCAAAAGTATCAACGCTAGTGTATGTCGTAGCTTGTTCCCCCTGGTCCGCCTATTGCATCTTATCAGCATTTTGCGTACATAGGTCTGGCGCCATCCGTCGAGTAGCAGTTGAAAGGGAGACGACGACTTCAATAACATACGAAAACTTTGTCACTGACCTCGACACGGGCGATTCCTTTGCCGCTTCCCTCATCGATATTCTCGTCAAGGTGAGTACTACTATCATCCCTTTAAGGGTAATGGCTAATGAAGCAATGTTTGCAGGAGATTGCAGACAGGCGCTCGAGAACAAACGCTGGCGATCGAAGTTTATTGAGTGAACGGACCGTGCGAAGCCTTCGCACACTCGCCAACACTTCTCGTGTCTATTCCAGCCGTTTTCGTACACATGCACGCCGGTCTGTAGTTAACATCCCAGAGTACTTAGCGCCGCCTCCTAATGAATTCGAGATGGATGAGGAAGATGATGAATTCGAGGTGGATGCAGCAACGAGGATTGAAGGTACAAGGATGCCATCGGAATTGCATGATGCGTATGCGGGTGGCATTGGGGTCCCATCACCTTGGGCGATTCCATCTACCTCAAGAAGAGTCTTCTCCACTTCCCCTTCTCCATCGGACGACTGGCAGGCTCCAATTATTCGTTCACCTTCCGCTTCCGCGAATACTCGTCCTTGGGTTACGCTCAATCCATCATCCACGACAGGCCCGAATACATTGTTAAATAGACAAGCATCTATACGCCGTGCAGGGCGAACAAGAGTGGACTTCGACGAGTCTTCTCAACGCCGCCGATGGTACACGAGAGAAGCATCAGCACTTGTTTCCCCTCGTCCAGAAGCACCAGAAAACGTGACGGAGCCAAGGGAAGGCTTGGTGTGGAGTAGACCACTGAATTCTCAAGGTAGACGCTTTTTCCCTTTACCGCGTCCACGCAGGCACGATTCCTCTTCATCAACGACTGGTGGGATGAACATGCTACAGTCGACTTGGACTGATGCCGATAGACTGAGTCCTGATGCAGAGGATTCTTATGATCGCGTTGCTGCACATCCATGGAGTGAACCGCCTGCGTTTAGCCATCCCCCTTCCCCAGATCCTGAGAATATTCGATATGACCCGGATGCTAGGGTATACAGGTTGCCCCGAATGCGCCGTGGAGGAGTTCTTGCGCCCGAATCGATGTTTTCTCGTCATGCATCGCCAGTTGTTGTTAATGCTGAAAGTATAGCCGTCTCCACGTCTACTGCTGTTGCATCTACGCCCATCGTTATCCTCACACCGCCACCACCTCCTTCTGGCACGGCAGAAGTAGTGACTCCCGTTGTACCACCTTCGTATTCACCCCCTCCGCTGCCTCCTATTGTCAGCGAAGAACCTGTGGCTTATCCGACACCAGGTTCTACGGAGAGCGAAAATCTTTTTTAGAAAAAAGTCTTAGTGTAGGTCAGCATTTAAAAGGATCCATAGTTGTGTACCATTACCCCCGCTGGTTTGACTTCAAGCTTTCTGGTGTGAAGTTGCTTTTGTTTTGTTTTTACTTTACCCTCTTTTTCGCGTGCCAATACAAAACCTTGGCCAGTCTATGTTACCCGGAAACGCATTCTCCTTTTTTTCCTTTGTAGTTTGTATTTACGTATTCTATATATAGAAATTATACTCATCACAGTTTCAGCAATGAGCTCTGAGACGATACCAATCCCCGCCATTAAGAAGCGTCCGCGCCCTCAACCTCGCGCCCGGGAGTCTTCAATAGAAAGAGATGAAGCTGAAACCGCAAATATTACGGGGGAAGAAGCTAAATTGCCGTGCGTTGCAACACAAACTATGCCTGGCTAATTCTGACCAAGCTTATTTACTCATAGCCTTGCGGATTTGATCGAACTACGGAAATTGAGGAAAGCACGGGAAGGTATTGATGTCGCCAAGCTGAACAAGGGGAATACAAAGAGGAAGAAGAGGCTGAGAGACGATCCTGAGTTGGTCGGGGGTTTGAGGAAAGGTGCAAATATACATGATGAAGACGAGTACGGTTCTACTTCTCTAAAGAGCTAGTGCCTTTTGATTATCGTCTTTTCGTTTTCATTCTATTTGACAGCGATGAAGAAGAAAAAAATGCGAAGACCAGAAGGGTTGTTCGGGCCAACAACTTTACTCAACAAACGAATGCATTGGATGTTGACAAGCACATGTGCGTTCAAGATTCCAGGATTTAATTTCTTTTTATCTTCCATGCTTAAAGACTTGGGTTATCACAGGCTTGCCTATATCGAGGAGAATCTTCAAATTCGTTCTAAACCACGCGAAGAATCGGACGATGAGGACAAGGCGCCTCTTGACCCTCAGGAAGCCCTGTACAGTCTCGCGGACAAGTGGAGAGTCGAGAAGCAGAAAGCTGTAAACGATGGAAGTGTGACGAACAGCATGCAGATGCTGACGGCTATTCCAGAGGTTGACCTTGGCATGGAGTGAGTTCCCTCCTTTTTTTCTCTTCTTCCACTCTCCTGCTTTTTCTGCGAAGATTTTTATTGATCCTCCGTTCTCCTCTAGTACACGGTTAAAGAATATCGAAGAGACGGAAAAGGCGAAGCGCGTGAAAGCAGAGGAACGCTACGAAAAGAAGAAGATGAACAATGACGAGGAGCACCTTGTGGCTACTCGATGTGAGATAATTCTTTATTTTCTGCGATCCGTTCATCGCGCTGCAACTGTTCATTGTAGTCTACAGGCCAAATTTGCGGCCAAAATCTGACGCGGATATCCTACGAGATGCCAAGTTGGAAGCGATGGGTTTACCCCCTCAAGATGACTCTCCTCGGAGACCAAACCACGACAGGCACCAGACAGCTACGGATGAAATGGTTCGACTCACCTCCCTTTTGATTCAACTATGCCGAGTTGCTTATGGAACTTTTTCTTTCTGCATAAGGTTATGGAACGCTTTAAGAAACGAATGCGGAAGTAAACCAAGGTTTCAGTGTGATAAGCGAGTGACCACACATTCTCAATTGACGGTAATCATAACCATAGAGTTATGCGTATATCCATTCGTAGGGGACAATTGAACTTCGATATTTTGATTTTACAAAGAAGGTTCATCATTATTATCTATATTTTTGGCAATGGTATAATCTAAATAAGTCAAGAAATTTGCAACACACGGCGGCTCAGTCCAGAAATCATGCTCCTCCAGGGGCCTTGTCGAACTGTTGTTGTGCATGGTAAAGGTAATCCCATCATCCTCGAAAACCGGATCTCGTCCTCCTCATCTATTATAGGAATTATCTGTGCTCCCTCCAGCTCCGCAGACAGGTATCTAGCTGTTAGGGGCAATCTGCGCTCACGAGCAGGCTGGTAAGTAGGAAGAGGACTTGCTGGGAGTGTGTGCTCCTCGATAAACTGTTGATACCAAGTCATCGTCTCCTTGAAGCAACTGAAGAATTCATCCTCGTTTATCCGCACATCCCAAGCAACAGTCTCATAAAATTTGACCTCCATCTTGGCGAGGTCAGAACAGTCATACTCGCGGTCTATGACTCGCTTCCACCACACCAACGAGTATTCGTTGTCGAACATGATCTTAGCAGCGATCATGTAACTAACAAGGAAGACCCGACGAGCGTCGTCTATCGTGGTGACGAAATTGTGCTCATTGGCGAGCAAAATATTCTGCATACGCTCCGCGAGGGTGAGAGCAGCGATAGCGACTCCAATCCCAAGATGCGAGCGAAAGATGACAGTAGAAATGAAGGATTGGAATTTCTCTTCCCAGCCTCGGGTACTCGTATACTTCGCGTAGGAGAAACCCTTTGTAAGTCTTTGCACGCAATACAATGCAATAAGCCGGTGGTCAACACCGTCTTGAGAGAAAAAGGAATAATCGTATTTCTGGGACGATGGGTCAGCATTGATGAGGACAGTTTGAAAGAGGACCCACTGTATTGCTAGGCATATTCGAACGATAAGATTAATCTGTTGTGTTATCAGTTAAGTCGTCGTTGATGGTAAATGGAAGAGAGGGTATTTGTTTCACACTTTCGGTAACAGACGCGTTTATAACCTTACCCAAAAAAGTATTTCGTTGCAGACCAAGGCGAAAATGTCTCATGACAACTTATCTCGCAAAATCGTCACGCATGCGAAGGGTTACGAGGTCAGTCTTCGTTGAAATTATATATGAAACAACTTGAATATGAGGTCTGAGGTCGTCGTCACACACAAACAGAGGTTACAATGTTCCTAAGCTTTCCAAAGTTTGGCGTTCCAAGGCCGGTCACTTTGAAAGTGGTTAAAACATGCAATGAATGAGACATCGGAGCAACGTACCTGGATCCCATCCCTCGGTGGCCTGTGGAGCCAACTTAAGCAAGGCGATTTCCTAAAATGGCACTGAACTCACATTGAAACCCTGGGTTCCGCATCCCTTGTTATGACCACTCAAAACGTCGTTAAATCCTGCAAAACCCTTTTTGTACAATAAGGGATTCAAGAAACCGAGCGATGGTAAGTTTGCCTTGAAACGAGCGTCGTTGAGAAGTGCGACGAGACCCGCAAATGCTGGCGCTGATGCTGAGGTTCCACCAATCATCGCTCGTCTACCACCGATCCAGACAAGATAATAATCGGCACGAGCGGCGACATCGGGTATCCCCTGTGTCGGTGTCAGAAATTAAAGGGAGTTCTATCAGAGAAGCTCCTACACGTCCATCCCTACATAAACGTTTCATTAGCTAGTCATTCATGAAACAATTTCAGGGTGACTTACGGATTGTAAAGACCTTGGTAGACATTATCAGGGAGCGTTGAAATATATTTTGACACGGCTGAATCCTGATACCTGGGACGCGGGAACTTTGACATCCCGTCTTAAAATAGGTAAGTGGGCGGTGTTAAAATGGCTGCTCACGTATTCGCTAAACCCGCCTCCTGAGGGGAAGGATCGAACAGCAACTTCTGGATTGATTCCAGACGTGCCACCGACAGAAGTAACGCTTAAAGAAAGATAAGTAATCGGTGTTCGCGCATATCAATCGGGAAAATTACTATGGACACCTGCAAAGTGAACGGAATAAGCAAATTAGGAAAGCGTTAAAGCTTAAGCTTACGACGCAGGGAAGACGGGGAGGAATTTCGTGATATTCCTCCCGTCGTTCGAGATGCATTCTTGTGTCTCAGGGTCTGCTATGCCATCGCCCACTCCCCAATCGCCAGACGAAAATATCACGGATATGCCACGAACACCAAGTTGGGCAAATCCAGAACAAACGCGCCTTGCATAGCTCTCGGGAACTTATATCAGAAGCATTAGTCCATAAACAGTTCATTAATATATATATATTAAATGTACCCACCAGTTTGTTCGTCATCACCATAGCTTGTGCTGATAGCGAGAGGCGGATTCGTCTGGCTTAAGATGTAGTCCAGCCAATCCTGATATGGTCTAATAATCGTAAGATTAAATGCAACGCTTGAAGAAACTTTTTGCTTTACTCATTGGTATTATCAGTGAGTCTCTTGGATGGAATGATAGGAGGGGAACCGCCAGTTGAATAGAAGGTGGCCTTTGGTGCATCACGTTAGTAATCTCCTGACTGCAGAAGCTGAAACGTACGTTAATCGGGTAGGTGAGCCCAAAAGCGTACTGAGTGTCCAGATTAGCTTCGTCACCGGCTTCGGTCAAGCTTTGGTCATTTTTGCCGCCTGATCAAACGATGAGAGAAATACTTTAAGAATCAAGAAATATCAAGACTAGCCTGCAATAGGTATGTAGTAATACGAGGAGTTCAAGGCGTCGCGGTGCTGGTCAGCGTAAAAGGTCTGCAAGTCTTGAATATTTGCGTACTGATTCTACGATAGACCTTGTCTTCAGTAAATGTATAAGAAACAAAACGCCAACTGACCAAATACCCGGTAACGGCAATTGAGTTTTTCGGGTCAGCGGAGGGTACATATCCTTCGAAATTGTACAATTGCCGAAGGCAAGATATGGTTATCAGAGAGTTGCAGCTAAGGTCAACAATGTCTGCCGTCGGGACCAGTTTCTCGTCGGTCTTAAATTTTGCGGAAGGTCTAGTACCTTCGAAGTCAACCGTGGCGATCGTTGATCTCTGCCTTGCTGGCCTTCCGAACATAGTAGTCGGTTGGACGACATCAACGTGGCTATGAAGGTCGATTGGTAGGCTATAACTCGTCGTACGAACAAGGTAGTCATCGCTAGACGCTGACTTCCATATATAATACGTCTAATCGCAAAGAATGTGTGTGTGTGTGAATGATGAGGCACTTCGGTCGAAAAAAAAAATTTACCGTATTGAGCAGTTCTTCTGCCTTGCTGATTGGGATGGTGAGGATGGCCCAGTCATTGGCAGGTGAGCGATCGAGCTCTTCTTTTCTGAAGTCAAAAGTAGATAACCAAGTGTTAACGGCCTCCAGACTGTCGGGATGAGGCGAAACGAGCTCTTCCACTTCTAATTTCGACAAGTGCTTTCCATAGCGCTCGTGGTCTGGATCACTAATTTCGTCAAGGTGCTTTTCCAAGACACGAAGATTTTGCTGTGGAAGGCCGATGCGAAGAGTGATGAGATGGTCAGAGGGTGGCAGACTGTGCTTGACCCATCCGAAAGGGGGAAGGATTTCTTCCTTTACCTTGTAAGGCCCTAACTTTGAACTACCTCTGGCAAATGCTAGAGAGAGCAACGACTCGGAGAGGATGGCCACCCAGAGATTGAAGGTACGCATAGCTTGGAGTGTTATGTTAGGCCATGAGTTATATACCATGGACTTCCATCGTGGCTGACTGCTTTCGAAGGCCAAAAAATCTTTTGAATTAAGATTTGCTTCCACCAGAAGCGTATGGCATCTAGCAGTTGTCAAGGAAAGAGGACAATTACGTCCGAGACCGAACAAAGTTATGATTGAGTACGTACCAGGCACCGAACAAGTTTCTTCGATCAAAGACGTGCAACAGCAATCAAATTCACCACCTGGATAGGTAGCTACACCGTTGGCCACACCGGTCAGGTCAATTTTTGAGCTTCTTCCGCCCATCGCTGGTGTCCATGGCACTGCGATGCAGGAGTGTGACAGGTATTATCTCTGTGTTGGAGATCGGATCTGGTAATCCGATCTGGTACTCGTCTAGTACCGGATATGGTCAGTCAATATATACTTTGTTTTTTCCTGTGCTTTATCCTTTATTGTACTTATATTTTATCAATGCACATTGCCAATGTACCAGTAGTATATATTTTCTACCGAATAATTATCTTGTTATTCCCCCACTTCCAATAGGTTATGGGCCCCGCACCTCACACGCATTAAAAACTACTGCTTAGATTATACTCGCGCTCTCTTGCACTCTCCACTAAACTTAGAACGACATGATGACTAGTGCTCGTCACAGGTTTGTAAACCCATGTGGGTAACCGGGTATGGGTGAGCCGGGTACGGGTACGGGCTAACTCAGAGGCACCTGCCGAAAACCCACACCCAAGG
>QDKV01004668.1_pt1 | contig 12079 bp, 14 predicted proteins | sample 1861101 | NCBI WGS metagenome assembly QDKV01 (sample SAMN04275158, study PRJNA302643) | Fungus metagenome, whole genome shotgun sequencing project. | isolation source: fruitbody | host: Mallocybe terrigena | place: Sweden | collected 2013 | reverse complement strand
GTCCACCTTTGGCATTAGTTAAATTAAGAATCAGATACCTGATAGGTACCCTTCCCTGCATGTAAGAAGACCACCTAAAAGGAGCCATGGCAGTTGATGATTGTGCACCGGTGGTCATCATCATCAGTTTCATTCGGTCGTCTGATCGGTCGTCTCAATGACTGATAAACCTTCTATAAATCTATTGAGAGCCTTTTTAGTTGCTGTTTAAACGACATGAATATTTCCCAAGAACGAGGAAAGTTGCTGTCTTGCACCTCTGGCCTTGGAGCTCATTTCACATCCCCTATCAAGACTCGTAACCCTAAACGGAAAACCCACATACAAGCTGCTAATACCATCGACCCGGCCTCTAAAAGGCAACGTCTCGAGGCGGAACTTGCACAGCTATTGGCGCACAGCCCTCAATGCGAACAGACCGCCCGCTGGTCTGACCCATGCGTGGATGGTGAGGAATGTTCTAATAAAGCCTTTGATTCAGAATACGATGGCGTTGAAAGAACCGGCGATAATCTATATCATGATGTGGAGACTTATTCAGATTTTATTTCCGAACCACCTTCAAGTTCAACGTTAGATGCCAGTGCGAACCAAAAATCGAGACGGTTAACACCTGACCAAGCAGCCGTGAACCTGTTCGCCAAGTGGCAAGCCACGGTTCCTACTCTGGTCAGCGACATTCTTTCATATTATAACTCTTCAGTTGGCCACCAGATCAAGCCTGTCAAAGATCTGGTCCAGGAGGATTGTCCATTGCATTCAAGTTGTGCGGATTTCAAATCCTCAAAGGTTTTGTGTCTATATTTTGACCGTAAGTTCGATTTCTCCCTTTTGTGTGGAAAAACTCATAAACGATTGGATAGATTTCAGTACGGTTACAGTGAGCCACTGTGCATGCCGTTCTACGTCTCAAGTCCTTGTTAAAGTCGGGCTATTCCCAACTGCGCCATCCCAGTCACGGATGGCGGTGTCCATTGACTTCCTTGATTTTTATTCTGCCCTATTTGAGCGCTCGTGTGATGCAGTGAGTGCAATGGCAGCTGCAATGAACAGTTTCTACAGCCATCGAGGTTTTCACCTCTTAAACAGAAAGGTGTGTAATTTTTCATACACTCAATATTAATAAATTGATCGATTTACTTCAGGAGGAGAAATTCCGTGAACCGTTCCGTCGCGGCTTGGGGTATGCTGCTCAATGGTTAGATATGTTGCATGCTGAAGTCGAAAGGCGCATCGAACGTGCACTCGAAGAAGCTGACCAGGCCATTCAAAGAGTAGTAAGTACCAGGTCTAACTTAGAGTCCTATCCAGAGTCTGCATTGGACGACGCTGCACCGAACCGTCATCCCCTTGACATTGGTTTTAGGGCTAACAACGAAGCTGGATCCAAGGCGAACTCATTAGTACAACCGCCTCAATCATCGCTTACTGAATGCGCACGAATATTGCGACAGCTATGCCCAGCATGTTTTGGATGCTCGAAATTCGGCAGGTCGCTTAAAGAGTACTTACTTATGATTTTTTAGTTTGGGAAATTTACAAAATCTATTTATTTTTTAGAGGTGGCGATTTTCAGATCTGTACTGATGGGAATTTTCATCACCGCCACCTACTCTCTGGAGGTCAGGGCATTTCTTTCCACAACCCTAAACACATCATCCCGAAGTCCTTTGTTGATGAGGTTGGCAGACGCATTCAAAGCGCCCGCAAGCGTACTCCGAAATCACGCAAAGCGAAGGTTCCTGATGAAGCCATCGATGAATGCCAACGTTCCTATGAAGCTGCTGATGGCGATAAGAAAAAGGCGATTTCTGGCGGTCCGCGTTACGACGCACAAGGATGGATGTCTCTCATTTGCCGCCACGATATACCCTTGTTTTTTGCAAACATAGATACACCTGGAGAGCAGCAGAAGTATGCAGTTGCTCTCATATTGTGGTTCTACTCACTGATCCCACCAACGGCAACTGCCACGATTTTGTATGATGTTGGGTGTGTACTTGACCGGAGCATAGAATTAGTACGTTGTCAAAATCTCATCTTCAGGTACAAATTCTCAATCTACGTGCAGTTTGACATCCTCCCTTCTTTCATTGTTCCTCGAATTTTGTTCGTGACAACAGCAATGCACGCTTACGGCCATCAGTGGGCCTGTCAACTCAAATATAATCCCCGGCTTCAGAAAGGGTTAGGACTTACGGATGGTGAAGGAGTTGAAAGGACTTGGTCTAAGTTGCGAAAGCTAATAGTCATTGTCAGAACGTCATCAGTGAGTTGTCTTTCACTCATATATTTTGAAATTTCCTCAATATGATTTCTAGCTTGCTCGACGCCTTTGGTTAACAGATCGTCAACTCTCATTTGTGTCGGCTGAGCTTCGAGATGGTCTTGGCGATTGGATAATCAATCGCCTCCGACGTGGTGTGAAGGAGCAGGGAGATAAGGCCCAACAAATCTTAGATGGATGTGGGGTTCCGGTTTCTGAGCTGTGTACGCAGTGGAAACTTCAGAAAAAGGCTCAACTTTCTGTCCGAGCTCGTATGTATCAGTTTCATGGTCATGTCCCGAAACTAACATGTCCCGATCAAGATGCACCGACTCGCCTCAAGAAAGAACTCGATACAGTACTCTCGCTTCAGACAGAACTTGAAGATATCGAAAAAGCAATACAGTCTGCTAAATCCGCTCTCTCATCAGCGCCAAAGAGGTCAATGAAAATTATCAACGGCCTATTAGAGGCACATCAAGAACTCGCTGATAGCGTTGAAAAGTTGTATGTCTCATTGAATGTCCAAGATTCTTTCCCGGATCTCAACGGTGTTGAACTCGAATTCATTCGGACACTTCTGATGACGCGCGATCTTAAGATGAACATTAGGAAGAGGGCCATTGGTAGCTTCTTTGAGTGGGATCGATTAGACCAAGCAGTCGGCGGACGCAGTCAAGCTCTTGGTTTGTTCGTTAGTCTATAACCATATGACTGCTCTAATTTGTTCGTAGGTACAAAACTTCACCAACAGACACGTAAGGCCATCACAAAACGACAGCCTGCGCTTATGAATGCCATCAAGAAGTTTAATGGATACTGCGCTCGTCTGGAGGAGCTCTATGACCCCGCTTGCCGAATACCCCTTCCACTGCCGCTACCGACTAAATTGGCCGATTTGCGGGATGACTCAAGTTTGATGGAGGACGTCTGGATCACTCCATCTGAGGACTCGGAAGATCCTCCACTCTGGCTCGAAGATTGCGATGTCCGGACTGGCATCCGGGCAATGCTGAAAGTGGACCGGTGTTTGGAAGAGCGTCGACGACTGGGGTGGGAAGCTGATAATTTGTGTCGGTGGTTTGGTCGCGAGCTATCTTCTGTGGAATTGGCATTGAGATGGTCGCAAAGTGCGTTACATTCCAAGTTACTTACAGCGAATGATTTTCACTGGTATATGTAGACGCAGATCTTGCCGTTCGGCTGTCCCAATACCGGGAACACCTTCTCCATCTCAAAACTCGCTGGAGCAATCCTATGGCCTCATCACTTCGCTTTGAGTCTCATGTCACAGAGGCCCGTAACATCGCCGAACAGATATCAGGGTCCCGTTCGGTACCAAGATTTTCCTGGATTAATCTGGAAGCGGACGCAGACCCAGCATACCAGTCCGATGGACTATTATCATATATTTTCGCAGATGGACTGGTAGCCGATGATGAGCCGCCTACTCACTCTGCATTGCAGACTATGGATACTAGCGACGTTCTTCTTGCTGATGCTCTAATAAGTGAAAACTCCCAAGGGGACTCAGAGTCGGAGGATTCATCCACATTTATTCATCGGGAGGGAACGGTTAAATTCACATGGCGAACCACAGTCAGTATTATTACTTGATGTCAGTTCCTATCATATTAAACTCCTTCAAAGGAGATGACTGTGGATGACCGGTTTGTCCCTGATCTCAAAAACACAGTTCTTCCTCAGTCATCTGGTGCCCTGTATGCCACGAGAATGTTGGGTGGTTTTTATTTTGAAGCAAGTGATCTCCGTCGTTTAGATTCTCGTCAGGCTCTTCTCAACGATATCTGTGTCAACGGCATTGCAAAACTTCTTCAAGAAATATATGTACGTGACCCTGCCCACTGTCATCAGAGCAAGCGGTGTGCCATCTTTTCGACTCACGATCTTGTTCGAATTCGGTATAAGGCCTCGGATAAAGATCTATGGCGTGCAGTATCCAAAACTGAATTCTGGGCTAAGTCTCTCTGGATATTTCCGATTCACAGACCACGCGAATGTCATTGGGTTTTGGCAGTAGTTCACATACAGGAAGCCAAGATTCTCCTTTATGATAGTTTTGCGATCAAGAGAAATTGGGCAAAGGATTTAGAGGTATGACACTGTTTTGCGTTTTGTGCTTATCTTGCTTAATTATAGCTATTCTGATAGGACATTTCAATCTTGATTCAGCGCGTCACACATCTGGCTCGTGTGAATGGCCACAATGTACCTAATCTGCCTCAACAATGGTTTGCGCGGCCATCACTGGTATGTCTTCTACTTATTATTTGCTACCTATCGTCATATATCTTCATGGTAGACCATTCCTGTGCAAAAAAACGGCCATGATTGCGGAATTTGGGTGCTCGCATGGATTGCAGTCACACTGCGCGGTTATTGCATGACCGGCTTGAACTTCACCGAAGCAGATATGCCATTCTTGCGCACGTTTTTAGCAGGCTTGGTTCGTAGCTTACCCTCATTGTAAATGTAGTTGTTATATTGTATCCTACAACTCATCGTCATCTTCCACTCCGTTTTCCTCTTCCAAGTCAGTATCCTCGTCATCACATGGTGTGCCTGGTAATCTGAAAATTCCGGGGTTCAGAGCGTTCATACGTGCCTCAATTATAGTTATACCACGAATTAGTAGGTGGTGTAATGTCGAATATTCGTTCCACAGCATCTTCAATGCATAAGGATTATCAGGAAGCTTGCCGTCCATCCTTTCAATCTCTCGCAGCAATAGGCGCCCTGCGTCTGCATGACGCCAGACTTCATAACTCAGTTCCATAACACTCTCATGACCTGTTCGACAAGCCCCTAAAAACATGACCTCCAACGACTCTGGCCAGCAGGTTATTCCACCCCAGATGCTTCCCCATCGTTGAATTTCAACACGAAGTTTGGCTAGATATTTCCATCCATCAAGATCTTGGTAGGTCGCAATCAAGTCGACAGTCCTCTCAATAGCAACTTGTGAGGTCTCGATAGGTTCTTCAAACGAACAATTCTTGTACATGGAGGCAAGGACTTGGGCACATTCAAATTCCTGTGGAGAGTCCAACCAGAACTGATCAAAGCGCTCGGTGGATTGCGACTGGGAGTTAAGCGTTCTTTGCTCACATCTGCATAAATAGATAGGTCAATAATAGAAATCGATACCAACCAGAACTGATCAAACCACTTGGTGGATTGCGACTGGGAGTCAAGCGTTCTTTGCTCACGTCTGCATAAATAGATAGGTCAATAACTTGAATAAAAATAGGACAGGTATATGGACTTACTCCAGAGCGCGTTTCACTCGCATTCTCTCTTTGTTCTTTTTGTTGATCTCAGAGCGATTGCTGTGCACAACTTGTTTATTAGGAGTGTTACAAGGAGAAAAGAGAAATACAAACCGAAGTCGATACCGTGCATGCTTGTCCAAACCATCATCGACATCAACTCCCCTTTTCTGAGGTGTCTGTGTTTTCATCGTGTACTTGCTGCAATTCAACTGCTACGTTTTAGTGGTGGAGTATTTATAAGGTAAGGAAATGTGGTACGACTATAATTTAATTTCTACCAACAAAGAACAGTAGCACGAGTGCTGGGCTCTTGGCCACTCTGTGGACGACTGTGAGCGACCTGTGAGCGACTGTAGATATAGATGACATGCGGATCACCATGATAAGATTCAATGAGTACCAAATAGGACAATCACACGCATCATGTGATGACCAACATGATGCGCGTGATATAAGATAAGCAGCACGCCCCCATCATCATCATCAACAGACTTTGCCGTTCACTTCTTTGCCGTTCACTTCTCAGCAGTGTCACGCCACATTGTACCCTCTTGTGGTGTGTTCTCAATCTTTATGATTCTTTTAGAACTTGCCGCTAATAGACCTTGTCTCTGATTCTTCAATTCTCCTATGTCGATGGAAACAAAATTACTTGCGCCGTTTCCAGGTCGATACGACAATTGTGTTGATTTTCAGCATTTCAGTAAAGAGCTTGTTGTTTATAGTCCACTTGTTGAACAGTTCGTGACTATTGCATGGTGCGATTTTTCTCTGATCTCTCACTGGCACTTGGACCTGATATTTGTCTGAAGGCCCACTGTTGGCGAAAAGCGTGTTCCTCCTAATAACATATTTAGTTGGCTTTGTGCTCGTGGACTTCATTGGCCTTGCTTTTGCGGACTGGATGCCGGACCTCAAGTATCAAAGTCTACTCGCATAGTTGAAGGCGCGAACGGCAACGTGTTGGCCATCTGTAATGAAGAGCCTTCAGCATGTAACTTCCACCGTTTGTACCTTTTTCCATATCCATATTATACTTGGAATCTCATTTCTTTTCAGTTAACTTGACATCATTATTTTCAACGTCTGTCCTTTGTTCAGAATATAATGACTTACCCACAATCGGTGAGGGTTTCTCTCACAATTGTTTCTATGATACTAACTGTTTCCAAGCGTCAGGACGCCAGCCGTGCATGATATCACTCTTGTCATCCTTCCTTCGAAATGCAGCCGATATTCCTGGACCGTATTTTCCAGGTTATTGTGGTGAACATATAGGCGACTTCCCTGATGTTTCACAGCTTTCAGGTGAAAGTGCATCCTCGAGCATCGTTCCAGCACCATTTCAGAGTCTGTCAACATTTGTCTTTTGATAAACGCTTACTCATCCCTTAAATAGCAATTCCGCGAATCGTTCCTAATGGACATCTCTCCACCACACCTCACTATCATTCTCGACGTGCTCAGATGGACGAAAGAGCTGCACAGCTTAGAAATGCCATTGACGCGCGTGCGGTACTGCGTTCTCGCCGTCATGGTGAGACATACATCCGTACTAAACGCCATCGTAAGGCTCCGTGATGTCTGGTAGTTCTGTATCTCTTTCAGAGAACCAGTATAATTCGAATTCTTTAATTTTACTATAATAATAAGTCCTGCAGGGGTCACCAATCGGACTTGAACTACGAGTATCCCTGCAGTCCCCAATTGGACTTGAACGACGAGTATTCTTTCTAGGATCCACAATGTCCAGAGAATCTCGAAAGTTGGGGTCCTTGGTTGACTGATGATGATGATTGATGAGATAAAAGGTGTGTTCCGCTTTTTTCTTCACAACGTCGCGACTTGTTTGTGCAGTCCCGTCTCTCTTCTCTTTCTTTCTCATCTCTGCGCTCACCAATTTTGTCTTCGTTTCTACTCCTCCCAGTTTTCTATCATTATCTTTGTCAGTTCAAACAATACTTTAAGAATACTTTGACTGACGTGTTCTATAGGAAATGTCTGTTATTCCTACTACAGGACATCCTGCCTGTTCATCACCTGCTCTGTCGGATCCTTTCTACGAGCAAAACTTATCCTCGCCTACAGCGGAGCAGCTGGAGTCTGCCCTTGCCGCCGAGCAGCGAATTTTCAACCTTCCTCATCTTGCCGACAATAAAACGTCAGAGGCAACACATACACCAGATCCACCGGTTACATCACTTCTCACCATGGACGGCTTTTCGAATGCTTTGGAAGAAGTTGTTCAGAATTCAACTGCAACAGACCGGACTTCTCATTCTGAAGACTTTGCCGTTTACAGCCAGGTTGGCGGTGGTCGACGCCGAGGTCCATCTGCGAGTCCACATATTACTCCCACCAAGTTCCGCATGCGAATTAATCCAACTGAGCGTGGAAAAGAGTCAAATCCCGAGCTCGCCACACGCGCTACTGCTCACCGTACACAGTTACAAAATTCCGAGGGGATAGATCATATGCTCACGCCTGACGATCCTGTTGACATGCCTGCAGATGATGTTACCTTTGACGGGCCATATAATTCTGCATATCCTGAAGTCACGCATCCTGTCTATGATCGTCCATCTGAGTACCAAATGTATAATGGCTTCGATCGGATGTATAATACAGGTTTGATTTTTTTTTCCGTATGAAGATGATGGCCGTCTCATACTCCATGTTCAAAGACGCAGGCTATCATCAACCGGATGATCAGTATCTTATTCCACACCACCCTCCATTATTTCAACCACAAGATTATCCAAGTGACCCACTTCCACATGCAAGATTATTTCCTTCTCATCCGACTATGCCTCAGTATCGTCGTGAAGTCAGGCATATGCCCTATCCACCATCCAATTATCTTCAGCTGCCATCGGTTCGTGACATATCACAACAACCATCTGAAATCCAATCATCTTCAGCTGAACCGCCTCAATTATCTCGTGGTACCCTAGACATCTCAGGAAGTACTTCAATTCCTCAATCATCGGCATTTCGTGCCTTTCTTGCCAACGCCGAATTTGTTCCGCTTACCCTACCTCCACCTCCAATTGATACTACTGCAGTTTCCACTTGTCCGCATGTGAAGATTGTACCACCAACTCCTGCAGCGGTGGCCAAGGGACCGTCTTTTGTTGATGATGTTTTTTCTAACAATGCTCGCACTGAAAGCCGATCTCTTCCTGCGAGCTCATTTATATCCGATAACGAGGATGGCCCTAATGGTGGTGTTGAGGAGTCACCTACTTTTGGTCGCCTTTCAAAGGAGAAGCGACAAGCTCTTGATGACGGCTACAAGCGCATGGATGAAGTGGTCAAGGAAATCAGCCTTCAGACAGGACTCCCAGTTCAGCTTGTGATCAACCGATGGAACCGAGCTTCCACTCGTAAAAAAAACCGATGGAATATTTATCAGAAGTATTTCCGAGCTCATCTGCACCAGGAAATGATGCGGTTATCACCCAAATCACAGACAAACTGTACGTTCAATTTTTCTTCCTGTTTAACTTTCACGACACGTGATATTCCTTTATTTAGTGAGCGAACCGATACCGCTAGACATAGTCAAACTCGCCTATCAGACATTCCAAAATGCCTATGCAGATCGTGCAGATAAGATCCTTGAACTTTGGGATCAAACTGCCGATCTTGATGCTTCAGAACAATCAGTGGCCGAACGGGCAAGAGCATTTAATGTGCACAAAAGGGATTTGGAGAATATAGTATGTCTTCATCTGGTTTTTTGCATGACATGCTGTTAAATTTTATTTCAGATGGACAGGGCGCAGTCCCGCTACGGATTTGAGACGGTTTTGGTGACAGTTGGGGCTGTGATCAATCAAGATCAGTCGTTAGCTCATACGTTGGCTACGGAGAATTTGTTAGACGTATGTTCCACACACGATGTTCTGATCGTATCAAACTTACCAAACAACAGTTCTTCTTTGATAGATTTAAGATGTCAGATGATGTTCTACTTGGACATGTCTGTGCTCATGCATAGTATGATGATTTGTATTCTCATCCGCTTTCTAGTATGCTGATGCACTTCCCTTTTTAGCGACAAAATCTCCAGAGGCATGGTTGTAGAGTCCGTTTTGGAATCAGCATCAAAGTTCAAGCCGAATGCTTTGCACCCTCCTTCGACCTCATCATCAGAAATTTCGAAAGGTAAACTTGATGTCTCAGTGCAAAGCTTGAAAGACAGATTGGAGGACTTAGCTAGTACGTTATCATCTGATGACACATTGCACGGCATACTCATAGTTGCGCCAGAGGAAGCAGGTACAACATTTTATCACAACACTACTTTCCAATGGAAGGCCATGGCAAGGATTCTTTCTACGACAGGATACCGCTTTCAGCATTGGCCAACTGAAGTTCCTTTCCCGGGTGGACCAGAGGATAAAACCGTTCGAGGCATTATGGGACTGTCGCAATCTGCACGCACGAGACTTTCGGACGCTTTAGACAACTCCAAACAACCACTTCGCATTATTAGGCTCACCAGTACGCAACGTTCCTTATTTATCCCTTATTAAAACTACTAACACTGATTCAGATTCTGAAAAGCAAAAAGCTGCGAAGACAGTATCAAGCAATGTGTCGACGTCATCCAAACCAACAGTAGTGAAGTCCAAGAAAAAGGCTACACCACTGGATGATGACGAAATCAAGGAGATCTCTCTTCTGGACGAAGGAAGCTCTGATGATGATACGTCTCAGATCTCAAAGATTCGGCATGTTAAAACCTCAAAAAGGAAGAGGAAAGCCATCATACTATCTGACCAAGACGAAAAGTCGCCTGAGAAGCCACGAAAAGCAAAACGTCGGTCACAAGCAAAGAAAATCGATGAAAGTGATTTCAATTCAAGTGACATGTTCGATGATGACTCCGATCCAAAGAAACTCAGAGACGATCGTTCGACACAGAGTTCAACGACCTCTCGCCGATTACGTAGTGACGGCGATCCATTTCATGGGCTTGATACACTTGTCAAAAAGACAAAGACGAAGAATAGTGAACAAGCGGGTATGTTTCCCGATTGAATTTACGAACATCTTTTATTGTATTAATATTTTCTTGACCGGAACAGATGCCAAGAAAATTGGTACCGCAACCAGTGTGCCGAACAAATCGACAGAGTCAGGTAAATATTTTGAAACGACAACTTGACATGCGTGTAACTAACTAACTGCATCTAATCCGTAGATAATGATTCACCCAACAGGAGACTATTTAAGCCGATGAACGACGCATCGCAGGAGGCTAGCAGAAAGAAACCAGCTAAGGAGCTGTGCGTAGCCAACGAACAGGTCAATGTGCGCAGTATCAAGAAACCCTCTGATGGTCTTCCATCTTCTCGACAACCATCAGTTTCGTCATCATCACACATTCCGCCAAACTCAAACGAGTCAAACATTGTGCCATCAATCCCTGGGCCAGCGGCCATTCCATCGAATCAATGCTCGCCTCTCCTTCACAATCCTTCAACTAACGAGCGCGTTGGATCTGGTCACACTGCGAGCGGGTATTCTATGTCCAGTCACAACGCGAACTTGAACTATTATGGGCCTGGCCAACATCCATCTGAGTACTCTCATATATCCAGAGGTTATCCACCCGTCCATGGTGGCTATCGACCGATGCATCCCTATCATCCCACACGACCAGATGGCTATCACCCAGCTGTCCATCCAGGTTACTATGCCAGTGATCAAAATCGGTATGGAGCATATCGTTACCCTGCCGTGGCCAATCCCACTAGCTCAGATGGGCGGAACGGACCACCCCAGATTCATCGTCATTCTCCGCATGATCCCAGACCTCCGCCAAATCAAGCCTCCACCTCCACCATAGTAAGTCAAGCGCATCACGGCGTTCCTCAGCGACAGAATAACCCTAAATCAAATCGGCCTTTATCTGAGTCGAACAATCCAAATGAGCAGGGTTAGAACGTAGCGTTTGTTACAGCGAAGTTAATTGTCGTGCGCTGTTCTTGTATTTCTTGTTCTTGTAGTCTGATTGTTACATTCTTCGTTGCCGCATTCTTCGTCGTTTTATTGGCCTTTCTATATGTCTTGCACTGTCCCCATCTTGTATCTCTTGTTTTCGTAGTTCTTGTTATGATAATTTGAATGTTAATACCTCGACCTGCTTGTGTTTTTCTTGTGACCGGATGAGGCCAATGTCATCATCATGATTTTTGTGATTGAAAAACATATGACGGCTACTAGTAAGGAGACTTAGTAACACCGAAAAGAAACAGATCAATCAATAGAACTACATGACACCGTCAAAAAACTTCGAGCGTCAAACTCATCATCATAGAACTACATGACACCGTAAACAAAAAGTGTCGAACTCATCATCATCGTAAAACTTCAATCATCAGTGCTGATTATTCCTTTTTGGGAATTAACAGGGAAGCGCCACCTGCCAGAAACACCTCTTAGGTCAGTTCCTTCCAATCAAAGAAGGGGACCTAAGAGGCTGAAAAACTGCTGCCAGGGGTGGATA
>QDKV01004669.1_pt1 | contig 12082 bp, 14 predicted proteins | sample 1861101 | NCBI WGS metagenome assembly QDKV01 (sample SAMN04275158, study PRJNA302643) | Fungus metagenome, whole genome shotgun sequencing project. | isolation source: fruitbody | host: Mallocybe terrigena | place: Sweden | collected 2013 | reverse complement strand
TGAGCTTTGCTTCTATCTTTGTAGCAAGTGGGACACGCACACCCAGTTTCGCCAGTCGGAATTGATTTGCTATCATATGCTTTGATGATGTTTCCTCTCTGGTTAACTTTATCTCCTGTCTTGGCCAACTGGTGGGTGGCTTCATGGATTACAGTGGCAGCCCGACCCGCGTCGTTTAATCCATTCGTGCCTCCTCCTGCGACACAGGTGAGCATGGGCACTTTCACATTAAGTATGATATACCATGAAATTGGTCACTAAATTCTATATTCCCTGGGGTCCATGGCGTATCTACGCCGTCCTCCTTCTTGTCTAGTTTCTTCCATTCAATGACAGCAATTTTATCATTGAAAGTGGCCGTTCCCACTTCCGCTTGAATTTGACCGTTTTGAAGCTTTGTAATCACGCTGTCCACCTTGTTAGCTTTGACGTTGGCACCCTCTGTGCCGAAGGCTGCTTCGTAGTATCTTTTGGCGTTAGCGTTGCCACTCTGGTATTTGTCAAATCCTTCCCGCATGATTCCGACTTGCCTGTGAGCTACAATGAATGTTAGTCATGACGAAAATATCCATTGTATAGATGTTGCTGCAAGACTTACCTTCGGTCGTAGCAGCATCAAGTCGCTGTTTGTTGGCCGTTTCTGTCTCGTCCAAGTTTGCTGTTTTGTCGTATGCAATTGACAGAGGAGATGCAGCAATCCCTAAATATTTCGCAGCTGAGTATTTGATATTGATAATGGCAGAACAGACTGCAACAGCGAACCTCCAATGACTGAAAGAAAGACAAGAATTCCACAATGGGAAAAAAGCATGATGGCCTGCACCTAAAAGACGAATTAACGAAACATTCAGCATTTTTCAGTGTAACGGTTACGGACCTGCTTTGAGTTAAAATGCTGAGAGAATGCAATGAGAATCGACCTGCGACTGGGGATCCATCGTGGAGTTGTTGTCTAATTTATAGTAGTCACCACCGACTTATTACGTTAATGTGCCAGTTTGACAGGACGTGGCCTTTGACGTGTGAATCGTTCTAAGTCGCATTTTAGTGGCAGGCAGACTCCTGGGTTCACAGATGCTTCTAAAACGGACAGAATCAGGATCTGCCATCATTCGGGTTTAAATTTTTATGGCAGGACGGCGCCCATACGAAAGCTGATCCTTATACACTTCGCGTTTGAGATGCAGCACGTATTTGTATTCATTGTTATAGCAAAACACCCCTTTCTGCCGACAGGAAAGGAAAGAAATTGAAATTAGACAGAGGGGAAAAACTGGCTCGCTCACTTGTTTTCCTTTCGTAACCACACTCAACGCTGTCATAGGCGATCCGAAAAAGACTTGTAGTCCAATAGCGGTGTTGAGCGCGTAGCCGGTGAGACAGGCTTTAGAGGCGTATTTGTTCTTCTCAGCGATGGCGGCGAGAAGGGTGAGGTCTAGTCGTTCTCCAATGGTTCATTCGCGACGAAGCTGACGGGCACGATCCAGTCGATTTCTGGGAGCGCATAGATACCGGCATCGTCGAGGTACGCCGCTGTGAATTTCTGTGACATAACCTTCTAAATCGTCCGAGTCCAGTTTTCGAGTTTTCGAGCACAGTTTGGTGTCAAGAACCGGGAATTTCTACCTATGCCAGATTGAATCCATTGATGACCTGTCCATTGGACAACGACGCCGCAGACGAGCTAGCTCACTCCAGGTAGGCAGGTAAGGCCAAGTCAAATTAATAATGAAAAATAGCTAAAACTCAACTTGTAGACTTTAGTGGAAGGCGCACTCAGTCTATCACGTCGGTCGTCTTCCGCCATGATAACTCGAATTTATTAGAACTTAGAAAATTATGTAATTGAAGAAAGAAATCTTAAATGGAAACAAAACTGGCACACCATCTTCAGGCTGTCACAGATTGAACACCTTCTACCCACTATGCGTTGATCGAGGCGTTCGCGCATCTTCTGCATCAGGAAAATGTGCAATGACTGAAAATACCTCGGAACTGGGATTCTCTTTCTGCTAAAATTTCATTGCTGTTCCAAGCTCTAAACAAGTCTGCGTATTTGTTCGTTAAATCAAGGAGTTATGAGATCCAGTGTAACTACAGCAACCGTTCACCGATCTGTTTGTGGACTTCGTCATCATCCAAGAGAAAGCAAGGGTGGTGAAGTGTCCGTTCACTGCCTTCGTCCGAAAGATGCACAGATGTTGTGTGGTATGTACTTTACATACTTGAAACGTCCATCTAAGTATCTTATACTGTTAGCACCTTCTCTCAGTGTGGTCGACATTTCTCCATGATGGACTCGCAGGGCCGTGCATCGATGTGAATACAGACATTGCTCAACAGTCGTGGCCCCAGTGGACATATGATTATTTCACCTGATATTTTGAGATCACGAATCAGGCGTCAGCCTTCGCAAAGAGAGTACGAGATTTATTATTTCTCTATTTTTTGGGCTAATTTGGCGCCTAAAAGTGTCGCTGTGGCCCCTTTCAAGAACCTTAAAGTTTAGAACTGGGAAACGTATCCAGACGTTCGAATGTCTGATCGAGGTCGGTTCACAAGGAAGGCTAATCTGGAGAGTTTGTTAATTACATAAATCTTTCGAATGCTAAATGCCATATGCGCGTTCGTCACACACTTGAAGACGCACTTGGGCATGACGGACTTGATCTGCCCCCGCTGTGATCTGCCATCCCTACTTTGTAATCCACTACAAATTATAAGTAGCGCCTTCAACGGGATCGTTCACATTAGGTGGTATATACATTCTGCAATCGCACCTAGTTATCACAACGCAAGAATATGTTTTTTATTGGTTGCATTGTGGATAGTACATACTATTGACGTGTAATGAAACATTTATTTACTATCGCTTGCCTCTTGCAGTTGCTGGGGGAGGAGCAGCCTTCTTAACGGGAGCAGGCCTACTGGCAGGACGGGGAGCAGACCTAGCAGGTGCAGCTTTAGGTCTAGTGGCGGCAGGAGTTCTTCCTCTGACAGAATTCTTGGCTCCTCCTCTAGTGTTTCCTCTCGGTGCTGGCGGACGACCTTTTGTGGCGACACGACCTCTTGTTGCAGCAGGGGCACGACCTTTCGTAGCAACACGACCTTTCGCAGGAGTACGACCTCTAGTAGCAATGCGGCCTTTCGCAGGGTTACGGCCTTTCGCAGCAACACGACCTTTCGTAGGCATACGACCTTTAGCAGCAACACGACCTTTGGCAGGCGTACGACCTTTCGCAGCAACACGACCTTTCGCAGGCGTACGACCTTTAGCAGCAGCACGACCTTTCGCAGGAGTACGACCTTTTGCAGCAACGCGGCCTTTCGCAGGCGTACGACCTTTCGCAGGGGCACGACCTCTGGCAGCAACACGACCTTTGGCAGCAACACGACCTCTGGCAGGGGTACGACCTTTCGCAGCAACACGACCTTTTGTAGCAAGGCTACCTTTAGTGGCGGCACCCTTCTTAGCAGCAACACGACGCTTTGTGGCAAGGCGGCCCTTCGAGGCAACACGACCTTTGCTGGAAAGGTGACCATTTAATCCAGCACCTTTCGCGGTAGCACCCTTGGTCGGAAGACGGCCTTTCCCTTTCGCTGGTTTGCTGCTTTTGAGTGATCCACCTTTCGGTGAGGGCTTTGCGCCGTTCTTTGCATTGGCATTTGTCGTTGTCGTTTTTGCTGCCGCCACTTTCTGAGCTGCGGCCTTCTTGGCAGCGTAATTAGTCGGGCGCTTGCATGATTGACGTCGAAGAAGATATTCAAGCTGTTATAGGAACCTGAAGTTATAAATTCACTCAAAAAAAACTTGATTTACTGACCTGTTCGTCATCATCATCCAACAGGGCTCGAGTGAACAGATGTAGATCCTCGTCATCCAGATCACGCCTACGTAACGGATTATTGGAACACAAACTTGCAAACAATCTAACAAATCCAAATTCTCTGGGTATTTTGTTCCATAATGATTTATCAAAATTTGTCACTCACGCGTAGGACTCTGCATTGTCGTGCATGTTATTTGCCTTATCTCGGGCACTAGTAAAACTGGTGTCTGCCTTGACCTGGGCGAGAGTCGTGTGTATGTTATGATTTTTCGTATCTGTGACCCCAAGTTCAAATGAGCACTGCTTTCTATATTTGTGGCAAGGTTTTGGGGACACGCACATCCAGTTGCGCCACTCGGCTGTGATTTGCCATCATATGGCTTGATGATATTTCCGCTCTTGTTAATGTCATCTCCTGTCTTAGACAACTGGTGGGTGGCTTCATGGATTACAGTGGCAGCCCGACCCGCGTCGTTTAATCCTTTCGAGCCTTTTCCTGCGACACAGGTAAGCATTATGCACTTTCACATCAAATATGATATACCATGAAATTGGGAACTAAATTGTAATTTCCCCGGGGTCCATGGCGTATTTACTCCGTCGGTCTTCTTGTCTAGTTTTGTCCATGGAGTGCTGGCAATTTTATCAGTGAAGGAAGCCGTTCCCACTTCCGCTTTAACGTGACCGGCTTGAAGCTGTTTTATCACATCGTTCACCTTGTCTGGTTTGACGTTATCCTTTTTGCCAAATGCCGCTTCAAAGTATGCTGTCGCCTTAGCGTCGCCTTTCTTGTATTTGTCGAATCCCTCCCGCATCTTTCCGACTTGCGTGTTGGCTACAATATGAATGTTAGTCGTGAAGAAAAAATTGTATGGCTGCTGCCGCGAGACTTACCAAGGGTTGTAGCAGCATCAAGTCGCTGTTTGTTGGCCTTTTCGTCTGCAGTCAAGCCGGTTTTTTTATCGTATTCAATTGACAGAGGAACTGCAGCAATTGCTAAACATTTCGCAGATGAGTATTTGATATGGATAATGGCCGAACAGACTGCAACAGCGAACCTCCAATGACCGAAAGAACGACAAGAAGTTTGCAATAGGAGAAAAGCATGATGGCCTGCACCTAATAGACGGCAAATTAACGAAACCTTCAGCATTTTTCAGTGTAACGGTTACGGACCTGCTTTGAGTTGAAGACGCTGAGAGAATGCAATGAGAATCGACCTGCGACTGAGGATCCATCGTGAAGTTGTCGTCTAATTTATAGTAGTCGCCGCCAGTTTGTAAGGAGCCTTTGAGGTGCGCATTCTCGTACGCAAGATTTCTAAGTCAGCACTTTAGTGGCAGGCTGAGCTCCTGAGTTTACAAATGCAATTCAACTAAATCGCGCCATCTTATCGGACAGGAATTGCCATCATTCTGCTTGAAAATTTTATGGCAGTGAGAAGGACGGGCGGTCATACGAAAGCTGGTTCTCACATACTTCGCGTCTGGTATGCAGCAGCACACATTCGTAGTCACTGTCATAGCAGAAGGCCCTGGATGAAATGTTATTATTGCTATACGTGAGCGTATAAGAAACTGAAAGTCTTCCAGAAACACACACCAAACCAATATCGAAAACAGTAAATATTATTGGCAATAAGACTTGAGCTCGATCACCATTACTCGGGGCTGACAAGCGCTGATCGTGTGCAGGGAAATGTTGATAGATCTTTTGATAGACGCGGTCGCTTACAAAAAAGCTCAAAATAGACCTCTTTGAGGTTAGGATAGGCGATTACTGGCTGTTTTTGACTCCTACAAAATCTTGTTCTATCTCAAGCTCAGAGAGGGTGAAGGAATTGGCTTTGGTCAGTCTAACCCCTGTTCGTGTGTTTCTCGTTGGTACAAAGGAAACAGTTCCTCCGGGAGTCGCGGAAAACTGATTAATTTGCTGACATTGGTGACCATCACCTGCCGACCCTTTCAAGTTGGAGCGGCGAGTTGGAGCTCATAATGTCTGAGCGATCCCCGGAACCCCGACTCCGAGTCTTGACCATGCAAAAGCCGCTTTGATAAATCATCAATTTGCTTAGGGGTTGGTTGTGGGTTCTGTCGAAATTCGCGAATTGTATTACCGTGTCTTTTCAAGTTGCTCCGTAAAAGCAAAATCAACTCGATAACTCCGTCACTATTGTTCGGTTCTACAAGCAATATTTGTCAGAAATACAATACCCTGAAGATGTAACGCCAGCTCTTGCACCTAGCATTGCCACTCTTGCCCATTTCTCTCCTCTCCTGTCTTTTACTCCTTTATGGAAGACCTTCCCCCTCCAAGACAGAACGTCCATAATAATAATAAAAGCATTCTCGCGATGAGCTGCACCCGCTAAACGGAGACTACCACATCGAAGCAAAGACGTTGGCCCGGACATTTCGGAGAGACTCTTCTTCCCAGTGTCGAAGCCAGCCGCGTAGATAAAGAAGAGAACGGGAGCTTTAGACAATTGTGGAGTCGTTGGATGGTATGAAGCAAGCTACGACTTTATCTGTGGCGACACAGTAGATTGAAAAGATATGGATTTGCAGTTCGTCGAAAAACACTGAGAGTATGTATAATAGCATTGTCTCGTAAGGACTGCATCCTCAACCAAGTAGTATCGAATACGTCCTTCCAGTGAGATTTTAGATACGGATGTTGTTTGCATCGAGCATCAAGGGGCGAACCTCCATAGAAAATCTTGACTGGCTGAACGGAACGGTCCTGACCCTTGGAGCTTTCACACTATGGACTGATAATAAGATTCAACGTTGTGTTACGCATCATCTCGACAGTTCACAACAAGAGCTCATGTTAGTCCTTTTCATAACACTAGACTTTTTCCATGATGACTATTCCGTTTTGCACATTGCAGGAGGAGAGCTTCAAAACGTGAATACTCGCGATCTTTTGCGTCTTGATCACAGCACACTCGCGATCGACCGAAGTCTATAATTGTGTGACCCGAATCCGCCAGAAGTACGTTGTCCAAACGAAGATCGCCGTGGAGTATGTCGGCCGTGTGTATTTCCTTCAATGTTGCAAGAATGGCTTCCCTGCGCCAAAGGTGTCAGATAATGTGGATGATGATATAGAATAGCACTGCACTGGTATGAACTGGTCAAAACGAACTCCGGAATGTCAGCGAGTGGTGAGCCCATATATGGCATCACGAGTGCACATGCGCCGCCCTGCACATCGTCAAACAAACCCAATGGGGTCGTGATTCCGGCAGTAACCCCACTCTTCTCCAGTAGACGATACATTCTATATTCATTCCTTAGTGCATTGCCCCGCTCGCTACCCAATGCAAGCTTGAGAGCGATATCCAACGATACACATGCCGACGCCTTGACCATTAGCATACCACGAAGAACCTTCCCAGTTTGGCCATCTCCAATCTCGGATTTGAGGACGATTGTGAGACATTCTTCTAGTCGATAATTTCGAACAGTTTCCCGTGAAGGGAGGGGGACAGGGGCCTGTCCATTTGGACCGGAGCGAACAAACGTGGAGGGGGAAGGTGAATCATATACGTCATATTGGAGGTACACCAAGATAACCCTCGCAAATTCCAGAGTTCTCTGACATGTACAACCGGGTGAAATGCATCATTGAAACATTGAATGAAACATACCTTTGCTGCTATTTTATGCACAGCCATGACCATAGTACCATCACTCCCCGTACTGCCCTCTGTTGGCTTACCGCCCTTCTTACCGCCTTTACGGCCGCCGCCTCTTGGCCCCTTACTACCTCCCTCGTCTTTGTGGTCTATACCATCGCTCGGACCACCGTCGTTCAGATCGTCTCCACTGCGAACCACATCCTGCTTTGCTCGTTGGATGACTTCCTTAACTGCTGCAATATATACCCCGACATGGAGTTTGCCATATGATGGCTCCGTACAGGCGTGCGGTTTGATGAGATCCGAGATATATAGTGTTTGAGTAGCACGATGGCGAATGCCAATGCATTCATAATTTCCAGATTGTATAACAATGATGGAACAATTTGTTCGTGTGGCCTGCGCCCATGCCTTAGTTGAAATCTCAAGTCAGCGATATGGATCGGAAGCATGGAATGAGCTTGCCTGTTGAACGATATACAGTGCGGACAGGTCATTCTCGTCTGTGTAGGATAAGTCGCATATATCATCATCTTTGTTGTCCCTATCTTCGTTACTTTGGGCCTCTCCCGTCCCCTTTGCCACTTCCTTCTCCTTTCCCTTCACACTTGGAAAAGCGGCTCCCACTTCAACTCCTCCTACAGGCGGTGGTGGTGGCATAAACTGAGTGTTCTAATTTTCATCATGAGTAATAATTAATACAGCACTGACGGGCGGACTGACGCGCTGCAGAACCGGTCGAGAAGTCCTGCGATGGCCCAGTAAATTCCCTTGATCGTGCGAGGGTTCAAGAGCAGAGGAAGTGGAAGGGCTAGCCTGTGGCATCATGAGTAGCACTCATAGGTAGATAATAATGAACTCGCACTGTTTCGATTGTTACAGTCATCGTCCCGCTTTCGTTTCCTGGTTTCCGATGAACCTCGCATGTGGATGGCCGAATCAATTGGAAGAGATTTGAGAGTCCATGGAGGGCTTTTTGCGTCGTGCCCCATTTTCCGTTCCGTTTCCTCTACCCTTCCACACTCAACATCGTGTTTGGACAAAGTAGCACAGTCCGGAGCAGTGCAATCAGTCCACTGAAATTTTGGCAAATTTGAAAGGTTGGGGACGGCGAGCATTACTTCTTCACGACCAGCGGCCAAATTTTTGAATTCATATGTGGCCAGGGACGAACGATCCTTCGCCAGTGATCGGATAAGGTCCACCGTTTCTTTGCCTAGTTGCGCCTCAAGCTGCGCATACAGGACGGCTGAATCGGGATCAGTTGGGTCAGGAAAGTAAAGAAAACCATCAGTTATGGCATAGCCAGAAACATTGGCCGACTGAGACCACCGGAGCAGACGACGAACTCCAAGAGCGAGAATCGACGCCACCCTAAGGGAGAATGAGGCAGTTGTTCTCTCATAGAAACCAGCCACCTCTTTCTCGTCTACCACATTCTTTTCTATTTCGGACACAGTATCAAGGATGGCTTCTGCCGAGTGAAAATGGGATACAGGCAACTGAATACAGTCGGCAAGAGCTTTGTCGACGACGGCAGTGAGGTCAGAAATGAGGGTCGGAAGACGCTTCACATGGAAAAGCTTAAGATTTTCGCTAAAATGCCTATCGAAAAAGGCCGGTTCACGAGTCTTCTTAGACGTCGCCCGTTTCACGCCAGGCGGGCGTTCGCGCAGGGATAGTTGAGGTGGATTCCAGGAGAATAAATCGGGTATCGGAGGAACTTGGTTTGAAGAACTTGATGCCATGTTGCCCAGAGTCTGAGAAGACGACCCAGATTGCGATGTCACAAGGCATGACTTGATTGAGCAGAGGATGTGACCGTCACTCCGTCACTCCAAAAAGTTATCTCGAAGCTCGAGTCTAGTATCACCATTCTTCTGTTCTTACAACGTCGACGACCCGAAAGAAGAAAACGCAAGGGGAACTGGTCAGAATGAAAAATAAGAACAAGCAGACTAAGTTTCCAGTCGTAAGTTTTATTTGCTGCCTATTTCCAAAAGAGTTGCAAAGAGAGCTGATCGTATTTTTCTTTCTCTTGATGCTCGGGTTCACCTACCCTGCTTGCTACCTGTTTCTTGACACCCCCCAATTGGGCCCTACTCTTGGTACAACTTTGCAACCCCTTCGCTTTACGCTGTTATACACTACGTAATGTTTGGAAACATTTTACTTTCCATGGATGGACTTTTGAACAAATTACCGAAACTACCCAACTTGCAGGCTCGGATAAAGAAGATCATGCAAAAAGACGAAGAGGTGGGCAAAGTAGCCCAAGCTACGCCTGTAGTGATATGTACGTGCCTTCTTGTGTTTATCTCTTCCCCTTTTTTCACTTTCCATTTCTAATCTTTTTATGTTTTTGAGAAACGGAACGTGAAGCTAACTTGTCTTTTGTCGTTTGTTACCAATATATATATATAGCCAAAGCACTGGAACTTTTCCTTGCTCTCGTCATTGAAAAGTCGAGCACTATCACTGCAGAAAGAGGTTCAAAGAGGGTCGAGGTGTACCACCTGTACGTTCCCAACTTCCTTCTCATTCTCCATCTTCAGTGAAAACACTTTTGCGTTAACCTTCCCTTGACGCATAGAAAACACGCCGTAGAAAACACCGAAACGCTTGATTTTCTCAAAGAGCTCGTCCAGGACGTCCCAGACCCCTCTGCGGGGGGTACGATCGATCTCGAGGCAGAAGCGTCAGAGGCGAAGAAGAAGCGGAAAGGGAAGCGGTCGACGACGGCGACAACGACTTCGGTCACGTCGGATCCAAATGCACCGACGACGACGACGACGAAGAGGAGGAGGAGGAAAAAGGCTGATACCGAGGCGAAGGCTGCTCCAGCGGCATCATCGGCGGCGGCAGACGAAGGGTTCGGTGGTGGTGGTGGTGGTGGTAGTGTGGGCACAGAAGGCGAAGAGGATGCCACGTCTGCTGTGAGGGCACGAAGGAGGATGTTTGATGAAGACACGGAAATGCAAGACGATATGGACGAGTATGATGAAGATGAAAGCACCATGCGACCTCCGCCTCCGCCTCCACCTCCTCCTACTGGATCGTCAGCTGCTTCAATGTCGATGTCGACGTCAATGTCTTTTCGACGTTCAAGTCCTGAGGATGATGAGGATGATGATTAGTGAAGATTTAATTTTTTTTCCTTCCTGAAAGAGACTTCAAGAGTTGTTTTGTGCTCTCTTTGACCCTCTTAAAAATCTGGGATCATAACACCCACTGATTCTCACTCACTCTTATCTCTTTTTTTCGACACGACAAAGCTCTGAGCTTATTTACGTTCAATCCAAGAACACAATGTATTTTTCAGTGTAAAATGAAGTGTAATTACTATTTCACATGTATCCATCCTTTGTAGGAGCCTATCAATTCAAGGTTGATAAAAACATCCTACATTTTGTGGTAAGGACTCAAGCACCAACCAAGTAAGACAACGGTCATATTAACTCGACTTCCCCGCGTGATACTAGGTGTTCTACAACTGAGTAAGGCAGCAAGGATATATGACCCTTTTCCATATCTAACGCTGCGCCACTGCAAGAGAGGGTTAAGTGATTGTGAAGACTAAGAAAGGAGCAAGCAAGGCGACATACTCTGGTAGTTGAATCCTTGGACATTGACGCAGGGCGTGCACAAAGACGGGGCGGGATTTGTCGGGTTCATTAACTACTTGGCGACAAGGTTTAGTTCACGAGTCCTCTCTCTGTTTTTCTATTTCTACTACTCACCCATTGGAGGGACAAAAAGCGGTGTATCGTCCAAGTGAGATTGTTTTTCAGGCAGTCCCTGCAGAACGGAGAGATAAAAGTGTTGATCGGTAATCTTCGCATGTCGCAGAGCATGATCTCGTTCTGCAGATGTCAAATGCGTCTGTATCTCGGCATTTGTGGCTATATATCGAGCATAGCGTTCTATCTGGGCAGTTCTCTTTGGGATTGTAAGGGGGAAAAGTGGGAGCGAGAAACTCACCTTGAATAATCGGGTGCGGACGTAGGATCGGACGATGAATTTCACTCGTTCGATTTCAGTCTGGACAAGCATGATACGCATGTGTTCTTCTTCCGAAGTCGATGGGTCTCCCCGCAAAAGCTGTACCGCTTCTGACTGGCCAGTTTGGAAATCAAAGCAGAACAAAAAAAAATAATATTTTTTATGAAAAGTCCTAAGTTCAATCAGAAAATAATCAAAGTAGGAATTGACAAGCTCACCTGGCGTCTTAAATGATCCAAGACGTGAGCGAGGAGGTTTTCCTGAGCGGGTAAAATATCGGGTGCATGCCGCTCGTTCATCCAATGTCTCGTGAGCTGTTCAAGAGGGGTTCCTGTCGGCTCTCCTTCAGGAAAAAGATCTGCTCTTCCTCCTCTTGTCCCCTCATTCGAACTGTCGACGGGGTCCTCTCCAGGTTCCCTCCGACGACCATCCATGGCCTCGTTGTCCAAAAGTACCTCATCATCAACTTTGCCGGAGACAGAAGGACCAGCTCTAGGATCAGTGCGACCTGCTTTCGAACGCTCGTATTCTATGTCCCAATCCATTTTTTCCCCTCTATAGGACGATGGTTGAATGAGGGAATCGGGATTACTATCATGAGCGC